>OHLQ01000896.1_pt1 | contig 11950 bp, 10 predicted proteins | sample 1569081 | NCBI WGS metagenome assembly OHLQ01 (sample SAMEA3879585, study PRJEB24766) | human gut metagenome | biome: human-associated habitat; feature: feces | place: USA | collected 1985/1987 | reverse complement strand
TCGATCAGAGAAAGGTATTCTTCTTTTTTCATCTGTTCGTCCTCTTTACATCTTTTATTTATATTGTATGGATGTCTCTATGTTATCATCAAACCTTTTGGTTGTATATGCCCAACAATCCACAAATAAAACGTTTCGTTTTTATGCAAAACATACAACAAAAAAAAGACCTTGATGATGTTTTTGTTCCAACTTCATCAAAGTCTTTTCTTTTTTACATAATATTCTCTTCGATCACCTTTTCGATCCGTCTCTTCACTTCTTCTGCGAGCTCTGTGGTATGCATATCTTTGTATTCCTCATAATACATCGGAGGAAGGATATGCACCTGTACGGTGATCCTCTCTGTAGAGCCGGTATCAAAAGCCTTAAAGGAATCGATCAGTGCAACCGGAACGATCGGGCATTTCGTCTTGGTGGCAGTCTTGAAGCTGCCGCCCTTGAACGGCCCCGGATGATTTCCGTTTTTACTTCTGGTTCCCTCCGGAAAGATCAGATAATTACGACCAGCCTTCACTTCCCGTATTACATTGACAATGACCTGCATGGACTGCTTCAGGTCTTCCCTGTCAATGATAAAGGCCTTCATACAGGCAAAAACCTGCTTCAGAAAAGGAATCTCTCCAACTTCCTTCTTGGCAACTACCGAAAAAGGAACCGGGCATGCCCGGATGATCGCCAGCACATCAAACAGTCCCTGGTGATTCGGAAAAAACATAAATCCCTTTTCTTTTGGGATATTTTCAGCTCCATGCACATCAATATGGATATTTCCGCCTTCAATGGCATGCTCATCTACCAGTCTCAGGAATGCGTATTTCTTCTCTTCCGGATAATCATCTGTATGCGCTGCATACCAGCAAAGCTTGATCCACCAGTAAGGAACAAAGACTATATTTCTGAGCACCATCAGCAAAATCCGCTTCATTCTTACATCCTCCCGCCTCTGCTTTATCCGTTCAGTTTCCCTGCGATCTTATCCTCGTATCCCGGATTCTTTTTCAGAAAAACCTCATAAGCCTTTGTATAATCTGTATAGGTTTTCGTAGTCATAAATTTCTGATAATCCTTGGCAGCCTGCTGGCTGATCTTATCTGAAATCTCAGAAGGCGCATACAGATAATACTTTTTGTCCTGGACCTTTACAAGATAGGTACTGATACATGGATATTCCTGCTCGTTCTCCAGAACAAGATTATAGCGGATATAAACATAAGAATAATTTTTGTTTTCAGAAATGGAGCCACAGCTGTCGATATTTACATCCTTTACTCCATGGGCCTGAAAATATTTTATCGTGGAGGAAATCTCTGTTTTCGCCTCATCCGATAACTTATCCGCACTGTAACAGCTCTGCATCTTTTTATTCTTGCCTGCTGCTGCCGCTTTGATGTAGCCTTCCACAACCCCCTCCGGAGTTCTGTGGCTGATCTTTCCGCAACCCCTGGCCGCCAGAACGATCACCAGCAGGATCAGAATGATCCCCGCCAGTGTCGCAATGTGGATAAAATTCAGTTTTTTATTAGAGTATTTCAGCTTCTTTACTGATTTTTTTCTGCGTTTTTTCTTTGTCGTCGTCATGACTTATCCTCGACCTTATTCCTCTTCACTGCCTGTGACAGCTTCCTCTGCAGAGCCTTCTTCGTTATCGCCGGTTTCTCCGTCAGCTTTTTCGGTAGTTGTATCTGCTTCCGGATCTTTATCTCTTACCTTGGCGATACTTGCAACGGTTACACCCTCTGTAGTGATCATCATGATCTCGTTCTCTTCGTTGACAGCCTTGGCGCCAACAACATTTCCGGTCTTCTCGGTGATCTTGTAGCACTTCACACCCTTACCGCCACGGTTCTGGACAACGAACTCACTCATAGCTGTACGTTTGCCCATTCCGTTCTCGGAAACTACAAGCAGATAATCTCCCTGAGTGTTCAGCTGCATGGCAACAACTTCATCACCGTCAGTAAGATTCATACCTCTTACTCCCATGGACGCACGGCCTGTGCTGCGGACATCCGTTTCCTTAAAGCGGATACACTGTCCGTCCCTGGTCACAAGAATAATATCTTTATTATTATCAGTAGCCTTAACCTCGATCAGCTCGTCATCATCACGGAGAACGATTGCTGTAAGACCTGTCTTACGGACATTCTCGTAATCCTTGATCGGAGTTTTCTTCACAAGGCCTTTCTTGGTGGCCATCATCAGATAATGACCCTCTTCATATTTACGAAGCGGGATCACAGCTGTGATCTTTTCTCCCGGTGCAAGCTGCAGAAGATTGATGATCGCAGTTCCTCTAGCTGTACGACCGGCCTCCGGGATCTCATATGCCTTCAGTCTGTATACACGTCCTGTATTAGTAAAGAACATGAGATAATGGTGCGTTGTCGTCATCAGAAGCTCTTCGATATAGTCATCCTCAATCGTCTGCATACCCTTGATTCCTCTGCCGCCACGATTCTGGCTGCGGAAGTTGTCAACGGTCATACGCTTGATATAACCAAGCTTTGTCATTGCGATCACTGTATTTTCTCTCGGGATCAGATCCTCTGTAGAGATATCATATACATCGTATCCGATGGAAGTCTTTCTGTCATCGCCGTATTTCTCTGCAATGGCAAGGATCTCCTCACGGATCACCCGGAGAAGGAGCTTGCGGTCAGCAAGGATTGCCTGGAACTTGCGGATTTTCTCCATAAGCTCTGCATACTCAGCCTCCAGCTTCTCTCTTTCCAGACCTGTCAATGCACGGAGACGCATATCCACGATCGCCTGTGCCTGCACATCTGTCAGCTTATTAAGATCATACTGTGTTCTTCTGCGAACTACATTCTCCTGATGCTCCAGATAGTACTCCAGCATCTCTTTCAGGTTCAGAACCTTCGGTTCCATATTTCCATGATTTGGAACAAGAGAAAGCATGATCACACCAAAAGTATCCTGCAGCTGTGTATGCTTGTAGAGCAGATTCAGGATCACGTTGGCATTGGCATCCTTACGAAGATCAATACAGATTCGCATACCCTCACGGCTGGAATGGTCGTTCAGGTCTGTGATCCCGTCGATCTTTTTGTCACGGACAAGCTCTGCGATCTTCTCGATCAGACGTGCCTTGTTTACAAGGTACGGGAGCTCGGTAACCACGATACGGGATTTACCGTTTGGCAAAGTCTCGATATTCGTCACCGCACGGACACGGATCTTGCCACGTCCGGTACGGTAAGCTTCCTCGATTCCTCTCGTTCCGAGGATGGTCGCTCCTGTAGGGAAGTCCGGTCCCTTTACGATCTCAAGAAGCTCCTCCATAGCTGTTTCTCTGTCTTCTTCTACAATGTTATCAATGATCTTAACAACTGCATTGATAGTTTCACGAAGGTTATGCGGCGGAATATTGGTTGCCATACCTACCGCAATACCTGTAGTACCGTTTACCAAAAGGTTCGGAAAACGTGCCGGAAGCACAACCGGCTCACGCTCTGTTTCATCAAAGTTCGGGATAAAATCTACGGTATTTTTGTTAATGTCCGCTGTCATCTCCATAGAGATCTTACTCAGACGTGCCTCTGTGTAACGCATTGCAGCAGCGCCATCACCGTCCACTGAACCAAAGTTTCCATGTCCATCTACAAGAGGATAACGGGTAGACCACTCCTGTGCAAGATTAACGAGAGCTCCATAAATCGAGCTGTCTCCATGAGGATGGTATTTTCCCATCGTATCACCGACAATACGCGCACATTTACGATGCGGTTTGTCAGGACCATTATTCAGTTCTATCATGGAATACAATACACGTCGCTGAACCGGTTTCAGACCATCTCTTACATCAGGCAGTGCTCTGGAAGCGATAACGCTCATGGCATAGTCAATATAAGAGTCCTTCATGGTCTTTTCCAGATCCACCTCGTGGACTTTGTCAAAAATATTATCTTCCATTTATCTATTCTCCCTATTATCAGATATCCAGATTCTTTACAAATCTTGCATTCTCTTCAATAAATTCACGTCTCGGCTCTACCTTGTCACCCATCAGTGTAGTAAATGTAAGGTCAATCTCAGAAGTCGCAGCCTCATCCATGGTAACCTTAAGCAGGATTCGTTTCTCAGGATCCATTGTCGTCTCCCAAAGCTGGTCTGCATCCATCTCTCCAAGACCTTTATAACGCTGGATCTTGTTATTTCCGTCACGTCCGATTTCTGTCAGAATCTGATTCAGTTCATCATCGTCGTATGCATACCATACTTTCTTGTTCTTCTCCACCTTGTATAATGGCGGCTGTGCAAGATACACATATCCCTGTTTGATAAGCTCAGGCATAAAACGATACAGGAAAGTCAGCAGAAGGGTTGCGATGTGCGCACCATCGACATCGGCATCAGTCATAATAATAATCTTATGATAACGAAGTTTACTGATATCAAAATCTTCATGAATTCCTGTTCCGAAAGCTGTGATCATAGCTTTGATCTCTGCATTTGCATAAATCTTATCCAGACGTGCTTTCTCTACATTCAGGATCTTACCTCTCAGTGGAAGGATAGCCTGTGTTACACGATTTCTGGCTGTTTTTGCAGAGCCACCGGCGGAATCTCCCTCTACAATGTAGATTTCACAGTTCTCAGGATTCTTATCTGAACAGTCTGCAAGCTTTCCAGGAAGTGACATATTATCAAGTGCTGATTTTCTTCTAGTCAGATCACGAGCCTTACGTGCAGCCTCACGTGCTCTCTGTGCAAGAACTGATTTCTCTACTGTAGTTTTCGCTACTGTTGGATTCTGCTCAAGGAAAATCTCAAGCTGCTTGCTCACCACGCTGTCAACAGCCCCTCTTGCTTCACTGTTTCCAAGCTTCTGTTTTGTCTGACCTTCAAACTGGGGATTCTCAATCTTAACACTGACGATTGCAGTCAGACCTTCGCGGATATCATCGCCACTCAAATTGGGTTCACTGTCTTTAAGCAGCTTGTTCTTTCTGGCATAATCATTGAACGTCTTTGTCAGGGCATTTCTGAAACCTACAATATGAGTACCACCCTCAGGTGTATTAATATTATTTACAAATCCATAGCAGTTCTCTGTATAAGAGTCATTGTGCTGCATGGCAACCTCTACAGACACACCGTTCTGCTGTCCTTCGCAGTAAATGATTTCCGGGTAAAGCGCTTCCTTGCTTCTGTTCAGATAGCTTACAAATTCACGGATACCACCTTCATAATGGAAAACTTTCTCTCTTTCCATTCCTTCTCTGGTATCTTTAAGAGAAATCTTCAATCCCTTTGTCAGGAATGCCATCTCTCTCAAACGCTGTTTCAGAATGTCATAATCATATACTGTTTCCTCAAATATTTCTTTATCCGGAAGGAAGACAACTGTTGTTCCGGTCTTATCCGGTTGGCAGTCTCCCACAACCTTCAGAGGATACATAGTTTTACCGCGTTCATATCTCTGCTGATAAATCTTACCTTCATGATAGATCCTTACTTCAAGCCATGTGGAAAGTGCATTTACTACAGACGCACCTACTCCGTGAAGACCACCGGATACCTTGTACCCTCCGCCTCCAAATTTACCGCCGGCATGAAGAATGGTAAATACTACTTCTACAGCAGGAATCCCTGCTTTATGATTGATTCCTACCGGAATACCACGTCCGTTATCTACAACTGTGATAGAGTTGTCCGGATTAATAACTACCTGAATCTCTGTACAAAATCCTGCCAGTGCTTCATCAACCGCGTTATCTACAATCTCATAAACCAGATGATGAAGACCTCTGCCGGATGTACTTCCGATATACATACCTGGTCTCTTTCGTACGGCTTCCAAACCTTCCAGAATCTGGATTTGATCCGCTCCGTATTCTGTATTTTCTCCGCCCATTTCTTTCCTCCTGTTATATATACTTATCACCAGAATATATCTGAAAACCCCTGCGTGAAAATTATAGACAGGTTTTCAAATATATTCTGGTATCTGGACATAATAATACAAATTTATTATAGCACAAAAGCCCGTTCCTTGCCACAGCCTGAATAAAAAAGAATCCCCGAAAACGGGAATTCTTCTGTATGTTAATCTTATTCTTCGGTTTTATTGATGAGGTACTGATAGACATCTCTCTTCGTCATTCCTCTGTCATTTGCTACCATTTTCATAGCTTCTTTTCTTGAATGTCCCTGATTTTCATAGATTTCCATGTGTTCTTCTATGGTAATTTTTTCCCAGGATGCCTTCTGTTCCTCTTCCATCTCCTGTCTGCTTCTGCCTTCAATCACAAGCACACACTCTCCAAGCGGCTTCTCTGTCTGATAATAGAGGATCAGCTCCTCGATAGTCGTATGGAATGCAGTCTCATGTCTTTTCGTCAGTTCCCTGCAAAGAGTCATTCTGCGATTTCCGAGAGTTTCCTTCAATTCCTCCAGAGTTCTTACCAGTCTGTGAGGAGCCTCATAGAGAATGATAGTTCTCGTTTCATTCTTCAGTTCTTCCAGAATCAGTTTTCTTTCTTTTTTATCTGCCGGAAGAAATGCTTCAAAAGCGAATCTTCTGGTTGGAAGTCCGGACAGAGTCAGGGCAGTGATACAGGCAGCAGGTCCCGGAAGAGAAGTTACTTCAATCCCCGCTTCATAACACATTGCCGCAAGCTCCTCTCCCGGATCTGAGATCCCCGGAGTTCCCGCATCTGTGATCAGTGCAATATTCTGCCCTTCCTGCATTTTACTGATCAGAACATATGCCTTATCAATTTTGTTGTACTCATGATAACTGGTCATAGGTGTTTTTATATCAAAATGGTTCAGCAGTTTAATACTGTTTCTGGTATCCTCTGCTGCAATAAGATCCACTTCTTTCAATGTTCGAAGTACCCGGAGTGTAATATCCTCCAGATTTCCTATGGGTGTTGCACACAAATACAATTTACCACTCATAATTTATTTCCTCTCATATTACTTTGCAAATAAAGTTCGGTTAAATCATATCATAAATCTTCAGTATATTTTCTGTATAGACTCCCGGCTCTTTATATACGATCAGAGGAGGTTCCACTGTAACTCTGGAATTTCCTCCCTTTAATGCCTCGATCAGAACCATGTTCGGTTCTCTGTCTATGTATGGATATACAAGCTGCATCCTTTTCGGTTCCAGACGATACTTTGTGAGAACATTCATAATCTCAGCCAGTCTGAACGGTCTGTGAACCATATAAAATCTTCCACGTTCTTTCAGAACCTTTGATGCCTGGCTCACCACATCCTCCAGATTACAGAGTACTTCATGTCTGGCAATTGCTTTTGGCATATCCGAATTGCGAAGTCCATGCTGTCCGATCATATAAGGCGGATTACTTGTCACTACATCAAAAGAAGCTGCCCCAAAAATATCAGCAGCCTCCTTAATATCACCCCGTACGATCTCAACATCGTCCTCCAGATGATTATATCTGACACTGCGTCCGGCCATATCTGCACACTCTTTCTGAATCTCAAGACCTGTAAAGTGTTTCCCATTTGTTTTGGTTTTAAGCAGGATCGGGATAATTCCCGTTCCTGTTCCCAGATCCAGAGCAGTCTCACCCTTTTTTACTTTTGCAAAGCCGGAAAGAAGAACTGCATCCATCCCAAAACAGAATTTATCCGGATCCTGTATCACATAATATCCGTTCTGAAGATCATCTATACGTTCATTATCTTTTACCAGCTGATCAGTCATTTAATTTGGAATCTCCTTTTTTATCTTCCAGATTTCCAAGTTCTTTTAATTCTTTTTCAGAGACTTTGACTTTCTTCTTTCTCGGTCTGAATTTCAGGTCATCTACCGGAAATTCCTGAATTTCTTTCTCGTCATTGATCTCTACAATTACCTTTACACGTTGACGAAGCACGTTTACACTGTGTACAGTTCCGGTAAGCCCATCCGGAGTTGTAACTGTATCTCCCAGTCCCGGAAGCTTTTTATTCAGCTCTTCATATGTTTCCTGCTCGTTCTTCAGGCAGCACATCAGTCTTCCGCACACACCGGAAATCTTTGTCTGGTTAAGGGACAGATTCTGCTCTTTTGCCATCTTTATGGATACAGGTGCAAACTCAGACAGATATGTGTGGCAGCACAGACATCTTCCGCAGATACCGATTCCTCCCAGAATCTTTGTCTCATCGCGAACACCAATCTGGCGAAGTTCGATACGCGTTTTAAAAATTGCTGCCAGATCTTTTACCAACTGGCGGAAATCAATTCTGCCGTCAGCAGTGAAATAAAACAGCACTTTATTATTATCAAATGTATACTCTGCATCTATCAGTTTCATTTCCAGACCATGTTCACGAATCTTCTTCTGACAGATTTTAAATGCCTCTCTCTCTCTGACTCTGTTCTGTGCCTCTCTCTCGTCGTCCTCCTTTGTTGCCACACGAAGAACTTCTTTGAGAGGGTGAACAACATCTTCCTCACCTACTTCTCTTGGTGCAAGTACGACTTTCCCGTATTCAATTCCCCGGGCTGTCTCCACGATCACGTGATCGCCTGTTTTAATTTCATAATCTTTAGGACTGAAATAATAAATCTTGCCTACATTACGAAATCTCACGCCTACTACTTTTGTCATTCTATTTCTCCCTGATTGTCAGGAACAGCAATTCAAATGCCAGATCAAAATTAACATTTGCTTTCAGACGTACCTTTGTCTTCTGAATAGAATCCAGAATGTTCTCCAGATTCTCGTAGGAACGCTGCTTTGCCTGTTCTCTGATAAAATTAATTTCCTGTTTAAATACCAGATTGTCAATCTCCTGTGTTGCCTTAAACATCAGGACATCTCTGAACCAGAACTGGAAAATATCCAGATAATCGTTGATATTCTGTTTGTCCTCAGAAAGACTCTTAATCGCATCTGACAGTTCATAAACTTCCATGGTGTTTGCATATTTAAGAATCCTCAGTGCATTCTGAGTCATCTCTGCAAACTCCTGAGAAGTAGCTGCTTCTTTTGCCCTTCCAATACTGCCCTGTGCAAAGGATGCGTCAATCTCCGCCTGGTAATCCGGAACATGAAGATGCTCCATCAGATATTTCTTTACAAGACCGTCATCCACTACCTTCAGATCAAGACGAACACATCTTGACTGAATAGTCGGCAGCAGTCCCCCGATATTATTAGTCAGCAAAAGAATCACTGCATATTCCGGCGGCTCTTCAATTGTTTTAAGAAGAGCATTCTGTGCCTGTGGTGTCATAAGATCTGCATCTGCAATAATATAAATCTTGTAAGGACTGTAATATGGTCTGATATCTATATCATTGATCACCTGATCTCTGATCTCGTCAATTGTGATCGTTCCAGGTTTCTCATGACTGACCATAATAATGTCCGGATGATTCTTACCCATCGCCTTTTTGCAGGAGTCGCATTTCTGGCAGGGTTCTGTACCTCCGGCCTCACACTGAAGTGTTGACGCAAAAGTCCCTGCGAGGAGCTTCTTACCAGAACCTGGTTCGCCGGTAAAAATATAAGAATGCGATATTTTTCCTGATTCTATTGCATTTTTTAAATGTCCGATAATCTCTTCGTGTCCGATAATATTGTTAAATCCCATCATAAGAATCACCTCACCAGTCCGTTTTGTAAGATATTATACCATAAAAGAAGAACTATTGCACAGACTTTATATAATTTGCGATTTCTTTCACACAGTCATCAAGATTTATATTCTGAAAACGTTTCTCTATCCCTGCGTTCAGAATATTTTCCTCTGAAAAATCCGACTGATCTGCAATAAATCTTCTGCACATTTCCTCATATCTTGGATTTTCCTGTTCTCTCTCTCTATTAAGAGCACGACTCAGTCTTTCTCCATCTTCTACCTGGACATAAACAGGACAGACTGCATCTTCCCCATAGTATTTACGCATCTTTTTAAATGACTCCAGAGTACCGATTCCCAGATAATCGGAATCTGCAAGGTTCACCTGACCATCATCTGCAGTGAAATAAGTCCATATCCCATAAACCGTATGATATGCTCTCTCCTCGATAAGATTTCCGTTTTTTCTGAATTCTTCCAGTTTTCCGTCATCTACAAAATAATAATTTTTTCCATCCTGCTCTCCTGCCCTGATCGGGCGGGTTGTATACAGAATAAGTGTTTTCAGATTCAATTCTTTATGTGCGGCCAGAAGTGAATAGATTCTGTCTTTTCCGGATGCACTCTTTCCCATGATGTAAAAAATCTTTCCCATATCTGTTATGTTATTCCTTTGCCGGACTGTATTCTTCCTGTCCAATTTCATTTCGGGCAGCTACGCAGATTGTTTCAGCAGATGTATCACTGAGTCCCTGTACTTCCAGCCCCTGTTCCATGTATCTTCTCACATTTCTTACAAATTGTCCAGTTATCTGCTCTCCCGGCACAATAATCGGAATTCCGGGCGGATACAGATAAGCAAACTCTGCACTGACTTTGCCAACACTTTCTTTCAGAGAATATCGCCTTTGCTGCGCATCCACTGCCTGAGAAATTGTCATAAGCTGTGTCATTCTCGCATGAGAAGTATGATACTGCGATTCCTCCGACTCATCTGTTTGCTGTATCTCTGCATCAATCTCTTCAATTGCAGTACACAGTCTCTCAAATCCCTCTTCTGTATCTCCCACTGCTGCAATTCCAAGAACATATTTCTCAGCCGCCATTTCCATTTCAATGTGATATCTGTCACGAAGTATCTGATGGAGAAGGTGTCCGTTAACAGAAGTTCCGACTGTGGAGAACAACAGCTTGGATCTGTCAAAATCATAGATTCCACTGCCTTCGATCATAGAACCTTCGATCAGTTTTATTTTTTCACACTTTGAAAGACGCTGTCTGGCCTTCTCCAGATTGAAAGTAAATTCACGAAACATTTGCTGCCCGTCTTTTCTCAGTTTATCCATACATGCATCCATACTCGCCATCAGAATATACGACGGACTGCTGGTCTGGTAAATCCCCATAAATCTCTTTATCTTTTCCACATCTGCCATATCACTGCATATATGAAGCACCGCCGTCTGAGTCATAGATGGCAGCGTTTTATGGAAACTCTGTATTACAATGTCAGCTCCCAGATCAGCAGCAGACACCGGAAAATATTTAGAATAATGAAGATGTGCACCATGTGCTTCATCCACAATAAGAGGAATCTTATGTCTGTGTACAACTTCTGCAATTGTCTTTATATCAGACACAACGCCGTCATATGTAGGCGAAGTAAGCAGAAAAGCCTGCACATCCGTATTTTCTTCCAGATATCTTTCCACACGTTCAGGGGAAATTCCTCCGTTTATCCCCAGTCTCTGATCTTCATGTGGATAAATATAGACCGGCTGAAGCTCACGTAAATACAATGCATGGTAAACAGCCTTGTGACAGTTCCTCGCGACAAGTATCTTCCCACCTTTATTTACACTTGCACTGACTGCTGCCAGAAGAGCCGCCGTACTTCCATTTACACTGAAGAAACATTTCTTTGTCCCATAAATCTGAGCTGCATATTCCTGTGCTTCTTTCAAAATCCCTTCCGCATGATGAAGATTGTCAAATCCTGAAATCTCTGTAATATCTCTCTCAAAAAGAAAATCATCTGCTGAAGATGCCCGGTTTCTCTTATGCCCCGGCATGTGAAACGGATAATAGTCAGACTGCCCATAGCTTTCTAATTTTTTATATAATCTTTCCATTTTTTTCCTTTTTATACTATTGTGCCAACAAGTTGATTTCTCGAACAATCTTGCGTTCCAAATTTCCCACTGATTATTGCCTTTTCGTGCCTGAAATATGGAACTTCCCTGATTCAGTTAAACTTTAAATCTGTATCCTACGCCCCAGATTGTTTCAATATACTGAGGTTTTGCAGTATCTTTTTCAATCTTCTCACGGATCTTCTTAATATGAACCGTTACGGTTGCAATATCACCAA
>OHLQ01000884.1_pt1 | contig 12042 bp, 8 predicted proteins | sample 1569081 | NCBI WGS metagenome assembly OHLQ01 (sample SAMEA3879585, study PRJEB24766) | human gut metagenome | biome: human-associated habitat; feature: feces | place: USA | collected 1985/1987 | reverse complement strand
TATCCTTTATGTTTGATCAGAAAGGTCAGATCATCATTGATAAAGAAGAACTGGAAGACGAATGTGGTGAGATGGATGCAGACGAGCTTATGATGACAGCACTTGATGCAGGCGCAGAGGATTTCAACGAAGAAGAAGACAGCTTTGAGATCCTGACAGCTCCGGATGATTTCAGTGCCGTGCGTGAGGCTCTGGAAAAAGCTGGTATCCCGATGGTAGAAGCTCAGGTTGCTATGGTTCCGCAGACATATGTGGATTTGACAGATGAAAAGGATGTCAAGAACCTGCAGAGAACACTGGATCTTCTCGATGAGGATGATGATGTTACAGATGTTTGGACAAACTGGAACGAATGATTTTCAAATATATGATCTGATGTATAACAATTAAAGATCTGACAAAAAATACCTTCATGAACTTTCAAATTTCATGGAGGTATTTTTATGTCTGAAAAAGAGATTGAAAACAGTAAACAGCAGGCTTTGGATAAAGAAGAAAAAGAAAATGAGCAGATCAGGGAAATGGGTGAGTTGACACTTGACCAGAATGTGAAGAGACACCGGATCGAACTTCTGACGATCATTGGTGAAGTAGAAGGCCATGATGCTGCACCGTCGCAGAGTAAAACAACAAAATATGAACATGTTCTGCCAAAACTTGCAATGATCGAAGACGATGAAAACGTGGAAGGACTTCTGATTCTTTTGAATACGGTTGGCGGTGATGTGGAGGCAGGACTTGCCATTGCAGAGATGATCGCATCTTTAAGTATTCCGACGGTATCGTTGGTACTTGGTGGCGGGCATTCGATCGGAGTACCGATGGCAGTGTCGGCAGATTATTCTTTTGCGGTTCCAAGTGCAACGATGGTAATCCATCCGGTGCGTTCCAGCGGAATGTTTATCGGAGTGGCCCAGACCTATCGGAATATGGAAAAAATTCAGGACCGTATCACAGGCTTTATTGCGGCACATTCCAGAGCTTCGCAGGAACGACTGGAAGAACTGATGCTGGATACCAGTCAGCTGGTCAAAGATGTCGGAACGCTTCTGGAAGGTGAGGAGGCAGTAAAAGAAGGGCTGATTGATGAGATTGGAGGAATCCGTGAGGCACTTGCAAAACTGCATGAGATGATTGAAGCGAAAAATAATAAAATATAAAAAATTGTGAAAAAAAAGACATTTTTATGCATCTTTATAAATGTTTTCCTTGTCATATAGCAGATTTTAGCGTATTATTATTAGAGGATTGAGTGAAAATATGCTAGGAGGGAAACAATGTATAAGATTTTAAAAGCTGAGACACTGGCAGCTAAGATCCATCTTATGGTTGTACATGCACCGCGTGTTGCAAGCCACTGTCAGCCAGGACAATTTATCATCGTAAAAATGGATGAAAAGGGCGAGAGAATCCCGCTTACAATTTGCGACTATGACCGCAAAGAAGGAACTATTACAATCGTGTTCCAGGAAGTTGGAGCATCTACAATTAAGATGTCCGAATTAAAGGCTGGAGATTCTTTCCGTGATTTCGTAGGACCTCTGGGATGTCCTTCTGAATTTGTTCATGAAGACATCGAAGAACTTAAGAAAAAGAAAATGGTATTCGTAGCCGGAGGTGTTGGTACAGCACCTGTTTATCCGCAGGTAAAATGGCTTCACGAGCATGGTATTACTGCAGACGTAATCCTTGGTTCCAAAACAAAGGATATGGTTATTCTTGAAAAAGAACTTGCAGCTGTTTCCAACCTTTATGTTACAACAGATGACGGATCTTATGGACGTTCCGGTATGGTAACAAAGACTCTGGAAGATCTCGTTACTAACGAAGGAAAGAGCTATGATGTCTGTGTTGCGATCGGACCGATGATCATGATGAAATTTGTCTGTCTTCTTACTAAGAAGCTTGGTATCCACACAATCGTCAGCATGAACCCGATCATGGTTGACGGAACTGGTATGTGTGGAGCATGTCGTCTCCAGGTTGGCGATGAAATTAAATTTGCCTGCGTAGACGGACCGGAATTCGACGGACATCTCGTTGATTTCGATCAGGCTATGAAGAGAAGCCAGATGTACAAGACTGAAGAAGGACGTGCATTACTGAAGCTTCAGGAAGGCGATACCCACCACGGTGGATGCGGACAGTGCGGAGGTGACAAGTAATGGCAGATGCAAAGATGTTAAAGAAAGTTCCTGTAAGAGAACAGGATCCAAAGGTGCGTGCAACAAACTTTGAAGAAGTTTGTCTTGGATACAATCAGGAAGAAGCAATGGAAGAAGCACAGAGATGCTTAGGCTGTAAGAAACCGAAATGTGTGGAAGGCTGTCCTGTATCCATTAATATTCCTGGATTTATTGAAGAGATTAAAGAGGGAAAGATCGAAGAAGCATACAAAGTGATCGGATTATCCTCCGCACTTCCGGCTATCTGTGGACGTGTATGTCCTCAGGAATCCCAGTGTGAGGGTAAATGTATCCGCGGAGTCAAAGGTGAAGCTGTTTCTATCGGTAAGCTGGAGAGATTTGTTGCTGACTATGCTCTGGAACATGATATTAAACCAGTCGGAGCAGAAGTTAAGAACGGACATAAAGTTGCTGTTATCGGTTCTGGTCCGTCCGGACTTACCTGCGCAGGTGATCTTGCAAAGGCCGGATATGATGTAACCGTATTTGAAGCTCTTCATGAACTTGGTGGAGTTCTTGTTTATGGTATTCCGGAATTCCGTCTTCCAAAACAGAAAGTTGTTAAGAAAGAGATCGAGAAAGTTAAAGAACTCGGTGTTAAATTTGAAACAAACGTTGTTATCGGTAAATCCACAACAATCGATCAGCTGATCGAAGATGAAGGATTTGAAGCTGTATTTATCGGTTCCGGTGCAGGACTTCCGAAGTTCATGGGTATTCCGGGAGAACAGGCAAACGGTGTATTTTCTGCAAATGAATACTTAACCAGAAGCAACCTGATGAAGGCCTTTTGTGAGGATTCCAATACACCGATTATGCATGGTAAAAAGGTAGCCGTTGTCGGCGGCGGTAACGTGGCAATGGACGCTGCAAGAACAGCAAGAAGACTTGGCGCAGAGGTACATATCGTATATCGTCGTGGTGAGGAAGAACTTCCGGCACGTAAAGAGGAAGTACACCACGCAAAAGAGGAGGGTATCATCTTTGATCTTCTCCAGAATCCAACCGAATTATTAGTGGATGAAAACGGTTGTGTAAAGGGTGCAAAAGTGATCAAAATGGAACTTGGCGAACCGGATGAAAGCGGACGCCGTCGTCCGGTTGAAAAACCTGACAGCGAATTTGTTCTTGATGTTGACAGCGTAATCATGTCCATTGGTACAAGTCCAAACCCATTGATTCGCTCCACAACTCCTGGTCTGGAAGCAAATAACCGCGGATGCTTAATCACAAAGGATGAATCCGGTTTAACAACCCGTGATAATGTATACGCCGGTGGTGACGCCGTAACAGGTGCCGCAACCGTAATCCTTGCCATGGGTGCAGGAAAAGCTGCCGCTAAGGCAATTGATGAGGCATTGAGAGGGTAAATAATAAGGCTATTCTTACGATAAAAAAGGAAAAACTGCAAACCGACTCGAAACAGAGAATTCGCTTCACGAATTATGTTTCTCGCTGGTTTGTGGTTTTTCCTTTTTTAGGTAAGTCTAGCTTATTGTATTCCTAACTCTATCACCCATTCCACCCGCTCCCAGTCCTAACAGACACCAGAACACAGGCGCTGTTACTACCATAGAATCATTAAACATCCCGGCAAAGAGATATCCTAATACAGAAATCAAAATTGCCCGTATAAAATACTCTTTTTGCGTATGGCACTTTCCTTTGGCTGCCGCAAAGCCACGCTTTAAAAAAATCACAAAAAATGCAAGCATCAGAACAAGCGAGAGGCACCCTGTCTCAATTCCCATCTGAAGATAATAATTATGTGGCTTTTTATAATAGGTTGTCAACAAATCATACTGATATCTGGCAACATAATCATTATGCGGGAACACAAAACCAAACTGGTCGGGCCCCGCGCCAAGCAGCACATAATCTTTTAACAGCGGTATCGTTCTTGACCACACAAAACCACGAAGCGATGCCACCTCGTTCATCCACGATGGCAGTGCCGTTTCGGCGTGAATACACAAATCCCATTTTCCGTTTGCATTGAGATAATAATACTTCCCATCCCCACGCTGATTGGTAAACCGCCAGACACTCTTTTTGTACTTCATTTCATAGCCATAAACGGTCTTTTCACCGTCCGCAAATGCTTTCTTTTCAAATGAAAATGCTTTCCACTTTCTATCCGGTGTCTTTTTAAGCGTGATATTTTCACCGCTTCCCTCTATGACAAAAGAATAATTTTTCTTTTTATAGCGGATTTTCACATGGTTATCCTTCGTTTCAATATAAGATAACTTTTTACTTCCTTTGGTAGAAAAGCGAACCTGCTGCCATTTTCCAAAAATATCCCCTGTGATGTACCAGTTGCAGAAAAATAAAATTGCAAGCACAGAAACCAAGACGCATAGAATTGTTTTTTTGTACTGACAGACTTTGTTCCGATATTTTACGCCGCCAATGCAAAACGAAACCAGTACCGCAAGCGTGCCGGTCCGCGACTGGGAACCAAAAAGGCAGAAAATCAGCAGATAAAAAAGCACGAACCAAAAAGTTCTCTCCCGCTTTTTACCCGCCTCATGGAAATAAACAATCATTGCCACCGTCACCGGCAGAAGAAGCGATACATAGCTCCCCACATAGTTCCAATGGTACAAAGTTAAATATATAAAATGTGAAACTCTCGCCTTTCTCCCACCTAGAAACTCTTTCACAAAGCCCATTGACAATAAATCAAATCCAAAGAACTGCGAAATACCAATCACGCCAAGGATTCCAATTGAGACACCAAGTAATTTTATCAGTATGGAAATATTTTCTGTTTTTTTCACCCAAAAAAAACTGTAAAAGAACACAACCAGATACGAAAGTATTACGAAAAGCCCCTGCATATTGCCGGTCATCCCCCGCACACTCAGAAAAGGATGATTTGCATGCTGAGAAGATGCAATTGCAAAACCACCATATAATATAGGTAGAAGAAGATATTTTGGCATCTCGTGAATCTGCCGCCAAAAGCGCATACGAGCCAAAATCACAATCATAAAAAGGCAGCAAAAAAACAGGACAAACAATTTACCATACAAAAAGAAATCTGACTCAACCGCATTTGCGGGAAGCCACGGTTCATTCTCTGTGTATGTTTTACTGTTTATCCTGCCTACAACAAGGGGCAGAAACGCAAGCACCAAAGCAATTGGTGCTAACGTTATCCATTTGTCCCATTTTTTCATCATATTCCTTACTGTGCAGCTTCAGTAGCTCCTTCTTCAACAGCTCCGTCAGTCTGAGTCTGAGCGTCCTGCTGAACAGGTGTCATATCAGCTTTTCCCTTTTCCAAAACAACTTCCATTGTCTGTCCATTTCCCAAATCTAATTTGTATGTGAGCGTCTTCTTGTCTTTGTCATATGCCATGGACATGTAAATTTCATCTTTACCTTCCATTTTAACTTCAATTCCGTCAGAACGTCTCTCATAATCAAATTTTGTCTCACCGTTTGCAGTTACCATTGTCATTTTATCATCTTCTGTAATATTTACATTTACAGTTGCCTGACTAGGATCAACGCCAAGGGATGCTGCATATTCATCAATCGTCATACCATTGATTGTCTTTGCTGTCCAATCACCTTTGATGTCGTCATAAGAAATACCACATCCTGCCAAACTTAACATCATTACAAATACTAATACTGCTGATACAATCTTTTTCATTTTCTAAATCCTCCAAATTTTAATTTTTTATTAAATATTGTTATTTACTTTCATTTGCCACAACAAGCATAATTCCTTTTGTAATCGTATCGGAATAAAGATTTGTTCACCTCCCCGTAAAATAATTTCTGTTTTGGTAACATCTTTAATATAGCCCGCATTGATGTAATAACTTTTCCCGCAGGTAACAAAATCACCGCCATCTGGCATTTTTTCTTTTGCCCTCGTGAGCGAACAATTTGTCCGAAAATCCCCATGCAGCGTATGTATCATCGTCGCATGCCCACATGTTTCCATGTAAATGATTTCGTCTAAGCAAAATCTTTTCATTGTGCGGTCTACCATAAATGATATGTTTTTTTTCATTTGATAAAACATATTCTGAAAACGGTTCAGCGCACAATCAACCTGCTGCTGCACAAACGGCTTTATCAAAAAGCCATCGGCATATACGGAAAAGGCATCCATTGCATAGCATTCAGATGCTGCTGTCATAATCATCTTCTGATTACTCTTTCTCCCCTGAAGTTTTTGTACAATCACAGGGTCTTTTATCTTTTGCTCCGGAAGGTTCACAATCATAAGACTCGGTTTGTTTATCGGAAGTTCGGATAACATATTTTCGACCGAGCTGAATTCCTTTATGCTTACCTGATAATTGCCACGCAGATATTTATCTACGCACTTTTTTATCGCTGACCGCTCTTTTGCGGATTCATCACATAAATAAATTCGCATAAAACCCCTCCTCAAAAGATTCCGTGCTCCCAAAATATCATACTTTGCGGATAAATCCTACGCTTTCTGTCAAAACGGTAAAAAAAATGCAGAAACGGTAAAGTCTCTGCATTTTTTATAAATTTCTTTTATAACTCCGGCTTAATCTCGCCATTTTTCAAATTCAGGAAGGCAACGTCCGACATCGTGCTCTTACCGGTAATATCCGTTACTTCATAAGTAAAGGCATATTTTCCATCCGGCAAATCTTTTTCCTTAAACTGGTAACTTTCTTTCCAGCTAAATTCCTCATCCGGCATTTCCTGAATTTCATCATCGCCTTCTAAACTCTGTGCGTAATAGACAATAGCTACTTTATCGCCCTTCTCCAATGGCCGCATATCTTTTCCCGCCTGTCCGGATTCATCCACACCGGAAGTTGCACCAAGAATATAGAAGTCTTTTGCCTCATAATCATAGGCGACACTCAAATAGCTGTCTTCTCCATTTAATTTAATCGGAACCGTATACAAATTATAATCATCGCCCTCATAAACTAACTCCATGTAACATTCTCTGTCATTAATAGAACCCCAGACGCCACGGAAGTTATCCTGGAATACACCTTTTTCCCAGTCGCACTCTAAGTCGTTATCTTTTCCTAAAAAGACAATTGCTTTTCCGTCGTCACTGATATAAGCAAAATTGAAAGCAATGCTTTGAATACTATCTAATTTTGCCGGGTCAATGTTCAACTGGATGTAATCATTTTCATTAATTGACATCTCAAGGTCACCGTCAAATCCGCTTACTTCCTGTACTTCGCCGACACCACTTTCACTCAATGCCTCATCGGATATATTGGCACCGATGGAATAATTGACAAAGGAAGAATAAATATTCTCTGCGGCAATCTGCTGGTAACGGGCTGCTGATTCCTGGTCACCGTCATAGGAATAATAAACCGAAAGTCCACTTGCATGACGGCGGTAGTCTCCGTTTATTTTATAAACAATCGCATCGGAAAGTGCTTTTTCAATCTGCGCTTTGCTCTCACCAATCAGCCCTTCTGCATTCTGTGCCAAATGCCCTAAGTCAACCATGTTTGTGTATCCTTCTTTATCATTGTTACCACCATAATTTTCTGCCTTCGTGGCACTTCTGGCAAATTCCGCGCATACAGAAGAATCTTTTTCTGCTTTTTTCAAAACGACCTTACCCATATTCTGCAAGGCTTCAATTATTGCCGGTGTCTTGGACAAATCGGTTACGGAAAGTGTAATTTCCGCATCTGTTCCTGCTTGTTTACAACCTTGTTTAAAACTGTCGCAGATTTCTTTACCAAGTTCGGCACCGTTCATAGCCGGATTTTTTGCAAGTTTAGAAAGCCATCCGCTGTACAGCCATCCATTTCCCGGTTCTGTCTCCTCAGACGCTACCATGTAGGACGCATAATTCTGGAACACATTCGCTGTATCTACCGTTGCCATCAGGCAGGTATCAAAACCAACAACCTCAAACGGCTTTTTGTCACCGTAGACATCTTTCATAACAGCGGAAAGTTCGTCTAATACCAACGAATCCATTTCATAATTTTCATCAAAAGATACACCGCTTACACTTCCACCACCATGATTCCAGAACAACAACATCTTATGGTCTGCCGGATAGTTTTCCTCTGCATAATTGAGGAATCCCTTTAGCGTCTCCGGGTCACCCATGCTTGCCTGCTCAGTTTCATCTTTTAAAGTAAGTGTATCTCCACTGTACTCATAACGCTGAATCCGATCGGTTTTCACCTGATCATTCTGCCACTTTGACGCACCACCCGTCTGAATTACCACTTTTACATTTTCCGGAAGCTTAACCTGCATCATTTCATTTAGATCTGCTGTTGCTGCACCGTAATTGCTCTCCAAATCGCTGCCACACAGATACCAATAAACAACCCAAGTATCCTCCTTACTGAAACTCTGTTTCGCTTCTTTCTCTTCGTCCGCGCAGCCGGTCATTGAAAATAACATACACAAAACCAGCACAAGCGCCGTCCATTTTTGATATTTTTTTATCTCCATCTTAAAATTTCTCCTTTCTGCTCATTTCTTCATTGTATCGACTCTTTCTAAATCCTGCAACAAACCTTGCAGAATTGTGGGTAAAGGGTGAAAAATTGCTTGACCCTTCCTTATGAATTTGTTAAAATTTTATATAGGTAAATGTCGCAAAATGATAGGAGGCAGCAATGAATATCGCAATTGTAGATGACTCAGAAAGCGACCGCCAATTACTACAGGAATTGCTAATACGTTATTTCGATATAAGCGGAATCAGTATTACGATTTACCCGTTTCAGTCGGGTGAACTTTTTTTGGCAGGGCTTTCCCACCATTCCTTTGACCTTGTCTTTCTCGATATTTTCATGGATGAGATTACCGGTATGGACGCGGCACACAAATTATTAGAAGCAGGCTGCGACTGCACAATTATTTTTTTAACGTCCAGCCGCGAATATGCACTCGAAGGATACGAAGTAGGGGCTTTTCGTTATTTGCTTAAGCCACTTACTTACGACAAGCTGGAAGATACATTAAATCCCTTTTTACGCAAATTTCGTGGGAAAGCAAGGAAGCTTCCACTTATGGTAGAGCGGACACCGCTGTACATTCCTTATTCGGATTTGTACTATTTATCATCGGTGATGCGCCAAACAGAAGTTCATTTAGAAAAAAAGGTGCTAAAACAGTCTTCCGCCATTAATTTTCAAAAAACAGTCGCTCCACTCCTTAGTGATTCTCGGTTTTTCCTTTGTTCCAAAGGCGTTATCGTGAATTTACAGCATGTGAGTGAATTAGAAAAAGATCACTTCGTTCTCAATAATGGAGAAGAAGTACCAATTAGCCGGCGGAATCTATCGCAGGCAAAAAAGACTTTTTTGGATTTTTCGTTGAATCAGTAGCGGGAAAGGATATTTTTTATGCGCAGATTGAAAATGGTTGTTTATTTACTAATTCTTGGCATTCTCAGTTCACTTTTGGGGAATGTCTCTTTTGCGTGGGCATCCACACAGGACAAATTGACCATTACAGAAATTTACGACTTGGATCTTTTATCTGCTCCGCTCATGTGTCCGGTTGGCTCCGATTCTTTTGACGAGATCATTCAGGCTTACAGTGATTGCCCTCTCTACGCCGTCTGTGAAAATGAAAACGAGAGCACGGAACTGATACCATCTTATGACACCCGCTCGGTTGATGTGCAAAAAGAAGGCATCTATGAAATGACTATGACTTTGCAATATGACAAAGAAATGTTCCAACTGTCAGAGAACTATTCGGAAACCTATACGATTCCGGTCTGTATCTCTGACCTGGAAAAGTTCGAAATTTTTCCAACCTTTACATCTTTCCACCACACAACGCTGAGTTTTTTGCATCATTTTAAGGATTTTTCCACAATAGAAGGGGCCTATGTAAAATCCAAAACCGCCCTTACCAAATCTCAGTTAAACAGTGCTGACTGGATCTCTATTACGTCATCAGAAAGCTTTAATCCAACACCGGATGGCGTCACGTTATCGTCCGCTTTTTTTGAAGAGGACGGATATCTATATGTAAAATTAACAAACGAAAACCTTACCTCCAATATTCTTTGTCTGGAGCAGAAGGGCGCCCTCGTTCGTTCAAAACCAATTGAGGGAGACCGTGACGGCGGCGATTTTTCTTCCGAAGACTCGTTTGAAATCACTTCACCGGTATCGACACCGGACAGCGGGCAGACTACAAACCACACATCTGCGCCAAAACCGACTGCCACGGCAGCAATTATAATTCCGGCGACGTCTGTTCCTTCCAAAAAGACGGTTGTTTCTTCCATTCCCAAAAAAGAAACAACACACGCGAAAAAAAAGAAGAATTCTTCCTCTGCCCAAAAATCAGAGGGAATGATTACCGGCATTACAAGCAGTACAGAAGAATCCGATTCAAATACCAACACAACTACATCAATGAAAAAAGATACGGCAGACAGTGCCACCACTTCCCATGCCAGTGAGAAAAAGACAGTAGAGCAGGTTGGCTCAAACCGTATTTCTCTATCCGGAAAACGACTTCGTCTGATTGCGGAATCAAATCCAAACTATGTTCCGTTTACTTATGATAATATTACGCTTGAAATTCCGACAGAATATCTTCTGTCACTGAATCTCAAAGACAATGAAGTACTGATGGTAAGCATCGTTCCCGGTTCCGGCAAAGAGGTGACCGTTGCAGTGCGTGCCGCAGGTAAAATTTTGACGAATATTCCAAACAGCCGGCTCACATGGAAGCAGGAGAACAAAACGCGCACCATTGACAAAACCGGCGTTTACAAGCCACCCGGCTCTGCCAAACAAAATCTTCCGGTCAAAAGAAATCGCGTGCCTCATCTTGTAATTATAGGTGCCATTGTGTTAGTTCTGATTTCGACCGGCTGCTTTGTCTACCACAAAAAAGAAAGGAAACATTAAGATGAAACCTCGCTTTATCAAACTATTTCTCGCTTTGTTTCTTCCTTTTGCCTCCTTTCTGCTGCTTGCGCATTTTCTATTCTATTACAACAATAAATACGAAAATAATCCGGTTTACCCGATGGGCGGTGTCATGTTTTGTTCCGATGCCGACCGGCCACTCTAATTTTGCTGCATAAGGACGAAGGTCAACGATCGCACCGCCCTGATCCATGTTGACACATGCTCTCATGTATGGATCGCAGTACCAGAATAACTGTTTGTCGGAACCATATAAGATATCTCTCCAGAGAGCACATTCCGGCTCGTTGTAATTGTTCTGGTTGACACCTTTCTTCTCACGGTAGTAATCAGCGAACTCTGACATGGTCATATCTACTAACTGACCCTCTTTTTTCAGTTTGCCGTAGTAAGCACAGCCATCGCTGTAGGATTTGTAAAGAAGTTCATATGGCTGCTCCCAGCGTCCCATCTTGTTCATCCAGCCCGGTCCAACGAACATCATGTTGTAGGAATATCCGTTGTTGTATTTTTCCAGAGAACGGTACTGGTCGATCAAGTTGTAAAGATATGGATACTCCCATGTCTTGGTATCATAGATCATTCCACGGAGTACGTTCTGTGGATGTGTTCCGAAGTTGGAACCATTTCCATCGTAACATGCAATCAGGTCACGGGAGAGATGTGGGATCGCTACAATACCACTGTCCTCCTCCTTGTTTGCTGCCGGTGCATGTGTGTTCTGTCTGGATGGGATCCATGGTGCCCATGGACCTCCATCAAATAAGGTATACCAGGAGTTGTTGCAGGTATGATATGCTTTTGGTCCTTCCTCCCAGCAGGTTGCAACGGCACATTTTACCGTTGGATAAGTTGCTTTGATATAGTTTGTCAGATCAGCATCCATATAGTAGGAACCTGTTGATTCCGGATAGAAACCGAATCTGTCATGGAATTTCTCGAATACA
>OHLQ01000873.1_pt1 | contig 12123 bp, 6 predicted proteins | sample 1569081 | NCBI WGS metagenome assembly OHLQ01 (sample SAMEA3879585, study PRJEB24766) | human gut metagenome | biome: human-associated habitat; feature: feces | place: USA | collected 1985/1987 | reverse complement strand
CGGCTCCCGGCGAGTACACCCCCGAAGAACAGCTCTGGCTGGCCGCTGCCGCCGAAGCAGGCAAAAAGGCCAAAGGCGGCAAGCCCCAGAAAGCCGCAAAGCCTGCGGATGCCCGCAGCGCCCGGCGGGAGAACAGCCGGGCTTGCCGAGAGGCTGTGCAGGGCCGCAGTTCCCGCAGCCGGGACGCTGGGGCAGGGGATGCATCGCCCGCCCAGAGCCTCGTTGCATGGCGGGAATTTGCGGAGGAATATTTCCCGGAGCTGGCAAAGCGCCCTGCCGTGGTGCATGGCGGCGGCGTTCTGCTGCCGGCGGCTTTCCCGCAGACGAATCTTCACGTTTTGCGTGCAGGGGTCTTCGTGGGCAGTGTGCAGAAGGGGCGCTTTGTGCCGGAACATCATCTGTTCACGGCTTTCGGCGCGCTCTGCCGGAACTGTGAGGAACTGACCCTCGCCGACTCCCGAACTGTGGAATATCTCTCCGGCCGGGAGATAGAAGCTCACACCGCTGCCGATGGATGGTGCTGCGTGACGGTGGACGGCTGGCCGCTGGGAGGCGGCAAAGTGTCCGGCGGCAGGGTCAAAAACCATTATCCCAAGGCACTTCGTCTGCTGTAAAACGTAGTTTTGGGCAGAATAAACCGGAAAACCATCGGTACAAGGCTTGAACGCCGGTGGCTGTTGTGATAAAATAATAGAGTTAGATTTTGTGTGCTGCCACAATGCGGGCGACCACAGCCCGTCTGCCCGCAGGCGGAGATTTCGATAAAACTTTAGGAGGTTCCCATGTCTGGACATAGCAAATGGAACAACATTAAGCGCAAGAAGGAAAAGACCGATGGCGCAAGAGCAAAGGTCTTTACCAAGATCGGCCGCGAGATCAGCGTTGCCGTCCGTGACGGCGGCCCCAACCCGGCTTCCAACAGCAAGCTGGCAGACCTGATCGCCAAGGCAAAGCGCATGAGCGTGCCCAACGATAACATCCAGCGCATCATCAAGAAGGCTGAGGGCGGCGACAAGACCGAGTTCGAGGCCATCACCTACGAGGGCTACGGCCCCGGCGGCGTTGCTGTCATGGTCGAGACCCTGACCGACAACCGCAACCGTACCGCTGCCGACCTGCGCCACTACTTCGACAAGAACGGCGGCAACCTGGGCGCTATGGGCTGTGTGGCCTTCCTGTTCAGCCAGAAGGGTGTCATTGACATCTCTCTGGAGGATAAGGATGCCGATGAGGCCATGATGGATGCTCTGGATGCCGGTGCCGAGGACTTTGATGCAGGCGAAGAGGCTGCTGAGATCACCACCGATCCCGAGAACTACTCCGCTGTGGTCAAGGCCATGGAAGAGAAGGGCTACGAGATCCTGAGCGACGACCTGGCCATGGTCCCCATGACCACCACCCGTCTGACCGACCCCGATCAGCTCAAGCTGATGGGCAAGCTGCTGGATGCCCTCGAGGATAACGATGACGTCCAGAACGTCTGGCACAGCCTGGAGAACGAAGAGGACCTGCCGGAATAAGCTTCCGCAAGGCTCTTTTCTCCTGAAATAAGACGTTACAAAGCCGCTTTTTGTGCTGCAAGGCACGAAAGGCGGCTTTGTTGTTTTATGGCGGCCTGCGATAAAGGTGTGCCTGCTGGGGCATGGAAAATAAAAAGAACGGTACCATTCTCCCATCGGCTATGTTATAATAAACAGAACAAAACATCACGGGGAGGGGCCGACATGGAGCAACGACGCATTTGTCCATATTGTATGCAGGAGCTGGAAGCAGGGGAGGAGCAGTGTCCCCACTGCGGCCGGGAGCTTTCAGGGCGCAACCCGTCGGGCAGTCTTCCGGCAGGCACTGTGCTGGCAGGCCGGTATACCGTGGGCGACATCCAGAGCGTGGACGGCGAGGGCATCCTCTACCGGGGCGTGGAGAACAACGGCCCCTTCCGGGTGACCATCAAGGAGTATATGCCCCTGACGCTGGCGGCAGAGCGGGGGAGGGACTGCATCCTCCGCCCGAAGCCGGGCAGCGAAGTGCTGTTCAAGACCACCCGGATGGATTTTGCCGACCTCTACCGCTTCATCCAGCGCATCACCCCGGCCAACGGCCTGGAGGCCGTGCTGGACGTCTTCGAAGAGAACAACACGGTCTACGCCGTCATGGAGAACCCCGGCGGCTGTCCGCTCCAGAAATGGCTGGAGGAGCACGGCACCGTGACGTCCCAGCAGGCCTGCGCCATGCTGGAACCGGTGTTCAACGGGGTGGAGGCCATGCATCAGGTGGGCCTCGTACACCGGGGCATCTGCCCGGCCAACATCCGCATCATGGACAATGGCCGCGCCCGGCTCACCGGCTACGCGACAGTGGGTCTGCGCACGGCGGGCAGCGGCCTCCACGAGCAGCTGTACGAGGGCTATTCCGCCCCGGAGCAGTATTCCACCGCCGAGTTCGAGGGCCGCTACACCGACGAATACAGCCTTGCCGCCGTGGTCTACCGGATGGTCTGCGGGCAGAGCCCTGTTCCTGCGGCACAGCGTCTGGTGTCGGACTCCAACCCCCGCGCCCGCACGCTGGAACGGGCGGTGCCGGAGTATGTTTCGGATGTGCTCTGGATGGGCCTGCAGCTCGGGCCTGCCGAGCGCATCCAGACCGTGCCCCAGCTGTTCCAGGCACTGAGCAGCCAGGAGTATACCACGGAGCTTACCCAGACCCTGCAGCAGGCCGCGCCGCGCCCTCAGTCCACCGAGGAGGAGGAACGGAAAAAGCATATACTCAGCCTGCGCAACCTGCTGGCGGCCATCCTGATCCTGCTGGCCATCCTGACATTGCTCATCGTGTGGGGGCTGGTGAATCAGGGGCTGCACACCGCAAAGCCTGCGGAATCCACCCCGGCCTCCGAACCGGCCAGCTCGCTGGTGACAGAGCCGGTGAATCTGGCCCCTGACTTTGTGGGGATGGACTACGATTCGCAGGTGCGCAACAACAACAGCTATGCCGGGGATTACCTGTTCTATGTGACCATGGAATACAGTGATACCGTGGAAAAGGGCAAGATCATCCGTCAGACCCCCGAAGCCGGGGAGGTCATCGAAGAGGGCAGCACCATCGATCTGGTGGTCAGCCGCGGCCCGCAGATGGTGGAGATGCCCAACGTGGCAGGCTTTACCCGGGACGGCGCGGAACAGCAGCTGGCGCAGGTGGGGCTGAATGCGAGCTTCTATCCCATTTATAACGATGGCTCCTATGTTTCGGGCTGTGTGGCCTATTGCAGCGAGGAGCCCGGTGCCATGGTGGAGGTCGGCTCGACCATCATCGTCTATATGGCGGCAGAGGTCGAGGCCGAGGTGCCCGCCACCCCGCCCGAGACCACGACTCCTTCCGCCGGTACCACACCGTCTGCCGCGCAGACGGAGCCGCCGACCGGTGGGGCCGGTACCGAATACGATACGGATTGAACGCAAAGCGGCCTGCCGGAGAGGGCGGGCCGCTTTTTTGATGAGAACGCTTGAAGAAAATGAATGATTCTGATAGAATTATATTAGAATCATTCAGGGGGGTGCGCACTATGATCATCAAGTCGTCTACGGCGCTTCGCAATGACTACGGTTCCATTTCAAATCTGGCGCACGGAGCGGGCGAGCCAATCTACATTACAAAAAATGGAGAGGGTGACCTTGTTGTGATGAGCATTGAAGCATTCGAACAGCGGGAAGAGGCGTTGAAACTCCGGGCAAAGCTGGAAGCCGCGGAACAGGGAAGGCTTGCAGGTGCTCCGGCTTACACGCTGGAGGATTCCAGAAAACGGCTGGAGGAGATCTATCGTCGTGGCTAAGATCGAAATTCTGGAGTCGGCACAGCGGGAACTGGAAGCAATCGCAGAGCTTCACATGAATCTGGTAGGGCCGAATTCTGCCCGAAAAATCACGGATCGAATCTTGGATTCTCTTTCGCGGTTGGAACGTTTCCCGCTGTCGGGTTCGCTTCCAAGAGATGCCGAACTGCTGAAAAGCGGCTATCGCTATGTGATCGCCGGGCAGTATCTCTGCGTCTATCGGCTGATTGTGGATACTGTGTTCGTCTACCATATCGTGCATGGTGCAAGTAATTACCCTGTTTTGTTCAAACGGCTGCTGCAAGAAGAATTGAAGAGAGAAGATTGACGCAAAGCGCCCTGCCGGATAAGGCAGAGCGCTGTTGCTGTTTCTGTGTGGGTTTGTCATTTGCAAGTGGCTTGACAGATGGTTCAAGGCCGGTAAGCACTAACCCCCAGCAAAGCAGGAAGCCCCGTCGGTATAGGCACTACCGATGGGGCTTCTTGCTGCTTGGTGATACCATGGATACGCACCAATTTACATTCGCGACCTTATTATGTGCTGCACAGGTGCAAAAGTCAAGGAGAAATCACCGCCTTCCTCGGGACGAAATGCAGGCTGAAAGGCCATTTTACCGGATATTCGACAATTTGCCTTAAAACATTGCCAAATGCTCCAAAATTTGTTACAATGGTGCCGATGATTTGCCCACCATGGGCAAAAAAGCAACGGATGCGTCCGGCTTTCCTGCCGGGGCAAATCTGCGGAACATATTTTTATAAGGGGGCTTTTGCAGATGAAAAAACGATTGATTAGTATGGCACTGGCAGTCAGTATGGCAGTCAGCATAATGCCTGCACCCGCTCTGGCAACAGTAGGGGGGGGGGGGTACAACCCTGGGAGATGATGCGATAACGCTGTCGGACGCAACGGGCGGCACTTCGAGCGGTACAGCTACACCGGTTTCAGATTTGACGGGGCTGAGAGATGCTGCTAAAAAAGGCGGAAATGTCCAATTGATCGGCGATATTACGTTAACAGACACTCTCTCTATCAATAGTAAAAAACTGAGCATTGATCTGAACGGCCACACCATTACAGCGGCAAATAACCAGAGAGCGTTTAACATCTCGAATGGCGGCACGCTGGAAATCAAGGATAGTATGGGCAATGGTATCATTCAGGGCAATGGTACGGTAACAGGGCACGGCGGAGCAATCTATATGGAAGGCTCCGGCAGTGCCCTGACGATCAGTGGCGGCACCATTCAGGGATTTACCGCAAGCACAAGCGGTGGCGGTGTGTACATGAGAGATGGCACCTTCAATATGACCGGAGGCGCAATTGAAAATTGTACAGCATCAGAAGGTGCAGGCGTAAAAATGTATCCTGACTCTGGGAACACCTGTACTTTTACCATGAGCGACTCGGCTGAAATCAAAAATTGCAGCAATGATGGTGTTTCGATTGCTTCGAGTGGAACGTCCAAGTTCACAATGAGTGGAGGAACCATCGACAACAACAAAGGATATGGTTTATGGACTTCCGCTCGTAGCAATACAGAGATCTTACTGAGTGGCGGTACCATTACAAACAGTGAACGCTATGATATGGTCATTCATACTGGTGTTCAGCTGCATGTAAATAATGCTACCGTCAGCGGAAAAATCCAAAACCGTGGAACGATTACCGGAACGGAGAATGCTGAGTTTACCGGAACAGTCGTAAATGAGTCTGCGGGAAAGATTGAAAGCGGAAAATTCAAAAGAATTGAAGATGCTTCCACTGCTGGTGTATGCAATGCGGTAGAATATGAGGCGTATGTCAAACTGATTGGCCACAGTTGGCCGGATAAATCAACCTTAAGAGCGATTCAAGACAAAGCGCATGGGAATGCTCAGCTCAAATTCCTGAGCTATGTAACACCGGACGACATGGAGAATACATTGACCATCCCCGAGGGCGTTACAGTTACTGTTGATCTGACGGGCAAGCAGGTTGCTGGAGAAAACGACGAAAAGAAAATCATCAATCATGGTAATCTGACATTGATTGACAGTGGTACGGGTAGTACCCTGAACATTCCCATTGAAAACAACGGAACCCTGAACGCCAACGGCGGTACCGTAACTGGTGAAGTGACCAATAAGGGCACAATCACAACGACCGGAGAAAAGGCGACTCAATTCTCTGGAGGCGTGACAAACGAGAGCGATGGTAAAATTGAGAATGGTACGTTTTCCGGCGAAGTGACCAATAATGGCGCAATTAACGATGGTACGTTTTCCGGCAAGGTGACAAACAACGGAACTATTGGCAACGGCAACTTTACCGGTGCTGTGACCAATGAGAAAACCGGTGTGATCTCCGGCGGCAAGTTTGACGAAAGTAAGCTGACCAACAACGGCGGCACCCTGCCCCCGAAGCCGGGCGACAACAAGCCGGATGACACCAACAAGGACAATGACAAGAAGGAAGATACCGAACCGGTTGCTCCTGTTGTCAAGCGGTACGACCTGACCGTCAAGAACGCCGAAGTGACCGTGAAGGATGCTGACGGCAAGGCAGTGGAATTTACCAAGGCCGAGGATGGCACCCTGACGGCTAAAGTTCCCGAAAATGCCGAAGTGACGGTGAAATACACCGCCCCCACCGATGCGATTGTGTTTGACCTGTGGAGCATTAACAGTGATGCGAAGCTGGATGTGAACGTCAAGGAGAACCCCCTGACCTTCAAGATGCCTGCACAGACTGTGACCATCGAGGCCATGACGCAGGATGCCACCATTGAAAGCGAAGGTCCCGGCGTGCTGGGTACCGCTGCCATGATCGGTGTTGCCGGTGCCGGTACGGCTGTGCTGGGTTATACCGGTTACATGATCGGCACGGAACTGTACCTGAACACTGTCCTGCCTGCCGGTGCAGCTATCCCCCAGAACACCACCGAACTGGCAAAACTCCTCTGGACCGAAGCTGGCAAACCCGCCCCTGCCGCTGTGATGGCTGAGGATGCCACCGACGAGCAGAAGGCTCTGACTTGGGCTGTTGAAAGCCAGCTCATCTCCGCCGATAAGCCCGCAGACGCTTCTGTAGGCCGGTGGGAAGTGATCCGGGGGTGGAATAGGGTGAAAGAGATGAAGTGATCCTTCGTACAACCTCTCAGTCGCCTGCGGCGACAGCTCCCCCTTTGAGGGAGTTGGCAAAGCTGTCAGGCTTTGACTGAGAGGGCAAGGCAACTGCCCGGAGAGGGTTCGCCCGCTCCCCTTCACGAAGAGAGAAACCCTAAGAAAATAACGCAGAAAGCCCCATCGGTACGAAAAATACCGATGGGGCTTTCCGCTTGTTTAGGATAGGAAAGAGAATAGTTCAGTAATGGCCGGGATGCGGGCTTACAGGTTGGTGTAGCCCATGAGGTAGCGGTCTACCTCGGCGGCGCAGTCGCGGCCCTCGCGCAGGCCCCAGACCACAAGGCTCTGGCCCCGGCGCATATCGCCGCAGGCAAACACTTTGTCCACGTTGGTGCGGAAGTGGTCGGTGTCCACGCAGCCGCGGCCGGTCAGGCTGACACCGAAGGCATCGGCCACATAGCTCTCACAGCCCACGAAACCGGCGGCAATGAAGGCCAGCTCACAGTTGTAGGTGAACTCCTCGCCGGTGGGCACCATGTTGGTGCGGCCGGTCTCGGGGTCACGCTCGGGCTTGAGGTAGGAGATGACGGCAGCGGTCAGGTTGCCTGCATCGTCCTTGAGGAATTCTTTGACCGTGGTCTGGTAGACACGGGGGTCCTTGCCGAACTTTGCCATGCACTCGGTCTGGCCGTAGTCCACCTTGAGCACCCGGGGCCACTCGGGCCAGGGGTTGCTGGCGGCACGCTCCTTGGGAGGCTGCGGCATCATTTCCAGAGCCACCAGATCAGTGCAGCCCTGCCGCAGGGCCGTGCCCTGGCAGTCGTTGCCGGTGTCGCCGCCGCCGATGACCAGAACGTTCTTGCCCTTGGCATCAATGGCCCTGCCGTCGGCAAATTTGCTGTCCAGCAGGCTCTTTGTCACGCTGGTGAGGTAATCCACGGCAAAATGCACGCCGTTGGCATCCCGGCCCGGAACGTTCAGGTCACGGGCCTTTTTGGCACCGCAGCAGAGCACCACGGCATCGTAGCTGTTCAGGATGCTCTCGGCATCCACGGCACCGCCCACATCCATGCTGGTGCGGAACTCCACGCCCTCGGCCTGCATGATCTTGATGCGGCGCTCGATGACGGATTTGTCCAGCTTCATGTTGGGGATGCCGTACATCAGCAGGCCGCCCACGCGGTCGGCGCGCTCAAACACGGTGACGGCGTGGCCCCGGATGTTCAGGTACTCGGCCACCGAAAGACCGGCCGGGCCGCTGCCGATGACGGCCACGCTCTTGCCGGTGCGGGCCGGGGGAGGGGCGGCGTGGAGCCAGCCCTTGGCGTAGCCCGTTTCCACGATGGCGTGCTCGTTCTCACGCACGGTCACGCTGCTGCCGGTCACATCACCGCAGGTGCAGGCGGCCTCGCACAGGGCGGGGCAGACCCGGCTGGTGAACTCCGGGAAGCGGTTAGTGGCGCGCAGGCGGTGGAGCGCCAGCTCCCACTTGCCCTGATAGACCAGGTCGTTCCACTCGGGGATCAGGTTGTTCAGCGGGCAGCCCGATGCCATGCCGCCGATCATCATGCCGGCCTGGCAGAAGGGCACGCCGCAGTCCATGCAGCGGGCGGCCTGGGTCTGCTGCTCCTCGCGGGAGAGCCAGACGTGAAACTCGTTGAAATTTTCAATGCGCTCCAGCGGCGGGACATCCGTGCTGGTCTTGCGCGTGTAATCCATAAATCCAGTGATCTTGCCCATGATCCAGCCCTCCTTACTTCTTCTTCTGCACAGCGTAGAACGCTTCGATCTGTGCCTGTTCGCCGTCCAGGCCGCGCTCCTCCATGGAAGCGATGATCCGGAGCATCCGGTCGTAATCGTAGGGGAGGACTTTCTTGAACTTGGGCAGGTACTCGCTGAAGTTGTCCAGGATCTCCTTGCCGCGGGGGGAGCCGGTGGCTTCCACATGCTCACGGATGAGTTCCTTCAGGGCGGCAACATCGTACTTGTGCTCCACAGGCTCCAGGCTCACGGTCTCCTTGTTGACCCGCTGGTAGAAATCCCAGTTCTCGTCCAGAACGTAGGCCACGCCGCCGGTCATGCCGGCTGCGAAGTTCTTGCCGGTTTGGCCCAGAACCACGACAGTGCCGCCGGTCATGTACTCACAGCCGTGGTCGCCCACGCCCTCGACAACGGCAGTCGCGCCGCTGTTGCGGACGCAGAAGCGCTCACCGGCCACGCCGGAGACGAAGGCCTTGCCGCTGGTGGCACCGTAAAGGGCCACATTGCCGGTGATGATGTTTTCCTCGGGCTTGTAGCCGATGCCCTCGGGCGGGCGGACGATGATCTTGCCGCCGGACAGGCCCTTGCCCATATAGTCGTTGCAGTCGCCGGTCAGGCTGAGGGTCAGGCCCTTGGGGATGAACGCGCCAAAGCTCTGGCCGCCTGCGCCGATGCACTCGGCGGTGTAGACATCGTCGGGCAGGGAGCTGCCGTACTTGCGGGTGATTTCGCTGCCAAAGATGGCACCCAGGGCGCGGTCGGTGTTGGAGACCTCCAGCCGGACGCTCTGGGGTGCCTTGCTGCCAAGCTTGAACTTCTTCATCAGCACCTTCATGTCGAGGGTGTTCTCAAGGTGGAAGTCATAGGTGTCGGCAGGCACAAAGTGGACGTTGCTGTTTGCAATGGCCGGGTTGTGCAGGATGCAGTCCAGATTCATCTTGGCGGCACGGCTGCCGGCAGCGCTGGGCTTGACATGGAGCAGGTCGGTGCGGCCCACCAGCTCGTCGATGGTGCGCACGCCCAGCTTGGCCATGTACTCCCGCAGCTCCTGCGCCACAAAGGTCAGGTAGTTGATGATATACTCGGGCTTGCCCTTGAACCGCTTGCGCAGCTCGGGGTTCTGGGTGCAGATGCCCATGGGGCAGGTGTCCAGATTGCACACACGCATCATTACGCAGCCCTCTGCCATCAGCAGGGTGGTGCCAAAGCCGAACTCCTCTGCGCCCAGCATACAGCTGATGGCCACATCCCGGCCGGACAGCAGCTTGGAGTCGCTCTCAATGCGCACGCGGGTGCGCAGGCCGTTCAGGATTAGGGTCTGGTGGGTCTCGGCGATGCCCAGCTCCCAGGGCAGACCGGCGTGCTTGATGGAGGTGCGGGGTGCAGCACCGGTGCCGCCGTCATAGCCGGACACCAGAATGACCTGTGCGCCGCCCTTGGCAACACCGGCGGCAATGGTGCCGACACCCGCCTCGCTGACCAGCTTGACGTTGATGTTGGCGTTGCGGTTGGCGTTTTTCAGATCGTAGATCAGCTCTGCCAGATCCTCGATGGAATAGATATCGTGGTGGGGCGGGGGAGAGATCAGGCCCACGCCGGTGGTGCTGTGGCGGGTCTTGGCGATCCAGGGGTAGACCTTGGCACCGGGCAGGTTGCCGCCCTCGCCGGGCTTTGCGCCCTGTGCCAGCTTGATCTGGATCTCCTCGGCGGAGACCAGATATTTGCTGGTCACGCCGAAGCGGGCCGAGGCTACCTGCTTGATCTTGGAGTTGCTCTCGCTCTGGTAGCGCTCCTCGGGCTCACCGCCCTCGCCGGTGTTGCTCCGGCCGCCCAGACGATTCAGGGCGATGGCGATGGTCTCGTGGGCCTCGCTGCTCAGGGCACCGTAGCTCATGGCAGCGGCTTTGAACCGCTTGACGATGGAGCTGACAGGCTCCACCTCCTCAAGGGGAATGCCGCCGTTGGGGTCATAGCTGAAGTCCAGCAGGCTGCGCAGGTGCATGCCCTCGGCACCCATGTTGTCCACGGTGCGGGTGAAGTCTTTGAAGGCCTTGTAGTCGCCCGTGAAGCAGGCTTTCTGGAACAGATGGATGGTCTGCGGGGTGAAGAGGTGCTCTTCCTTGCCGCTGCGGAACTTGTGGGCACCGCTGTCGGACAGCTCCATGTTGATATCCAGTCCCAGCGGGTCAAAGGCAGCGTTGTGCTGCGCTTCCACATCGGCCTGAATGTCTGCCATGCTCACACCGCCCACACGGCTCACCGTGCCGGTAAAGTATTTGTCGATGACCTCCTTCGAGATGCCCACAGCCTCAAAGATCTGGCTGCTCTGGTAGCTCTGGATGGTGGAGATGCCCATTTTGGAGGCGATCTTCACGATGCCGTTCAGCACAGCCTTGTTGTAGTCGTCCACGGCGGCGTAGTAATCCTTGTCCAGCAGACCCTCGTCGATGAGCTGGGCAATGGTATCGTGGGCCAGATAGGGGTTGACGGCGCAGGCACCGTAGCCCAGCAGGGTGGCAAAGTGGTGCACCTCCCGGGGCTCGGCGCTCTCCAAAATCAGTGCCAGTGCGGTGCTCTTTTTGGTGCGGATGAGGTACTGGGACACGGCAGAAACGGCCAGCAGGCTGGGGATGGAGACGTGGTACTCGTCAATGTCGCGGTCAGAGAGGATGATGATGTTGGCACCGTCCTTGTAGGCGCGGTCCACCTCCAGGAACACGCGGTCGATGGCCTTTTCCAGGCTGGTGTTCTTATAGTAATTGATGGACACCGTGGCGGTCTTGAAGCCGGGCACGTTCATGTGCTTGATCTTGAGCAGATCGGTGCTGGTCAGGATGGGGTTCTGCACCTTGAGCACCTTGCAGTTCTCGGGCTTGTCCTCCAGCAGGTTGCCGTGGGCACCCACATAGACGCTGGTGGAGGTGACCACCTTCTCACGGATGGCATCGATGGGCGGGTTGGTGACCTGTGCGAACCGCTGCTTGAAGTAGTTGAACAGCGGGGGATGCTGATCGCTCAGGACAGCCAGCGGGGTGTCGGTGCCCATGGCCCCGGAAGGCTCGGCACCGGCCCGGGCCATGGGCAGGATCAGCTCCTTGATCTCCTCGTATTTGTAGCCAAAGACCTTCTGCAGGCGGGTCAGCTCCTCGCCGGTGTAGCTGGGGACTTTGATGTTGGGGATCTTCAGGTCCTTCAGCCGGACCAGATTCCGGTCGATCCACTCGCCGTAGGGCTCGCGGCTGGCGTAGTATTCCTTCAGCTTCTCGTCATCCACGACCTCGCCCTTGACGGTATCCACCAGCAGCATTTTGCCGGGGCGCAGGCGGTCTTTCATCAGGATGTTGTCGGGTGCGCAGGGCAGCACGCCCACCTCGGAGGACAGGATCATCCGGCCGTCCTTGGTGATATAGTAGCGGCTGGGGCGCAGACCG
>OHLQ01000856.1_pt1 | contig 12261 bp, 10 predicted proteins | sample 1569081 | NCBI WGS metagenome assembly OHLQ01 (sample SAMEA3879585, study PRJEB24766) | human gut metagenome | biome: human-associated habitat; feature: feces | place: USA | collected 1985/1987 | reverse complement strand
CCGGGGGCAAGAAATTTAAAGCGGTGCAGATCGGCGGACCGTCCGGCGGCTGCCTGCCGGAATCGATGCTTGATCTTTCGATTGACTATGATTCTTTGACAGCTGCTGGTGCCATGATGGGGTCCGGCGGTCTGGTAGTTATGGATGAAGATACCTGTATGGTTGACGTAGCGAAATTTTTCCTGAATTTTACTCAGTCGGAATCCTGCGGTAAATGTACTCCCTGCCGCGAAGGCACTAAACGTATGTTGGAAATCCTGACTCGTATCACTGAAGGTCAGGGCAGGGAAGGCGATATAGAGCTTTTGGAAGAGCTGGCCAGAAATATTAAAGAGACGGCTTTATGCGGGCTTGGCCAAACTGCGCCTAATCCTGTGTTGAGCACTTTGAAATATTTCCGGCACGAATATGAAGCGCACATCAAAGAGAAGCGCTGTCCTGCCGGCGCCTGTGAGAAACTTGCCAATTACGAGATCACAGATGCATGCAGAGGCTGCGGTTTATGCGCACGCCAGTGCCCGGTTAATGCGATTTCCGGGGAAATTAAAAAGAAACACGTTATTGACGTAACTAAATGTATAAAATGCGGTGCCTGCATGGCGGCTTGTCCGTTCAAGGCCATTACTAAGGGTTAAGGGAGGATTATAATAGATATGGAAATGATTACCTTAACGATCAATGGGCAGACTGTACAGGCCCCTAAAAATGCTACGATTCTTGAAGCGGCACGTTCTGCCGGCATTCATATCCCTACGCTTTGCCATCATCCGGAACTTGCCCCGGAAGGCGCCTGCAGACTATGCGTCGTAGAAGCGTCCGGCGCTCGTACGCTTGTTGCTTCCTGCGTTTATCCGGTTGCGGAAGGCATGGTTGTGAAAACCAATACTGATAAAGTTCGTGCGGCCAGAAGGATGGTTGTGGAGCTGCTGCTGGCCAATCATCCGAAAGACTGCCTGGCCTGTCAGAAGAGCGGCGACTGTGAACTGCAGAAAATAGCTGCCGATCTGGGCCTGCGCAAGATCAGGTTTGAGGGCGGTGCCAGGAAGGCGCATACTATTGATGCCAGCAATCCCTGTCTGGTGCGTGATCAGGAAAAATGTATTTTGTGCGGACGCTGCATACGTGTTTGCCGTGATGTGCAGGGCATGAGCGTTTACAGCTTTGCTGAACGTGGATTTGATACTATCGTCTCGACTGCATTTGAGCAGGATCTCGGCAAAGTAGAGTGTTCTTACTGCGGACAATGCGCGAGTGTTTGTCCGACTGGTGCCATAGTGGAAAAAGACGATACTGAAAAAGTCTGGTCTGCTATCAATGATCCTGATAAGATCGTCATTGTGCAAACTGCACCGGCGGTGCGCGTAGCTTTAGGCGAAGAACTGGATATGGAACCTGGTTCTATCGTTACTGGAAAAATGGTTGCGGCCTTGCGTAATCTTGGCTTCGACAAGATATTTGATACTAATTTCTCGGCCGATCTGACGATTATGGAAGAAGGGCATGAATTCCTTCACCGCCTGACTAATGGAGGAGTCTTGCCGATGATCACTTCCTGCAGTCCGGGCTGGGTCAATATGATCGAGCTTAAATATCCTGACTTATTGCCGCATCTTTCTTCTGCAAAATCTCCTCAGCAGATGTTTGGCGCTATTGCTAAGACTTATTATGCTGAAAAAGCAGGTATCGATCCGGCGAAGATCGTCAGTGTTTCGGTAATGCCCTGTACAGCTAAAAAGGCGGAAGCTGCACGTCCTGAAATGAACGCTTCCGGCTATCGTGATATCGATATTGTGATCACTACCAGAGAACTGGGGCGGATGATCCGCGAAGCCGGACTTGATTTTAAACACTTACCGGAAGACAGCTATGATTCTCCTTTGGGGACAGGCACCGGCGCCGCTGTTATATTTGGCACTACCGGCGGGGTAATGGAAGCCGCTCTGCGTACGGTTGCTGATGTTCTGACAGGTGAGGATCTAAAGGCTGTTGATTATAATGATGTGCGGGGAATGGAACAGACCCGTGAAGCGGAACTTACTATTGCAGGAAACACTGTAAAAATAGCTGTTGTCCATACTCTGGCTTCGGCGCGTAAGATGCTGGAGCGGATCAGAGCTGGAGAGGCAGATTACCAGTTTATTGAGGTAATGGCCTGCCCTGGCGGCTGCATTGGCGGCGGCGGGCAGCCGATCCCTGTTAATGCGGAAATCAGAAAAGCGCGCAGGGAGGGGTTGTTTGATTGTGATAGTGCTAATGAGTTACGAAAATCACATGAAAACCCGGAAATTAAAGAGCTTTATGATACTTGGTTAGGTAAACCTCTCGGAGAAAAAGCTCATAGTCTACTACATACGCACTATCACCAACAAGTGCGCTGAAAGTGCTAATTTGATACCACAAAACACCCCTTGAGTAGTCTATCTCAAGGGGTGTTTCTTTGTAAATTGTAAAGAAAATGCTTGCCATGTTACAGTTTTACTGGTATCATATGAGATATAGCATTTAAATCCAAAATTGTTAAAAAAGTAAAAAAAGTAGCAATTTTGTCTAAAATTTACTGCTTTTTTTGTGGTATAATGTATTTGGACACAAAAAGTTCAAAAAGAAATCACAATTGAAGTTTTTTTTGAAGGATTTTTTGTGAGGGCGTCGAAGTAAATTAAAGCAGAACTAAATATCAGGATATGTTTTAGCAGTTGGTAGACAGGAGAACATGGATGTTCGACTGAAAGCTTTGCCTGCTGACAGTTTGCGATTCAGAGCGTAGCCACTTTGGATGGAAGTAAGCTGGCACTTGGCTATGTTTTGTTTTCGTAAATCAAAACTTCTGAGTGCTCCTTTTTTATGGGTAAAATCTTATTCGGTAAAGAATAGTTTATGGTTTTATATTTGTTTTTTTTACCGACTAAGTGTATTTTTTACTAGTGAGGTTAATAGACCTCATTGGCATTAGCCACAATTTGTTTTATTTACAAGGAGGAAGGTAAACATGATCGACATTAAAGATCGCGTATGCGAAGCAGTAGCCGGCAAAATTATGAGCGCCGAAGCAGCTGCAGAATTTGTAAAGGATGGCGACAACGTAGGTACCAGTGGTTTTACCCCGTCTGGTTATCCTAAAGCTGTGCCGCTTGCTCTGGCAGAAAAAGGCAAAAAAACTCCTTTCAAAATCAATGTTTGGACCGGCGCTTCTGTAGGCCCTGAAATGGATACCGCAATGACTGAAGCTGGTATCGTTGACCGTCGTATGCCTTATCAAACTAATAACGACATGCGTAAAGCAATCAATAACGGTTCTGTAAAATACACTGACATGCATCTGAGCCATGTTGCACAAATGACTCGTTATGGTTTTATGGAAAACCGCAGATGTGTTGACGTTGCTATTGTCGAAGCTTGCAAAATTATTGACCTTGGCAATGGTCAGGTTGGTTTGATTCCTACCACTTCCATGGGTAACTCCTCTTCTTATGTTCAATGCGCACCGAAAGTTATCGTTGAAGTAAATACTTCCCAACCGGTAGAACTTGAAGGCATGCATGACTCCTATGTTCCTTTGGATCCTCCGAATCGTAAAGCTATTCCCATCGAAAAACCGGAAGATATTATCGGCACTCCGTATATCCCCTGCGAATTAGACAGAATCGTTGCTGTCGTTCCCTGTGATATCACTGATAAAGTTCGTCCTTTGGGCGCTATTGATGAAGACGCTCAAAAAATGGGCAAAAATCTGGTTGAATTCTTTAAAGCAGAAGTTGCCGCTGGCCGTCTGCCGAAAAACCTGCTGCCGTTGCAATCCGGCGTAGGCTCTGTTGCTAACGCAGTTATCAATGGCTTAGTTAACTCTGATTTTGAAGATCTGACTGTATATACCGAAGTTGTTCAGGACGGCATGTTTGATCTGATCGACGCCGGCAAACTGCGTGTTTGCTCCGGTACTGCTTTGAGTCCGTCTCCTGACTGCCTCAAAAAATTCTATGATAACGTAGAAAAATATAAAAAATACATCATCCTGCGTCCGCAGGAAGTTGCCAACAGCCCTGAAATTGCACGTCGCATCGGCGTTATTGCCATGAACACTGCAATCGAAGTAGATATCTATGGCAACATCAACTCCACTCATATCTGCGGCACTAAGATCATGAATGGTATCGGCGGTTCCGGCGACTATGCCCGTAACGGCTTCCTGACCGTATTCTTCACTACTTCTCTTGCAAAAGGCGGCGCTATCAGCTCCGTAGTTCCTTTCTGCTCTCATGTTGACCATACTGAGCATGATGTTGACGTTATCGTTTCCGAACGTGGTGTAGCTGACCTTCGTGGTTTGTCTCCGAAAGAACGCGCTTTGGTTATCATTGACAAAGTTGCTAATCCGAAATACCAACCGCTCCTGCTTGATTATTTCAAGAGAGCCTGCGAAGCTTGCGGCAACAGCCAAACTCCGCATCTTATGGATGAAGCTTTCTCCTTCCATGATCGTTTCGTAAAAACCGGCACCATGGAAAAATAATTCTTAGTCAATGTTCTTGACTGAGATTGTTACCAGAAATATTTTGCCGGCAGGTAGCTAGTTCTGCCGGCAAACTTTACAGTTTATCTGTATCCAATCTGTTGACGAGGCCTTTGGGCTTTGCCATATACACCGTCTATGACGGACACTCTCACCATAATTCGGTCAGTCCAAACCGGATTGTGCAAAAACAATATTCTTAAGGAGGATTTGAGAATGGCAAATGAAACTCTGAAAGCTGGATTTGACAAGTACATGGCTGGCGTAGAAGCTAAACTTGCTAAAAATCCCGAACGTGCAAACCTTGAGCCTAACAGGCTCTACACCCCTCTCGACATCGAAGGCTTCGACTATGAGAAGGATCTTGGCTTCCCTGGTGAATATCCTTTCACTCGTGGTGTACAACCCACTATGTATCGTGGCCGTTTCTGGACCATGCGTATGTATGCTGGTTTCTCCACTGCAGAAGAATCCAACAAACGTTATCGTTACCTCTTGGCTAACGGTGGCAGCGGCTTGTCCTGCGCATTCGACCTTCCGACCCAAATCGGTTATGATTCCACCGATCCGATGGCTGAAGGCGAAGTTGGTAAAGTTGGCGTAGCTATCGACTCCTTGGCTGATATGGAAATCCTGTTCGACGGTATCTCCCTTGACCAAGTTTCCACTTCTATGACCATCAATGCTCCTGCATCCGTACTGCTTTGCATGTACATCGCAGTTGCTGAGAAACAAGGCGTTTCCGCTGACAAACTGCGCGGTACTATTCAAAATGATATTTTGAAAGAGTATGCTGCTCGCGGCACTTACATTTTCCCGCCGAAACCCTCCATGCGTTTGATCACCAATATTTTCGAATATTGCTCTAAAAACGTACCGTTGTGGAACACTATCTCCATTTCCGGTTATCATATCCGTGAAGCTGGTTCCACCGCTTCTCAGGAAATTGCTTTCACCATCGCTGATGGTATCGCTTATGTTGAAGCAGCTATCAAAGCTGGCATGGACGTTGACGCTTTTGCTGGTCGTTTGTCCTTCTTCTGGAATGCTCATAACAACGTACTCGAAGAAGTTGCTAAATTCCGCGCTTCCCGTCGTGTATGGGCTAAAGTAATGAAAGAAAGATTCAACGCTCAAAAACCGAAATCCATGATGCTTCGCGTACACACTCAAACTGCAGGTTCCATGCTGACTGCACAACAACCGAACAACAACATCGTTCGTGTTGCTCTGCAAACTGCTGCTGCTGTAATGGGTGGTACTCAATCCCTGCACACTAACTCCAAAGACGAAGCTTTGGCATTGCCGACTACTGAGTCTGTAACTATCGCTCTCCGTACTCAACAAATCGTTGCTTACGAATCCGGCTTGGCTGACACCGTTGATCCGTTGGGCGGTTCCTACTATGTTGAAGCTTTGACTAACAAAATCGAAGCTGAAGCTTGGGAATACATCAAAAAGATCGACGAAATCGGTGGCGCTCCTGAAGCTATCGCTAAAGGTTATATCCAAAAAGAAATCCAAGACTCCGCTTACAAATGGCAAATGGACATTGAAAAAGGCGACCGTATTATTGTTGGCGTAAACAAATTCCAACAAGAAGAAGAACCGCCGAAAAACTTGCTGCGTGTTGACGGCTCCGTTGGCAAATTGCAAGCTGATAAGATTGCTGCCCTTAAAGCTCGTCGTGACAATGCTAAAGTTGAAGAAACCTTGGCTGCTCTGGAAAAAGGCTGCGCTGACGAATCCGTCAACCTGATGCCTTTGATCCTTGACGCTGTACGTGCTTATGCAACTGAAGGCGAAATCTGCGGCGTAATGAGAAAAGTATTCGGCGAATATCAATCTCATACTGCTCTGTAATTTAGAGCCAACAATAATAGGGAGGTAAGAAATAATGTCTAATATTAGAGTTTTAGTAGCAAAACCGGGTCTGGACGGCCATGACCGCGGTGCTAAAGTTGTAGCTCGTGCTCTGCGCGACGCTGGTTTTGAAGTTATTTACACCGGTATCCGTTTGACTCCGGAACAAATCGCTGAAGCTGCTCTGCAGGACGACGTTAAAGTTGTTGCTTTGAGCTTGCTTTCCGGCGCTCACAATACCCTTTTCCCGAAAGTAGTTGAACTGCTGAAAGAAAAAGGTTTGACCGACGTTCTGGTTATCGGCGGCGGCGTTATTCCTGACGCTGACATTCCTGGTTTGAAAGCTGCAGGCGTTGCCGAAGTATTCACTCCTGGCACCCCTACTGGCAACATTGTTGACTTCATCAACGCTAACGTAAAATAATTAAGGTTCTCAAAAATTTTGCAGGCCGGGCTTGTCCCGGCTTGCATCATACAATTTTTATTGGACCTCAACAAGGCGGTGTGATCATTGAATATTGTTGAAGGCGTATTAAATAATTCTCGTTTGGCATTGTCCAAAGCTATAACTGCTGTAGAAAACGAGTATGATAATGCTGTTGAAATAATGACAGCTATTTATCCCCACACCGGTAATGCTTATGTCGTCGGAATCACCGGACCTCCGGGCGCCGGCAAAAGTACTTTGACCGATAAACTTGCTAAAGAATACCGTAAACGCGGTAAAACAGTTGGTATTATTGCAATTGATCCTACCAGCCCGTTTTCTGGCGGCGCTATTTTAGGTGACCGCATCAGAATGCTGGATCTTACTGCAGATGAAGGTATCTTCGTTCGTTCTATGGCTACACGCGGAAGTTTAGGCGGATTGTCACAAAAAGCGGGCGATGCTGTTAAATTGATGGATGCATATGGTTTTGATGTTATCATCGTTGAAACTGTTGGCGTCGGTCAGTCTGAAGTAGATATTGTTAAAACTGCTGATACCACAATGGTTGTCGTTATTCCTGGTATGGGTGATGATATCCAGGCTATCAAAGCAGGCATACTTGAGATCGGTGACCTTTTCACGATCAATAAAGCTGACCGTGAAGGTACAGATAAGCTGAACATTGAAATAGAAATGATGTTGGAATTAAACCCCGAGCATGTTGGCTGGCGTCCTCCTATCAATCGGACTGTCGCCAGTAAGGGTGAAGGTATAGAGGCCGTTGTTGACTCTATTGAAGAGCACAGGGCATATTTGATTGAATCTGGTGAATTGAGTAAAATCCGTAAAGCCCGTATTAAAAACGAGGTTACGGCAATGCTTAATGACAGAGTCAATCGTTACATCGACAAAAATGTGGTAGCAACTTCTGAATTTGATGTTTTGGTTGAAAAACTGCAAGTTCGTGAAATTGAGCCGTATTCCGTTGTCGCTGACATTGTTGGTAAAGTTTTAAGATAAAACAGCCAAAAATTACTTTTTAGGAGGAATTAGAAATGTTTAAAACAATTTGTGTTGACCATGTAGGCATTGCTTGCAAAGATTTGGACGTATCCAAAAAATTCTACACTGAAGTTCTTGGTTTAACTTGCACTGGTGAAGAAGCAGTTCCTGAACAAGGCGTAAAAACTGTATTCATTCCCTGCGGCGAAACTTTGCTTGAGCTCCTCGTTGATATCACTGAAAATAACGATGGCCCTATCGGCAAATACATCGCTAAAAACGGCCAAGGTATTCAACATATCGCTGTTCGCGTTGACGACATCCAAGCTGCTATCGATGGCTGCATCGAAAAAGGCGCTGCTATGATCGACAAAGCTCCTCGCGGTGGTGCTGGCGGAATGGATATTGCTTTCGTTCATCCTAAATCCGTAGGCATTTTGCTTGAGCTCTGCGCTCCGGCAAAAAAATAATTCCGTAAAATACGGAATTAAAGAAATCTTTGTAAAAGATTTTATTTTTAAGTTGTTACATACTGCACGGATGCGGATCAAGGTGTCTGCATCCGCGTAGATGTATATAAAATAAGGTTCTCCCAATAATGATGGAGGTGTAAGATTTGTCTACTCAAGCAAAAATTGAGAAAATGCTCAAAAAGTCCGAAGTGATTCTGGCTGCAGGCGGCGAAAAACGTGTTGCTAAACAACACGAATCCGGTAAAATGACTGCACGCGAAAGAATTGCTGCACTCCTCGACGAAGGGTCCTTTGTAGAATTGGATCGTTTCGTAAAACATCGTTGCACAAACTTCGGCCAAGAGAAGAAAGAACTTCCTGGCGAAGGTGTAACCACCGGTTACGGCACTATCGACGGCCGTCTGGTTTATGTATTTGCACAGGACTTCACTGTAGAAGGTGGTTCCCTGGGCGAAATGCATGCTGCTAAAATCGTAAAAGTACAACGCCTGTCCCTGAAAATGGGTGCTCCACTTGTTGGCCTCAACGATTCCGGCGGTGCTCGTATCCAAGAAGCAATCGATGCTTTGGCTGGTTACGGCAAAATCTTCTTTGAAAACACTATTGCATCCGGCGTAGTTCCTCAGATCTCCGCTATCATGGGTCCTTCCGCTGGCGGCGCTGTATACAGCCCGGCACTGACTGACTTCATCTACATGGTAAAGAACACTTCTAAAATGTTCATTACCGGCCCTGCAGTAGTAAAATCTGTTACCGGTGAAGACGTAACCCAAGAACAACTGGGTGGCGCTATGACCCACAACAGCACTTCCGGCGTTGCACATTTTGCTGCAGAAAACGACGAAGACTGCCTGCAACAGATCCGCTACCTGCTGAGCTTCCTGCCTTCCAACAACATGGAATGTGCTCCTATCGTAGAAACCGGTGACGATCCGATGCGTATCGATGAGTCTCTGAATACATTGCTTCCGGATAACTCCAACCAAGCATATGATATGAAAGACGTTATCAAATCCATCGTAGACAACGGTGAATTCTATGAATCCCAACAATATTGGGCAACCAATATCATCACTTGCTTTGCACGTATGGATGGTCAAACCGTAGGTATCATTGCAAACCAACCGAAAGTAATGGCTGGCTGCCTGGATATCAACGCATCTGACAAATCCTCCCGTTTCATTCGCTTCTGCGATGCTTTCAACATTCCTTTGCTGAACTTGGTAGACGTACCTGGCTTCCTGCCTGGTTGTAACCAAGAATACGGCGGCATTATCCGTCACGGTGCAAAAATGCTGTATGCATATTCCGAAGCAACTGTACCTAAAATTACTGTAGTAACCCGTAAAGCATACGGCGGTTCCTACTTGGCAATGTGCTCTCAAGATCTGGGCGCAGACCAGGTAATTGCATGGCCGACTGCAGAAATCGCAGTAATGGGACCTGCAGGTGCAGCTAACATCATTTTCAAAAACGATCCTGATGTAAAAGCAAAAACGGAAGAGTACATCGATAACTTTGCAACTCCGTACCAGGCAGCAATGCGTGGCATGGTAGACATGGTAATCGAACCGAAGAACACCCGTCCCACCATCATCAACGCTTTGCAAATGCTGCAATCCAAACGTGAAACCCGCCCGGCAAAACGCCATGGCAATATTCCTTTGTAATTTGCAGCTTGGAGCATAGTGCTTAATTAATTAAGAAGAATGAGGTGAAATAATGGGTCCTGTAACTACTAATCCCTGGTTGATTGCTTTGATTAATATGACCATAGTATTTGGCGTATTGGCAGCTTTGGGTGTTTTGATGAAAATCATCTACATGGTAGATCCTACTCGTCAAAAAAAAACAGCTAATCCAGTAGCAGCGCCGGCACCGGCAGCAGCACCAGCTGCTGTAGCAGCGCCTGTACAGGATGACAGCGAGATCATTGCTGTTATCGCTGCAGCTGTAGCGGCTCTCGGCCATTCTGCTGAGGAGATTGCCTGCGTACGCCGTCTGCCTGAAACAGGCTGGACACAGAATGCTCGTATTGAGGCAATCAGTGTTCGCAAAGAATGTTTCTAATTTTTTGTTATTGACCAATCTATTTTAATTATGAGATTTTAAGGAGGATTCATATCCATGAAAAAGTATACTATTACCGTTAACGGCACTGCATATGAAGTAGAAGTTGAAGATATGGGCGGTGCTGTAGCATCCGCACCGAAAGCTGCTGCTCCGAAAGCTGCACCGGCACCTGCCGCTGCTCCCGCACCGAAAGCTGCTGCTGCTCCGGCACCGGCTGCAAAACCTGTAGCTGCAGGTGCAGCTACTATCAGCGCTCCGATGCCTGGTAAAGTTCTCGAAGTAAAAGTTAAAGTTGGCGACGCTGTTAAAGCCGGCGACGTAATCATGGTTCTCGAAGCAATGAAAATGCAGAACGAGATCATGGCTCCGGCTGATGGCACTATCTCTGACGTTCGCGTATCCGCAGGCCAGACTGTTGGTACCGGCGACGTTATGATCGTAATGTAATTTATTTAAACATTACGGGGCACAATTAACTTTTGTATCGAAAGAGAGCGGTAATATATTTTTGAAAAGCTCTCAAATAATTGAACATTGGGAGGATATAAATGGAAGCATTTGTAGTTGCTTTACAATCCGTATGGAACGACAGCGGTTTTTCCGCTTTCACCATGGGCAATGGCATCATGATGCTTGTTGGCATCGTTCTGCTGTATCTTGCTATTGGTAAAGGCTTCGAACCTTTGCTGCTTTCTCCGATCGCATTCGGCTGTCTGCTGGCAAACGTTCCTAAAACCGGTTTTGAGGATCAACCGGGTGTTATGCAGGTAATTCTTTATGGTATTCACCATGAAATTTTCCCGCCTTTGATTTTCTTAGGCGTAGGCGCGATGACAGACTTTGGTCCGTTGATCGCTAACCCGAAAACCTTGCTTCTGGGCGCAGCCGCTCAGGCAGGCGTATTCATTTCTTTGCTGGGCGCTATGATGCTTGGCTTCACCGTACAAGAAGCGTCCGCTATTGGTATCATTGGTGGTGCTGACGGCCCGACCGCTATCTATCTGGCAGCCAAAATGGCTCCTAACCTGTTAGGTGCGATCGCAGTAGCAGCATATTCATATATGTCGTTGGTTCCTTTGATCCAACCGCCTATCATGAAACTTTGCACCATTGAAGCAGACCGTAAAATCGTTATGGAACAATTGCGTCCTGTAACTCGTTTTGAAAAAATCGTATTCCCGATTGCCACTACTATCGTTATCAGCTTGTTGCTCCCGCCTGTAACTGCCTTGATCGGCATGTTGATGCTGGGCAACCTGTTCAAAGAAGCTGGCTGCCTGGACCGTCTTTCTGACACCGCGCAGAACGCTTTGATGAACATAGTAACTATCATGCTGGCAACTGGTACTGGTTTAACTATGAAAGCTGAGTCTTTCTTGAACTATCAAACTATTTTGATCATCTGCCTTGGTCTGGTTGCATTTGCAGCCGGTACTTTTGCTGGTGTTGTCTTTGGTAAATTGATGTGCATTGTTGACGGCGGTAAAACTAATCCGCTTATCGGTTCCGCTGGTGTATCCGCAGTTCCGATGGCAGCACGTGTATCTCAGATAGTTGGTCAAAAAGCTAATCCTGCTAACTTCCTGCTCATGCACGCTATGGGTCCGAACGTAGCCGGTGTTATTGGTACCGCAGTTGCTGCAGGCGCAATGCTTGCAATGATTGGTCCTGTAAAATAATTATCATTATGGATAATAGAAATAGGTGCACATAAAGTGTGCACCTATTTTTTTTGGAAAAATACATGAGCGATAATTATTGAGTAACTCAAAGATGCGTGAACAAAATGGATGGTTGTCGATAAAACAGGACGTAAAAGCAATACAGCAGGTTGCCTTAGAGAATTCAAAAATATTTTTGTTTTTGATCATACTTCCTGAGTGGAAATAAAAATATAAATATGATAAAAA
>OHLQ01000843.1_pt1 | contig 12439 bp, 7 predicted proteins | sample 1569081 | NCBI WGS metagenome assembly OHLQ01 (sample SAMEA3879585, study PRJEB24766) | human gut metagenome | biome: human-associated habitat; feature: feces | place: USA | collected 1985/1987 | reverse complement strand
GGGAAGCGGGGCGGAAGCGAGGGGGGGGAGAGGCGGAGCCGTCCCGGCAGCGATGATGGGCGGTTCCGCCGTTTTCCCTCGGTTTGTGTTTCACAGGGGAGTTACAGGCACAGGGCGATGACGGCCAGGGTGACGCCCAGACCGGAAAGGCCCCAGCCATACCATTGAGCGGCATCGCTGCGCGTGTTGACCTTGCGGTCTGAGGGGGTCACGTAAATGATGTCGTTTTGCTGGATGTAATAGTAAGGAGAAGTGAACAAATCCTTGCTGCGCAGGTCGATACTGGCGATTTGACGGGTTCCGTTGGTTTCCCTGATTAGCGTGACGTCCCGGTTGCCGTCAATATTCAGGTCTCCGGCACGGCTGATGGCCTCAAGAATGGTTACGCGCTGTCCTTCAATAGTGTAGGTTCCGGGAGCATTGACTTCGCCCAGAACGGAGAATTTGAAGTTCATGATCTGAACATTGACGGAGGCATCCCGGATGTAGTCATTGTTCTTGAGAGTAGCGGCAATGTCGGAGGCCAGCTGGGAGCAGGTTTTGCCCGCAGCCTTCATTTTGCCGATGACGGGCAGGACGATGCAGCCCTGGGCATCCACCAAATATCCTTTGGGTTTGTTACTGGAGGTGCCGCTGGAGGAACCGATTTCAGACATGGCAAAGGGGGCGGTGAGCTCCGGCTGCTTGCTGCTGACTGCGATATAGAGCTGGTCATCCTTCTGGATGGTTGTCTGGTAGTTTGCCTTGATGGTTTCCCTGGAGTTTCCGGAAACATCCTGGATATAGAGGACTTCCTTGGGGCTTACGCAGGAAGGCAGGAGAGCGGCTCCGGCCATGGCCAGGGAGCACAGAATGGCTTTATTGATGAGGTTGTTTGTATTCATTTGGTGAGGGAGGAGGAAACGTTGCTTTTGGGAGGAAAGATGGTGATAAAAACAGGGAAAGAGGCCATTCCGGCTCAAAGGATTTTCTTCCTTGCCCCGGAAGCACCACGGGAATGGCGTGATGCCCTCCATGCTTTCAATCTTCCGGAAGTTTGAAAGAAAAAGGCCGCTATATGTTCAGTCATCATTTTAAATTTGATGATTTTGATTTTTTTTGTTTGAAACAAGCAAGGGTTTGAAAAAGGGGGATATATTTCCCCTCACATGGAAAAAGCGGGGAAATAATCATCAATAATGAAAAGATACTGGCAGAAGCAGTACCGCCGAACAAAATACCGGGGAGTGGCCGCTGACTTGCCTGCACATGAAAGTCGTGCCTGGTTAACGGATTGTAATTTCAATGTCATGAGGAAGAGCATTCTCAATTAGCGGATTTCAAATCCGGTGTCAATAGCAATCATTTAAAAAAAAAAGCTTATTCATTATTCCCGAGTTCGGAAAAGATAAAAAAGTTGTAAAAATTATATGGTTAAAAATTTTTTAAACGCTAATCATTATCTAGTTATACTAAATCATAATATCCCTATTTTTTTAATAGGATTTGAAATCCGCTGGATGTTTCATAACTCATGAAAAAATGTCGAACGGTATATTTTTTGTAATAGATATTTAGGATAATAATAAATAATCAAATGGATATGAAAAATAGTCATTGAAATTGATTCGGTTTTATTGATTTGCGGTGCAGGGACGGTCTTTTCTCAGGTAAAAAAAAGGAATTCCTAGCGATACTCTTCCAGAGTGGCAAAAGTGTTTAAAAAACCGTATTTCCGGTCCGTAAGCCGGCACTTCCTGTCTTGAGGGAAGCGGATTCGGGCGATTCTTTTTCTTCCCTGTTTAGCCTTGAGTTTGGGGCGAAGAATTGCTAGGATAGAAACAGGTATGGCATTGGATATGCAGGAACGTCATGCATTTGAGCATGAAGAGGGGCGTTCCCCTGTTTGGATTGGAATGGCATGGGGTGCCGTGTCTTTGTTGGGGGGGGCGGCTCTTCTGGCTGCTATGCTGACATTTGATGTGCGGGAAATAGGCTGGAGTTATTTAAATGGCTCCGGGCTGGTTATACCGGGTACCTCCAATGTGCTGGGAACGGCGGGATTATATGGTGCGGGAATTTTTTATTGGATGCTGGGATCCTGTTGGAGTGGTGGGGGCTTTACCGTCTGCTCCACCATGGAAGGCTGCCCCGAAGCGTGTTTTACGGTGGTTTGTTCCTGCTGTTATTCGGATGCCTGTTTCTGACGGCCGGGCATGTGCCGGGGAATGAATGGGTGGCACGCCACCAGATTCTGGGCGCCGGGGGGCTGGCGGGCCATTTGCTGGGAACTGGTCTGTTTCTTCCGTTGGCCGGGAGATCCGCTGTGCTGGCGTTTTCCGGGCTGGGCTATTTGCTGGCCCTGGTTTATGCAGCCGGGATGCGTCCCCGTCCGTTTTGCCGGGCCATGCTGCGGGAATGGCGTGCCTGGCGTATGAACAGGAAGGAAAAAAGACTGGCGCGACAGACCGCTCTGCTTGCCAGGGAAGCTGCCCGCGTGAGGGCCAGCATGGAAGATGCCGCTTTGTCCGCTCCCAGGCCGGTTAGAAAGGGCCGGGCTTCCGTTCCCCGTCTGCAGCGCACCGGGGACGATCTGGAAAGTTTGTATCATGAAGCGGCGGCGGTTGCTCCGTCCAAGCCGGAGGATTCTGTTCCGCCTCCCAGCGCCCCGCGAACCCAGGGCCGCCTTCCCCTGGCTCCGCGCCCCAGGATTACCGTTGCGGAACCGGCGGAAATGAAGCCCGCGCCCAAAGAGCAGCCTTTTTCCAAATTGTCCACTCCTCCCACGGAGGAATTCCGCGAGTATGAGCTGCCTCCCTTTGAACTGCTGCATTATGAAGAAAAGCCGGAAGGCCCTACGGCAGAGGACAAGGAAGAAATGCTGGAAATACAGCAGAAGATTATTGATACCCTGACGACATTCCGCGTGGACGTGACGCCTGGGGATATTACCCGAGGCCCGACCATCACCCGTTATGAAGTGTATCCCGCGCGCGGCGTGCGCGTAAATACTTTTGACCAGTATGCGAAGGATATTGCGCTGGCGACCAAGGCGGAAAGCGTGAACATTGTGGCCCCCATTCCGGGCAAGGATACGGTAGGTATTGAAATCGTCAACCGGAAGAAGGTGGCCGTTCCCCTGCGGGAACTTTTGCAGGATCCCGCTTTTTGTTCCCCCAAGAAAAAGATTCCGCTGGCGCTGGGGAAGGACGTGTATGGACGTACCGTGATCGGGGACTTGGCGTCCATGCCGCACCTGTTGGTGGCCGGCGCCACCGGATCCGGAAAATCCGTGTGCATTAACAGCATTATTTCCTCCATGCTCCTGAAATTCCGTCCGGATGAACTGAGGCTTATTCTGGTGGATCCGAAAGTGGTGGAAATGCAGCCTTATTCCAAGCTGCCGCATCTGATTGTTCCGGTGGTGACGGATCCCAAGAAAGTTCCCAATGCCCTGCGTTGGTGCGTGAATGAAATGGAGCACCGCTATCATTGCTTTGCCAAGGTGGGTGTGCGAAACTTTGAAGCTTTCAACAAGCGCCCGCCGGATGTTCCTGCGCAAGAGACGGAGGAACCGGAAGACGGGCAGGTGGATGAATCTTTGGCGGAATCCATTGCCAGAGACCTGGAATCCCAGGGGGAATGGCCTGTGGAAGAAGATGATGAACTGGATCTGGAGGACGACGGAGTTATTCCTGAACGCTTCCCCTACATCGTCATTATTATTGACGAACTTGCGGACCTGATGCAGACAGTAGGAGCGGACATAGAAACGAATATTGGACGTCTTACCCAAAAGGCCCGTGCCGCAGGCATCCACCTTATTGTGGCGACGCAGACGCCAAGAAGGCAGGTGGTGACGGGGACGATCAAGGCCAATATCCCGACGCGCATCGCTTTCCAGGTGGCGAGCGGTACGGATAGCCGTGTGATTCTGGACAGGCAGGGGGCGGAAAAACTGGTGGGCAAGGGAGACCTTCTGTATTTGCCGCCGGGTTCCGCCCAGGTGGAGCGGGCGCAGGGAGCCTTTATCTCTGACGATGAAGTGGAAGCCCTGGTGGCCCACTGTGCTTCCCAGGCCAAGCAGAAATTCCATGAAGAGGTTCAGAAGTCCCTGGACGAGCCTTCCCGCGGAGGTGCGGACAGTCCGCTGGATGACGCGGAAGAGGAATGCTATGCCAAGTGCCTGGAAGTGGCTGTTGTGGAACGTAAGGTAAGCACCTCCCTGCTGCAGCGGCGTTTGAGCATTGGATACGGCCGTGCAGCGCGCATGATGGATTTGCTGGAATCCCGCGGCATTATTGCCCCGGCGGATAATACCAACCGTCCACGCAAGGTGCTGGTGGAATGAAACGATGAAAAAACTCCCCATGAGACGAATTGTTTCCCTGCCTGTTCTGGCGGCGTTTGTGGTGCTGGGGGCCTCCTGTTCCCAGCAGGTGCAGCAGCCCGTTAAGAAAGCAGTCCCTCCCCCCGTATATGTGGGCAAGGTGGAGCAGGTGTATCCTAATCATCATTATGTGCTGATTGCTCTGGCCGGGAATGTTTATGAACCGGGAACCGTGCTTATCTCCCAATCTCCGGGCCGGGAAGAAAAATGCAGAGTCCGCAGCGGCGCTGTGGAGGCGGGGGACCTGGTGTTCCTGTATCGGAACCTGGCTGTTCCGGAAAGTACCGGAAAGATGGATGAGCAGAAGCCGGTCAGCCCTGAACCGGAAACGGATGAAGACAGCAAGGTTGTTGCTCCGCCGATTGCCCCGGACGGCGGCAGGACGGCGGACGGGCTGATGCCTCTGCCCGGGGAGCAGCCTGTTCCGGCCTCTGCGGATCAGGAGCGGATTTCCCGAGAGCGGGAGAAAATACTCCGGGAGTTGGAAAGCGTTCCGGACAGGCTGGAAGAACCGTGGAGCAGGACTTTCTCCGGAAAACCGGTGGAAAGATAACCGGATGCGGAGGTATCCGCAATGTTTCCCAGGGCGGGAAGGAGCTCCTGAAGATGAGGCCGGGTATTGGGAATTCAAATACCAGTTTCTTTGAAACGGACGGATGACCTGTTCCAGTATTCCTGATAAACCCGATCCTCCTGTCCATCCAGATTCAACTGGTACATGCGGAAAGTGACCGGAATATTTTTAGGTTGCCACAGCTCTTCATAAGAATATTGGTAGCGCATGCCCAGCTGTTTCATGACGCCTCCGCTGCGGGGATTCCTGATATCGTGTGTGGCCGTGATGTAGGGCATGCCGTCTTTCTTCAACCGGGTGACAACAGCCCTGGCCGCCTCCGTGGCAAAGCCTCTGTTCCAGAACTCCTGAAGCAATCCGTAGCCGAGGTCATGGCTGTCGTCCGTGCCTGCGTGGATATACCCTGCCGGAAGGTTGCTGTTTTTCGGGCAGATGGCGTAATGATACCCGTAAGGCCGTTTGTACACTTCCTGGTACTTTTCTTTGAACAGGGACGCCGCTTCTTCCAGGGAGGTTAATGGAAACCACGGCAAATACGTGTTTACCTCTTCATTGCTGTAAATGTTGAACAGGGCCTCCAGATCATTTTCCGTGAATTTTCTCAGTATTAATCTCTCGGTTTCCAATAAAGGGGTATTGGCGGAATTCATGGATGGAGCTTAAGGTTTTTTTCCGTTTAATTTTACTATTTACACAAGGGGTGTCAAATGATCCGGTTCATGCTTAGGCCTGATGTTGCGGTACGGGTTCCTGCCTGTTTCCCGGGATGCCGTTTTGCTGCCGGCGCGTATGGGGGGGACAGCAGAAGCGTGCATGGCAACAGTTTTCCCAAATGGGGAAACTGCCGTATGTTTTTCCGGATATGTCTATTTTTTAGATTCATTCAATATTTGCTTGTTTTTTCACGGCGTCTTATTAGGATGCTTTCGCTTACGCAACCAGATGACTAATTTATGAAATCCATCAAAGGAACAGAAACAGAAAAGAATCTTCTCAAGGCTTTTGCCGGGGAGTCAGAAGCGCGCAACCGCTACACCTACTTTGCCGGCGTAGCCAAGAAGGCCGGTTACGAACAGATTGCCGCTATCTTTCTGGAAACGGCCGACAATGAGAAGGAACATGCCAAGGTATTTTTCAAACTGCTGAAAGACGCTTGCGTTGAAGTAACGCACGCCGTCTGCACGGCTCCCCTGGAATCTACGGAGGATTGTCTGCTGGCCGCAGCCGCCGGCGAGCATGACGAATGGTCCGACATGTATCCTGCGTTTGCCGAAGTAGCGGACAGGGAAGGATTCCCCGCCATTGCGGAAACTTTCCGCAAGATTGCCTCCGTGGAGCAGCACCATGAAGCCCGCTACCTCAAGCTGGCTGAAAATGTGCGCGAAGGCAGGGTTTTTGCCAAGGAGAAGGAAATCCAGTGGAAGTGCCGCAACTGCGGTTATGTACATACCGGTTCCACTGCCCCCAAGGTATGTCCGGCCTGTGCACATCCCCAGGCATTCTTTGAAGAACTGGCGGACAACTTTTAATAACCTTTTCCCCAGGAATATGATTGGGGCCGGTTTCACGAGCTGATCGTGCAATCGGCCCTCTTTTTAGACTACGGACGCCTTACGCTGATGGACAGGGAACGAACGGATGCGGTATGGAAAAAATATGGACGCAGCCTCTGGAATTTTGCCGGAAGCTACGGCTTGGGCATTGCCCTGATGCTGATCCTTCTGGTGCTGACCTTTGCCGGGACGCTGCACCAGGTGCGGCTGTCTTCTGCCATGGGGGCGGAGGCTGCCATAGAGTCTTTTTTCGGGGCGGCTTATGTGCTGATACCGCTGGGCGGGGAGAACTCCCTGATTTCCCTGCCTTTGCCCGGCATGGGCATTACCTGTGTCCTGCTGTTCGCCAACCTGCTCATAGGCGGGGTATTCCGCATCCGGTGGACCTGGAGGCACGCGGGCGTGCTGGTGGCTCATGGGGGAATTTTGCTGCTGCTGGCCGGTATCATGCTGGGCAACAAAATGACGGTGGCCGTGGAACAGGTGGAACTGCCCCAGGGGGACCGGGTGCATGAATATTCCCTTCCGTTTGATTTGCGCCTGAACCGTTTTGTGCCGGAGTTTTATCCGGGGACTTCCAAGCCTAAATCCTATGAATCCCAGATAACCGTTTTCCCGGAATCCGGCGGTCAATATGACGCCGTTATCCGCATGAACGAGCCTCTGCGCCTTTCCGGCTGGACGCTGTACCAGATGAGCTGGGGCCAGGATTCCCTGCATCCGGGCAGGCTCATCTCCATTCTCCGCGCTTCCCATAATCCCCTGGAGCAAATGCCCAAATGGTCCTCCTACATCATCGCTATAGGATTGCTGTGGCATTTTGCCTGTGTTTTTGGCAGATACCTGCGCCGCAAACCCGGTCTGGCATCTGCCGGAACGGCGGCGACGGCTGAACCGCAGGCCGCTTCCGCCCCCGGCGGGAAAAAACATTTGCGTCTGGCAGGCATTTGTCTGCTGGTAGCGGCAATCTTCGGCATCGGCATGCTGGCGGCGCGGCCTGCCGTCCATCCGGTTCTGGTGGAACATTATGTGCCCTGGTCTCCCGCTTTGGTGGAACGGGCCGGGGCCATGGCCGTCCAGGACGGCGGCCGCCTGAAGCCGGTTTCTACTTATGCGGGGTTCCATCTGCTCCGGACGCTGGGCAAAAGAAGCTTTGTTGTTGATACGCCGGAAGGGAAAAGGAAGCTCTCCCCGGTGGAATGGATGCTGGACTGCATGTTTCGTCCGGAACTGGCGGAACAATACCCTGTTTTCCTGGTTAATCGGGAAGAGGTGGTCAGGCGCCTGCATCTTCCGGATCAGAAAGACAAGCGTAAAAAATACTCCTACGCGCAGCTTGCGGAACGCTGGGAGGAAATGACCCGTGCCGTCCGGGAAATCCGTTTGTTGGGAGAAACGAATCTGACGGAAGCCCAGAAGGAAATTTTGTCCCTTTCCCGCAACTTTGACGTAATGCGGGGATGGATGCTTGTCTCCCGGATCATGCTGGAAAACCCTTCCGCCATGGAACGGATGGAATTCCCACGCTGGTTTCCTTCTGCCGGCCGCGATGGAGAACGCCTGTGGACGGCTGCCCCGGATAAAGCTGCCGGAGCCTTTTTGGCAATGGCGTCCCTGCTGGAACGCAAAGCTATCGGCATGGAAGGGGCGGAGGCTTCCGCACTGCGGATGAAAGCGGAAGGCGTGCTGCTGGAAAAGCTGGCGCAACCCAATGAAGCCGCCTCCGCCGGAGAGCGGCACAGCCTGGAAAGAGAAATTTTCTACTACCGTCTGGATCCGCTTTATATTTCCCTGGCCGTTTTTGTGGCGGCGTTCGTGTGCCTGCTGCTCTGTGCGCTTTTCCGCCCTGCCGCCAACGCTCCCCTCTGGCGGCGTTTTCTTCGGCCTGGAGGTTTCAGCCTGGCGTGGCTGACAGGCGCGGGCGGAACCGGAGTATTGGCCGTAGCGCTGGTTATCCGCATGCTCATCACCATGAGGTCCCCGGTGGGCAACACGTATGAAACCATTGCCTTCATCGCCTGCATGGGAGTGCTCTGCGCTCTTGTGGTGGAACTTTTCAGTAAAAAGGGAATCGTACTGGCGGCGGGGCTTTTGCTTGGGGCTTTCTCCTGTCAGATGGGTATTCTGTATGAAGCCTCCCAGGCTGTGGACCATATGGATCCCCTGGTGGCCATCCTGCGCTCCAACTTCCTGCTTTCCACCCATGTCATTACCATTGTGCTGGGGTACGCGGCCGGGCTGCTGGCGGCGGTGCTCTCCCATATATACCTGCTGGCTTCCCCCCTGCGCCTGATCAGTGGAAAAACGGAACAATCCCTGGACCGCATGGCTTACGGCATCTTGTGTTTTTCCCTGGTGTTTACGCTGGTGGGGACGGTTTTTGGGGGGATTTGGGGCAATGAATCCTGGGGGCGTTTCTGGGGCTGGGATCCCAAGGAAAACGGAGCGTTGATGATTGTACTGTGGCAATTGACCGTATTGCATGTCCGGAAAGCCGGATGGCTGTCTTCCTGGCTGCTCCACTTCAGCAATGTAGTGGGCGGCGTTATCATTGCCTTTGCCTGGTGGGGCGTCAACATGCTGGGAGTAGGGCTGCATTCCTACGGTTTCACTTCCGGTCGGGAGGCGTTGGACATGTTCTATTGGTCCGAAGCCGTATTGTGCGTCCTCTTCATTATCCTGCATTACCGCACGCTCCGGCGCGTAGATGTCAGGTAGGGGAACAGGTTCCGGAAATAATACGGAAACATATTCCCGGAAAGGGACAGGAAATCCTTGTCTGCCTTCTTTCCATTTTCTGGAATTTGCGGTGTCCGGATTTTACAGTCATGGAGAACAGGGAAATGAGGACGCATTTTTTTCATTTTCTCCTTGCCGGGCCTGCTTTCCCGGTATATATTCCTTCCACCTCATGCACGGATAGCTCAGTGGTAGAGCGGCTGTCTTACACACAGTTGGTCGGGGGTTCGAATCCCTCTCCGTGTACCATTAATAAACCCTGCAAGTTTAAAGGCTTGTGGGGTTTTCTTTTAAGAAGGAATTATCATCATGCTGTATTCCGGTTTCCGTTCCCGTTTTGAGTGTATCTCCCTCCCTTTTTCAATTTGCCCGAAGTGTTGTTTAACTCCCCCGGATTTTTTAGTGAAAAACGGCTGCCGCACCTTTCGGCGGGGCAGCCCGTAAATGGAAGCGGTTCCTGTATAAGAAACGAATCTAGGCTCCGAAATCAAGGGTTTTAGGTTCTCGGCTCCAGACGCGGTGCTGTTTCATGGCCGTGATGAAGGAGGGCATCAGGGACTTGGTGTCCTTCGGCATGAGCAGCCCGGCGTCATCCATATCCTGGGGCAGGGAGGCTGCCTCAAGCATGGCTTTGGCGTTGCCGGGCAGTCCGATGGCTTTCAGGTGCCTGTAGGCCTGGCGCAAATGGTACTTGGCATCTCCGTCTTTCAGGAGCGCTGCGATGCTTTGTTCTCCTTCCGGGACGATGACGGAGTCAAACAGGACGGAAGGAGTGCCGGACAGAGTCCCGTTAACCGGCAGACTTTCCCCCTCTTCCGTTGTTACGCTTCCCATGTGCGGGGCAATGATTTGGGGGTGGATGCCTTCTTCATGCAGGGCCTCGCAGATTTCTTTCACGGATTTCAGGCTGACGCCGTCCGCTGCCAGTAAAGAGACGCGGAGGCCTTTGAGGTTGCCGTCCGTATGGGCATACAGGCTCAATGACGGATCTTGTTCCAGGCCGCAGACGGGCCTGGGAAGTTCCCTGCTGAGCTGTTCCCTGGTGAGTTGAATTCCCAGGTTGCGGGCCACTCCGCTTGCCAGGTCCGGATCAATGCGTGTCAGAAGGTCCACCACGCGTTCCCGGATATAGGGGCGCGTCACCTTGCCCAGCTCAAAGCTGAACGCGTTGATAATGTGCTCCTGTTCCACCGGAGTTTGACTCATCCAGAACAACCGGGGGTGGGAATAGTATTCCGCGAAGGAGGGGTTCCGCAGACGTTCCTTGACACCGCTTACCGTCTGGGGGCTGGTGGTGAAGCCGCCTTTCTCCGGGGGCGTTTCTCTCGGCCAGTTGTTCCCGATGGAATTGGGATCATAGTTGGCCGGAGAGGCGTCTATCTGCATACGGTGGAAGCCGTCCCTCTGGTTGTTGTGGAAAGGGCAAATGGGGCGGTTGATGGGAATTTCCGTGAAATTGGCTCCTCCCAGCCGGTGCCGTTGGGTATCGCTGTAAGAGAAAATACGGCCCTGGAGCAGCGGATCGTCTGAAAAATCAATGCCCGGCACGATATTGGCGGGGCAGAAGGCTGCCTGTTCCGTTTCCGCAAAAAAGTTGTCCGGGTTGCGGTTCAGCACCATTTTCCCGACGATTTCCACGGGAACCAGTGCTTCAGGAATGAGCTTGGTAGCGTCCAGAATATCGAAGTCGAACTGGTCTGCGTCTTCTTCCGGGATGAGTTGCAGCCCCAGCTCGTATTCCGGATAATCTCCGGCTTCAATGGATTGCCAGAGATCCTTGCGGTGGAAGTCAGGATCGCGTCCTGTCAATACCTGGGCTTCATCCCACACCAGGGATTTTTTCCCGTACACCGGTTTCCAGTGGAAACGGACGAAAGTGCTTTTTCCTTCTTCATTGACCAGTTTGTATGTATGGATGCCGAACCCTTCCATCGTACGGAAGCTTCTGGGGATGCCGCGGTCCGACATGGCCCACATGACGTTATGCAGAGTTTCCGGCTGCAGGGAGACGTAGTCCCAGAAAGAGTCATGGGCCGTCTGCCCCTGGGGCATTTCATTGTGGGGTTCCGGTTTGACGGCATGAACGAAATCCGGAAATTTGATGGCATCCTGAATGAAGAAGACGGGCGTGTTATTGCCTACCAGATCATAGTTGCCTTCCTTGGTATAGAATTTGGTAGCCCAACCGCGGATATCCCTTACTGTATCCGGAGATCCTCTGAAGCCCTGCACGGTGGAAAAACGCACAAAGACCGGGGTTTTTTCTCCCGGATCCTGCAAAAAAGCCGCTTTGGTGTACTTGGAAAGGGATTTGTACACCTGAAAATAACCATGTGCCCCGGAACCTCTTGCGTGAACCACGCGTTCCGGTATCCGCTCCTGGTCAAAATGAGCCATTTTCTCCAGAAAGTGGAAGTCCTCAAGCAGAGATGGGCCTCTGCTTCCTGCTTTAAGTGTGTTTTGATCATCGGATATTTTAATTCCCAGGTTGCTTGTGAGGGCCTGTCCCATGCCGTTGGAGCGCATGGCATCCAACGCCCTGATTTTTTCCGTAGCGTTATCCGGCATTTTCATGGAACCGGGCGCGGAAGGTTCCGCATTGGGCGGCGTAGGTTTCGGAGTGGGTTTGATTATCTCCGGATCAATCGTATCCGTATAATGGGGAGCGGCTTCTTTTCCGTTGGGAAAAGGGGCGATGTTGTTTTCCATGGGCGGTTTCTTTTTTTTCATTGGCTTGTTCATGAGGGACCGAATTTTTCTATGTGGGTAATAGTTCGACTTCCCTTTTTCCGGGGATGTTCCGCCCTGTTTTGTCATCAGTATTTCTCCGGATCTGATGAAAAATTTTTTATAGAAACTGGTATTTAATATTTTATGGGATAAAGAACGGGCTGTGTGGAGAGGGCTTTTTGATTGGCATGTCTGTGATCTCTGTATCCCATGTTTCATTGTCGGCAGGGAGAAGCGGAGATAACCGGGATATGGCCGCGGGCTGGCAGAAAACAGTCGATTTCCTTTCTGAGCGGTGTTTCCTGCATCTGGAGCCGAAGGGAGAAACGGAACCGCGTTGCCGGAACGGCAGGGCAGGGACGGCTTTGCGTACATGAAATGGAACGGAGCTTCCACAAATTTTCATAGACGAGGGGAATAAATAGGTTATGATTTTTATGTCAATCGGGTATTGGAGACAAGGCCCGCGCCGTC
>OHLQ01000840.1_pt1 | contig 12481 bp, 10 predicted proteins | sample 1569081 | NCBI WGS metagenome assembly OHLQ01 (sample SAMEA3879585, study PRJEB24766) | human gut metagenome | biome: human-associated habitat; feature: feces | place: USA | collected 1985/1987 | reverse complement strand
GATACTGACGAATCAGCGGGTAGACCGAATACATGGAAAATGCTTTCTGTGCCAGCAGAATCCGGCATCCAGCCCGCTCTGCCGTATCTTTCAAAATTTCCAGATTTTTCTTTAAAAGCGTCTCATCCACCACATAAAATGGCGTGCGGATCGCCTCCGTGTCCCGGAGAACCCCAGCCGCCTCCCGTTCCTGCATCTGTTTTCCTTCCTTTCCTTCTCGCTTCCAGCTTCCCTGTCCATTCTCTTCCTGCGCCTAAAAAGCGCAAAATAAAACCAGTTTCTTACATGGAGGCATTTTTATCTTAATCCACCAGTGCCGGATCCCAGGATTCCTTCCACGGAAGTCCCCATTTATTTAACGCATCCATAAATGGATCCGGATCAAATTCTTCCACATTAAATACACCCGGCTTCTTCCACTGTCCGGTCACTACCATCATGGAACCGATCATAGCCGGAACACCTGTTGTATAGGAGATTGCCTGGGATTCCACCTCTTTATAGCATTCCTGATGATCACATACATTATAAATATAAATACTTTTCTCTTTTCCGTCCTTAACACCTGTGAAAATACAGCCGATATTTGTTTTACCCACTGTTCTCGGACCCAGAGATGCAGGATCCGGCAGAAGAGCTTTCAAAAACTGGATCGGCACAATCTCCTGTCCATTAAATTCCACAGGTGCGGTGGAAAGCATTCCTACATTTTCCAGACATTTCATATGTGTCAGATAGCTCTGTCCGAATGTCATAAAGAAACGGATCCTCTGTACTCCCGGAATATTTTTTGCCAGTGATTCAATCTCTTCATGATGAAGAAGATACATATCCTTCTTTCCTACCTCAGGGAAATCGTAGACAGATTTAAATTCCATAGGCTCTGTTTCTACCCAATGTCCGTCTTCCCAGTAGGAACCATTTGCGGAAACCTCTCGAAGATTGATCTCCGGATTAAAGTTTGTGGCAAAAGGATATCCATGATCACCGCCATTACAGTCCAGAATATCAATGGTATGGATTTCATCAAAATAATGCTTCAGGGCATAGGCACTGAATACACTGGTAACACCCGGATCAAAACCGGTTCCCAGAAGAGCAGTCAGTCCTGCTTCCTTAAATTTCTCATCATAAGCCCACTGCCAGGAATAATCGAAATATGCAGTAAAGCCTTTTTCTTTACATCTCTTTTCGTAGATTGCACGCCATGTGGAATCTTCTGTATCCTCTGCTTCATAATTGGCAGTATCAATATAATCCGCACCGGCTTCCAGACATGCATCCATGATGGTAAGATCCTGATATGGAAGTGCCACATTTAACACTGCATCCGGCTTATATTCGTTGATCAGTGCGATCAGTTCCTCTGTATTGTCAGCATCTACCTGTGCGGTTGTGATGACTGTTTTGGTTGTTGGCTCTGATCAATTCTGCGACCTCTGCTGCATTATCCGCATCTACCTTTGCTGTCTCAATTTTTGTCTTCGTTGTACTTTCAATCTTCTCTTTGAGTGCATCGCATTTTTCCTTTGTCCTGCTTGCGATCATAATCTCTGTAAAAACATCGCTGTTCTGACAGCATTTGCGAATTGCCACTGAAGCTACCCCACCACATCCGATTACCAATAATCTGCTCATAAACTGTTTTCCTCCTCTTCCAGTAAATCTTCTACATATTTTGGAAGCATAAATGCTCCTCTGTGAAGGTTTGTTGTATAATACCATGTTTCTATATTAAGATTATCAAACCTCTCCGGCCTGAAATCTTCCAGTGGATGATATTTCTTTGATGCAAATCCAAAAAGCCAGTATCCCGAGGGACAGGTAGGGATATGTGCCTGATAAACCCTGCTCACCGGAAATGACCGGAAAACCTTTCTGTGCATCTTTCTGCATTCCACCTCATCCTCATCATAAAAAGGACTTCCATGCTGATAAACCATGATTCCGTCATCTCTGAGAGCCTTATAACAGCTTCCGTAGAATTCCTTTGTAAAAAGTCCCTCTGTATGTCCCAGCGGATCTGTGGAATCATTGATGATCAGGTCATATCTGGCCTTTTTATTCCGCAGGAACCGAAGGCCGTCTTCATAATAAATGTTGACTCTCTCATCCTTCAGTCCCTGGGCAATATCCGGAAACATCTCCGCACATACATCCACAAACATTTTATCGGATTCCACCACATCAATGCTCTCAATCTGTGGATAATGGATCAGTTCTCTGGCAACTCCACCGTCACCGCCGCCGATGATCAGAACATTTTTTACATTGGGATGTACTGTCATTGGCACATGCGTGACCATTTCATCATAAATAAATTCATCCTTGTCAGAAAATACGATCTCACCGTCCAGAGCCACAAATCTTCCAAATTCTTCAGACTCAAACACATCGATTCTCTGAAATTCACTTTCCCCTGAAAATAACTGTCGGTTAATCCGGACAGAAAGCTTTACATTTCCTGTATGGAACTCGGAATACCATAATTCCATGATCAGATACCCCCTTTCAGGACCTGAAGACGTTCTACCTTCGGATCCTCCATTCCCTGCATGGAACAGCCTTTGTCTCTTGCATAAAGAATGTATTCTACAATTTCCTGTGTCACCATTTCCCCAGGAGCAAGAATCGGGATTCCCGGAGGATAACACATAACAAATTCACCACTGATCCTGCCTGCCGCCTGTTCCATGGGCAGAGATTCTTTCTCCGCATAAAATGCCTGCTGTGGAGACGCCACCACTGCAGGTGCGATATATTCCCCGGAAAGCATACCTGTGCTGTCCTTCTTATACAGACGTTCAATATCAGCCAATGCCCCTACCAGTCTCTCAATATCCTGAAGCCTGTCTCCGATGGAAATGTAAGCCAGAATATTACAGATATCTCCAAACTCGATCTGAATATCATATTCATCTCTGAGAAGATCATAAACTTCAATACCTGCCAGCCCATTTCCCAGTGTATAAATGGAGAGTTTTGTAACATCAAAATCAAAAACACTGGTTCCATTGATCAGATCCATACCATATGCATAATAACCGCCGATCTCATTGATCTCCTCTCTGGCATACTGCGCCATCCCTGCAACCTTTTCAAAGGATTCCTCTCCCCTGAGTGCCAGATTTCTTCTGGAGATATCCAGACTGGACAACAGAAGATAAGAAGCGCTTGTGGTCTGAGTCAGATTGATGATCTGGCGCACTTTCTCTGCATTCATACTCTTATTCAAAAGCAGCAGCGAACTCTGTGTCAGACTTCCGCCGGATTTGTGCATGGAAACTGCCGCCATGTCAGCACCTGCCGCCATTCCGGATACAGGAAGGTTTCTGCCGAAATAAAGATGGGTTCCATGAGCCTCATCTGCCAGCACCTTCATTCCTCTTGCATGAGCCTTCTTTACGATAGTCCGCAGATCCGAACAGATTCCATAGTAAGTCGGATTGTTGACTAAAACTGCTACTGCATCCGGGTTCTCTAAAATCGCACGTTCCACCTCTGACACCTGCATTCCCAGTGAAATGCCAAGTTTCACATCGACCTCCGGATTGACGTAAACCGGAATCGCTCCACAGAGCACCAGTGCATTAATCACACTCTTGTGCACATTTCGCGGCAAAATGATCTTATCCCCTGCCTTACAGCAGGAAAGCACCATTCCCTGAACTGAGGAAGTGGTTCCGCCAACCATAAAAAATGCATGTTCCGCGCGAAATGCCTCCGCGGCAAGTTCCTCCGCTTCCTTGATCACCGAAACCGGATGACAGAGATTGTCAAGGGGCTTCATGGAATTGACATCCAGACTCACACATTTTTCTCCCAACAGCTCTACCAGCTCCGGATTTCCCCTTCCTCTCTTATGTCCCGGCACATCAAACGGCACCACTCTTCGTTTTTTTAACTTTTCCAGTGCCTCATAAACCGGCGCACGCATCTGCTGCTCTTTGTCCATGACTAAAAAAATCCCCCTTGGCTTCCATAAAAATCTGCATGCTCTGCTTTTCATCAAATGTTTTTCCCTGACATTACCGTCAGGCTGAAAAACTCAAAAAAAAGAACAGGCATCCATCACCTGTTCTTCTATCGTCGTTATCATCATAGTCATACTTTATGTAATCTATCTACATTCTGCAAAAACTATTTTCTCCAGAGTCCGCGTTGGCACCATCGCCAGCAAATATTTGCGTATACTACTCTTATTGACCGTTTCACAAGTGATATTGGATTCCGGGTATCATCCCCGTAATCAACTTATAAAATTTGAGCTTCTAACTCAATCAATAACGCGGCTTACACCGCAATCGGCAGTTGCCCCGCCTGTCCGTATGGGCTTAACCAATCTCTTGGTGGGCAAACAATAGATCCTTTTCCATCTATTGTAACGAATATTTGCATGAAAACAATTTTCGCATTCATGTGATTTGAAGTATAGCATACACACATGGCAAATGCAATAACGTATTCTGTAAAATTCTGGTATTTTCTTTTTTATTTCATTTTAGGATATTTTTATTTTCTATTCAGGTTTGCAGCGATCTTACCGCGTCCACTCCCGGACCATCTGTATCTCCCGTCTGTACCCCTCATCATCGTTCGGTGTCTCTAAGATAAACGGTCTTCCTTCTAAAAGCGGGTGCAATGCAACGCGCCGCATCGCCTCTGCACCGATCTTTCCCTCACCGATCTTCGCATGACGGTCCTTGTGGGAGCCACAGTCATTCATGCTGTCATTAAAGTGAACTGCCTTCAGCCGGTCGAGCCCGATCACACGGTCAAACTCATTTAACACATCGTCAAGGTCGTTTACAATGTCATAACCGCCATCCCACACATGGCAGGTATCGAGGCAGACTCCCATTTTATCGTTTAATTCCACACGGTCTAAGATTTCTCTTAACTCCTCAAACGTTCTTCCAACCTCAGTTCCTTTTCCCGCCATCGTCTCAAGTAAAACGGTCGTTGTCTGCTCCGGTTTCAAGGCTTCATTTAATGCTTCCGCAATCAATGCGATCCCTTTTTCCGCCCCTTGTCCCACATGGGCACCCGGATGAAAATTATAATAATTGTACGGTGTATACTCCATGCGTTTTAAGTCATCAAGCAGCATTTCCTTTGAAAAAGAACGGACATCCTCTTTTGCAGCGCAGAGGTTCATCGTATATGGCGCATGCGCAACAATCTTTCCAAATTCGTGCTCCTTTGCAAAATTTAAAAACTTTTCCACATCTTTTTCATCGATTTCTTTTGCCTTACCGCCACGCGGATTTCTTGTAAAAAAAGCAAAGGTATTGGCATCTAACGCCAGCGCTGCCTTTCCCATCGCCGCATATCCTTTGGATGCGGATAAATGATTTCCTATTAACATATCAATCCTCATTTCTGCATTGCGCTTCGCGCACCTTAATTTTGTGCACAATAATACTCCTGTCTGTATATGCGAATGCTCTTTTATTCTGCCCGGTTCTTCTCCACGATCGTGCCCGCTCTGTATGCCGCGAGCAGCTCCTCAAGATCATGGATCGACTCTTTTAAACTTTTTCCGATATCTGTATCGGCAACCGTTTTTCTCCGCACGACCTGCTGCACCAGAACCGTATGGGATACGATATCGCTTCCGTCCTGCACCGCCTTTTCGACCGACTCAAACGGTTCATGCGCCGCAAGCACCAGACCATAAGAATTATAAATCAGCGTATATCCGGCAATCCCCGTCTTTGGCTGATATGCCTTGGAAAAACCGCCGTCAATGATCAGAAGCTTTCCGTTACATTTGACCGGAGACTCTCCTTTTTTTGCCTCCACCGGAATATGACCGTTAATGATGTGCGCCTCCGCACCTTCAAGCCCGAATTCCTCTAAAATCCGGTTGACCACTTCCTCTTTTTCAAGCAGCCTGTAATAAGGATTTTTCGGCTCCTGATGCGTTATTTTATCTGCAATAAAATAACGCTCAAACGTCGTCATCTTTGCCTTTCCAAACACCGGGGAATTCTGGTTTTCCCAGATAAACCATAAAATGTCCTGTCCCTTTTTCTTCTCCTTCGGGTCGATCGCATAATAGCCTTTTCGCGCATAGCCCTCAAGCACATCATAAAGCTCTTTTCCGGCATATTCTTTTCCAAAAACGTTAACTCTGGTAAACGTGCCATCCTCATTCAGCGGCACGCATCCATGATAGAGAAGATTTCCATTATATACTTTGTAAAGACTTCCCTGTGTATACAAAAAACGCACATGACGCTGCAGTTTTTCACAGTTCACAAATGCAGTCACAAGACGCTCCATCACATCCGCCTCATCTTCTGAGAGACGATATGGATCTTCCCAGTCGATTGTCGGAAAACTGACATCCTTGAGCGGATACTCGGTTTCCTCCACACACACGGTCCCCTTTTCGATGTTGATCTTATCGAGAAGAAGTCTTTTCTCCATCTCAAATTCCGGGTTTTCTTTGATCAGCTGACCTTCCAGTTTAAACTGCATGATCGTGATCGCCTTATGCATTTTTTCATCTAAAAATGCGTCGTGCACATCATATTCATCTTCCCGGTAATCCAGCTTAAAACAGTCACAGGAATCCTTATCATACCACTTCATCGCAAATCTTGCCAGCGGCACCAGATTAATCCCGTAACCGTCCTCTAACAGATCAAGGTTTCCATATTTTGCAGAAATGCGGATCACATTACAGATGCATGCCGCACTGCCCGACGCCGCTCCCATCCAGTACACATCGTGATTGCCCCACTGGATGTCCACAGAGTGATGCTCCATCAGTGTGTCCATGATCAGATTCGGATATGGTCCCCTGTCAAAAATATCCCCGACCACATGCAGATGATCCACAACAAGCCGGCGGATCAGATTACAGAACGCGATCACAAGCTCCGCCGCCCTTCCGGTGCGGATGACCGACCGGATAATTTCATTATAATATGCCTCCTGATCGGATATCTCCTGTCTGCCGGTCAAAAGTTCCTCAATCACATAGGCAAAGTCTTTTGGAAGTGCTTTCCGCACTTTTGACCTTGTATACTTGGAAGATGCATTTTTACAGATGCGGATCAGGCGGTATAAGGTGACTTTGTACCAGTCCTCCAAATTATCTTCCGTCTTTAACACCTGTTCCAACTTCTGTTCCGGGTAATAGATCAGCGTGGCGATCGCTTTTTTCTCCGCCGCGCTGATTGCATTGCCAAATTCATCCTCTATTTTCCGCTTGATGGCACCGGATCCATTTTTTAGCACATGTAAAAACTGGTCGTACTCCCCGTGCACATCTGTGATAAAATGTTCTGTTGCTTTTGGCAGGCTAAGAATCGCCTGTAAATTGATAATCTCTGTCGCCGCTGTGGCAATGGTCGGATACTGATTTGATAAACTTTTTAAATAACGCAGGTCGGTCTGCCCCATAGTATTCCTCATTTCTTTTTCACGTTCATTTGTTGCTTTTTTATCTTATCATAGGAAATGAGCGGGGGCAACCAACGTTAATTTATTGTCAATGCTCTACGCGATCGTAGCCTTGATCACATCCCCCATATCATAGAATCCCGCCGGTTTTCCGGACAGGAATTTTGCTGCCTGAACAGCTCCTTTTGCAAATACACTTCTGGAATATGCAGTATGCTTAAACTCGATCACCTCATCAAGTCCTGCAAAGATCACCTCATGTTCTCCTACGATGCTGCCGCCGCGCACTGCAGAGATACCGATCTCTGTTTTTTCTCTCTTTTTGCGCTCTTTGCTGCGGTCATAAGTATAGGTATATGCATTGCCAAGCGCCTCATTCATGGAATCGGCAAGTGCAAGTGCCGTACCGCTCGGCGCATCCAGTTTCTGGTTGTGGTGTTTTTCGACGATCTCCATATCAAAACCGGCCGGTGCTAAAATGGTTGCAGCCTGTTTTAACAGTTCCATTAACATATTGATTCCAAGCGACATGTTGGCAGATTTTAATACGGCAACTTTTTTCGATGCCCCGTCCACCTTTTTTAACTGCTCCTCAGAAAGTCCTGTCGTGCAGAGTACTACCGGGATCTGCTTGTCCACACTATATACCAAAAGATCATCCACTGCTTTTGCATTGGAAAAATCAATGATCACATCCGCTGCCACATCACAGACAGAGATATTGGGGAATACCGGGTAATCGTTTTTGATGCCATCGTAGAGATCGATTCCTGCCACGATCTCAATCTCTGCATCCTCCTTGCAGATCCCTGTGATCACCTGTCCCATTTTTCCGTTGCATCCACTCATAATTGCTCTTATCATATTGTTTTTTCCTCTCTTTTCTTTATTTAAAGCAACACCGGAAACGCTGCGAACCAACATTTCCGGTGTTTTTTCAAATCTGGCTTTCCGTGTTCCACTGCCCCTTACGCCAGCTTGATCCCATAATTCTTCATTGTTTCCGCAAGTTTTGCAGCATTGGCATCTGTCATCTCTGTGAGCGGGGAACGAAGCGGTCCTGCCTCCATGCCCATCAGATTCAGCGCTTTCTTAACAGGGATCGGGTTCACTTCGGAGAACAGCGCCTCAATGAGCGGCTGTGCCTTTAGCTGGATCTCCATTGCTTTTTTCGTATCTCCGTCAAAGAATGCCATACACATATCATGTACATCCTTCGGTGCCACGTTTGACCATACGGAGATCACACCGATTGCTCCGATCGACATTAACGGTACTACGATTCCATCCTCACCGGAATACAGATCAAGCTTTCCATCCGTTAAATACATGGTCTTTGCTGCCTGTGCAACATTTCCGGTTGCCTCTTTGATCGCAACGATGTTTTCAACATCATGGTACAGTTTTGCAGCTGTCTCCGGAAGGATATTGCATCCGGTACGGCTTGGAACATTGTACATGATAATAGGAAGTTTTACAGAATTTGCAATCTCTGTGTAGTAGCGGATCAGACCTCCCTGTGTTGCTTTGTTATAATATGGAGTTACGCAGAGCAGTCCATCCACGCCGGCTTTTTCCGCTTCTTCCGAAAGGTGGATTGCCTCTCTGGTACAGTTTGAACCGGTTCCTGCAACGACCGGAATACGGTGTTTTGCAAATTTAACAGCAGCTTTGATCACCTCTGCATGCTCTTCTGTCGTCAGCGTAGAGCTCTCACCTGTTGTACCTGCGATAATGATACAGTCCGTTCCCTGATTGATCTGATACTCGATCATCTGCTCTAATCTGTCATAATTTACTTCCTCATTGTTTTTCATTGGTGTTACGATTGCCACACCGGCTCCTTTAAAAATAGACATATTAATAATCCTCCTGGTTCCTGTATTATGATACGTTAGGATACACTGCTTTGTGCACACGGTATTTTATTTATTCATAGGACGTAATTTCCCTATGAATTAAAAAAACCGACTCTGATGAGCCGGTTCGTAAATTCTAATCATATGTATTACCCAGTATATGTCGAATCCGATAGCGCCCCATCTTTCTGCCATTTCAGCTTAAGATGACAGTCATAAGGTTCTTTACCTTATGCCCAGGAACATATCCGCAGCAAATATACTCCTTCGGCGTTCTTTCCTTTTATCCTCCATCCTCTGCTTCTGCCACATCCGGAAAACTACTCTTAAAGCACGCAACCTCTATCAAGCAATATGTATCTTTTAGCAATCATAGCACCATCTATTTCTACTGTCAATCCAATTCCTCTAAAAAATCAATTTTGCTGACGGATACTTCGTATGCAACCCTTTTTTCCGTCTGCGTCTCCGATAATTTTTTGACATATTCGCGGCTCTGGATCCTGCCCCAGATCTGCACATGTCCGCCCACATCAAAACCGGAGGCAAATCTTGCATTTCGTCCCCAGCAGATGCACGGAATGTAATCTGATTTTCCATAAGAGCGGTTCACAGCGATCAGAAGATCTGCGATCTCTCTTCCAAGCGGTGTTTTCCGGTAAATTGGCTCCTTACATACATAGCCGTCTAAAAAGATCTGGTTGCTCTTTACCTCATCGTCAATCTCGTCTAAAAATTCCAGTTCTCTCACAAAAACGGAAAGTACAAGCCGGTTTTTCTTTTCCTCGTGCCGGTTGAATGAGCGGAACTGTCCTGTCACATAAATATTCTGTCCGACCATGTCCTCATTGACATCGATCAATCGTTCCGAAATCATCAATGGTATGTAATCCATATAATTGCTGAGACGGTTGACTGCCACATCGACCATATAAAATCCCTCTCCGTACACTTCGTGGCTGAACCGGAAATCCGATACAATCTCCCCCACGATCGACACCTGGTTGTTTTCAAACATTTTATCTGCCATGAATATTCTCCCTTCCTTGCGGTCATACACCTATATTTTTTTGTGCGTTTTTTCTTTTCGAACCGTTTCTGCCCGGTATGACCTGCCTGACATAATATTTTTACCATGTATCACATTCAAATTTTCATGGAACATGTCGATAAGAAAACGAATGTAATGACAACTTTTGTCAGGTTTTTGAATAAAAAAATATTGCAGAATTCCACAAATATGATAAAATATATAGGTTGGTTTTTTAACCTTATGTTACAGTTAATACATTTCACACAGGAAAGAGAGATTTTGTATATGAAAATGAAACGTGAAGATGTCCGTAATATTGCCATTATTGCACACGTTGACCACGGTAAAACAACTCTGGTCGATGAGCTGCTAAAGCAGAGCGGCGTATTCCGCGCGAATCAGGAAGTTCAGGAACGTGTCATGGACTCCAATGATATCGAGAGAGAACGTGGTATCACGATCCTTTCAAAAAACACAGCCATTACCTATAAAGGTACAAAGATCAATGTCATCGATACTCCTGGTCATGCGGACTTTGGTGGTGAGGTTGAGCGTGTCCTTAAAATGGTAAACGGTGTTATCCTTGTCGTTGACGCATTCGAGGGTGTTATGCCTCAGACCAAATTCGTACTGATGAAAGCATTAGAACTTTCTCTTCCGGTTATCGTATGTTTAAATAAAGTAGACCGTCCGGAAGCCCGCCCGAACGAGGTTGTCGATGAAGTACTTGAGTTATTCATGGACTTAGACGCATCCGATGAGCAGTTAGACTGTCCGTTCCTGTTTGCATCTGCAAGAGACGGCTATGCCGTTCGCGAGATCGGAGATCTTGTAAATAACAAAAAAGATATGACACCTCTGTTTGAGACTATCATTGATTACATTCCGGCTCCAGAAGGTGATCCGGATGCAAACACACAGGTACTCATCAGTACCATCGATTACAACGAGTATGTCGGACGTATCGGTATCGGTAAAGTCGACAACGGATGCTTAAAAGTAAATCAGGAAGCTGTTGTGGTAAACCATCATGAACCGGACAAACAGAAAAAAGTCCGCATCAGCAAATTATATGAATTTGACGGATTGAGCAAAACAGAAGTTAAAAGTGCAACGATCGGATCGATCGTCGCTATTTCCGGTATTTCTGATATATCGATCGGAGATACGCTTTGTTCTCCTGAAAAAGCAGAGGCAATTCCTTTCCAGAAAATTTCAGAACCGACGATTGCGATGCAGTTTATTGTAAACGACAGTCCTTTTGCCGGACAGGAAGGAAAATATGTAACTTCCCGCCATCTGCGTGACCGCCTGTTCCGGGAGCTGAATACGGACGTAAGCCTCCGGGTGGAGGAGACGGATTCCACCGAATGCTTCAAGGTATCCGGGCGCGGAGAGCTTCATCTGTCCGTATTAATTGAGAATATGCGTCGTGAAGGTTATGAATTTGCGGTAAGTAAGGCAGAGGTGCTGTACCATGAGGATTCCAAGGGACGTAAGACAGAGCCTATGGAAATTGCCTATATTGATGTGCCGGATGAATTTACCGGAACGGTTATTGAAAAGCTTGGACAGCGGAAAGGCGAGCTGCAGAACATGACCCCGATTACCGGAGGCTATACGAGACTGGAGTTCTCCATTCCGGCACGAGGACTGATCGGATATCGTGGCGAATTTATGACCGATACCAAAGGAAATGGTATCATTAATACGATTTTTGATGAATATGCACCGTATAAGGGAGATATCCAGTATCGTAAGATGGGTTCCCTGATCGCTTTCGAATCCGGTGAATCTATCACCTACGGTCTGTACAATGCACAGGAACGCGGTACTCTCTTCATCGGACCCGGCGAGAAAGTATACTCCGGTATGGTCATCGGTCAGACCGGCCGCAGTGAGGACATCGAGATCAATGTCTGCAAGAAAAAGCAGCTGACCAACACCCGTGCCTCTGGTTCCGACGATGCGCTGCGTCTGGTTCCCCCCAAGCAGATGAGCCTGGAGCAGTGCCTGGAGTTCCTGGCCGACGACGAGCTGCTGGAGGTCACCCCCCAGAACCTGCGCCTGCGCAAGCGCATCCTCAGCCACGCAGACCGGATGAAGGCCCTGAAGGGCGGCAAGTCCTGAGACGTTTGAAGAGGAGCGATTCCCCATGCTGATCACCATCTTT
>OHLQ01000836.1_pt1 | contig 12497 bp, 10 predicted proteins | sample 1569081 | NCBI WGS metagenome assembly OHLQ01 (sample SAMEA3879585, study PRJEB24766) | human gut metagenome | biome: human-associated habitat; feature: feces | place: USA | collected 1985/1987 | reverse complement strand
CGCGAAGGCGGCCGTACTGTTGGCGCTGGCGTTGTTGCTGCTATCAACGAATAATTAAGAGTGCGATAACCATATTTTCTGCTAAGGCCGGTCCTGCATAGACCGGTCTTAGTATATTTTTGAAAGTTTGTTGACATAGAGTGTTAACTGTGGTACTCTATATTAGTGAAATTTTGTGATTGGTAATCTATGAGTAAGAGAGGTGTTAAATATGCGCAGTTTAGTTACCATGGCTTGCACTGAGTGCAAACAACGCAACTATCAAACCAACAAAAACAAAAAGAACGATCCTGATCGTATCGAACTGAATAAATATTGCAAGTTCTGCAAAAAACACACTTTACATAAAGAAACTAAATAATTTTAGTTAACGTGTGATTTAGTATCAGGTATTCAAGCAAGGATGTGAAAAAATGGCCGTTCCGGAAACTACGGGTGTGAAGAACGCAGGCGGTATTACACGCTTTATGCGTGAAACTAAAGTAGAACTGAAAAAAGTAACCTGGCCTACCAAACAAGAGCTTATTGCCAATACCGCAGTGGTTTTGATCGCGGTTATTATTTGTGCGGCATTGATTTGGGTCATTGATGCCTTCTTTAATGTTGTTTTTCGCTTGATTTTGCAATAAGTTTGCGTAAGGAGGAAAGGGAAGCTTCCCTATCATTAATATGGAATCAGAAAAACGTTGGTATGTAATCCATACTTATTCCGGTTATGAGAATAAGGTAAGCGCAAATCTGGAACGTAAAGTTCATTCCTTGGGTATGGAAAATGAAATTTTTCGTATTGTAATACCTATGGAAAATGAGGTTGAAGTAAAAGACGGCAAAAAACGCAGTGTCCAGAGAAAAGTCTTTCCTGGTTACGTGCTTGTAGAGATGATTGTAAATGACCGCTCTTGGTATGCCGTGCGTAATACACCGGGCGTTACCGGCTTTGTCGGTTCCGGTACTAAACCGATTCCTTTGACTGATGAAGAGGTCAAACAGATCATGCGCTCCATGGGCGTGGAAGAAAGCCGCCCGAAAATTGATTTACAATTACAACAGCTGGTTCGCTTGAAAGCAGGTCCGTTTGCCGGCTGTGTCGGCAGCGTTTCTGAGATTAATGAAGAACGTGGTAAACTGAAAGTTCTGGTTAGCATGTTCGGACGCGAAACACCTGTTGAGATTGATTTTACTCAGGTTGAAGAAACTGAATAACAAGGAGGTGTAATAAATGCCGAAAAAAGTCGTAAAAATGGTAAAATTACAGGTACCGGCTGGTAAAGCTACTCCGGCTCCTCCTGTAGGCCCTGCACTCGGCCAAGCTGGTGTAAACATCATGGCTTTTGTTAAGGAGTTCAATGAACGTACTGCTCAACAAGCAGGTTTGATCATTCCGGTAGAAATTACCGTATTTGAAGATCGTTCCTTTACTTTCATTACTAAAACTCCTCCGGCTCCGGTATTGCTGAAAAAAGCTGCTGGTCTGGAAAAAGGTTCCGGCGAACCCAACAAAAAGAAGGTTGCTCAATTGAGCCGCGATAAAGTTCGCGAAATCGCTGAAGCTAAAATGGCTGACCTGAACGCTGCTGATATCGAAGCTGCTATGAGAATGGTAGAAGGTACTGCACGCAGCATGGGCATCACCATCGTTGACTGATTTATAGTCGACTATTTACGTGGGAGGAATTATCCGTTTGTACCACAAGGAGGAAAGTTTAATGGCAAAATTTGGTAAAAAATATCAAGACGCTTTGAAACTTATCGAAGCTGACAAATTCTATGCTCCGAAAGAAGCAGTGGAATTAGTTAAAAAAACTTCTGTTACTAAATTTGACAGCACTGTAGAAGTTGCTTTCAAATTGGGTGTAAATCCCAAATACGCTGACCAACAGGTTCGCGGCGCTCTCGTTCTTCCCCATGGCACTGGCAAATCTAAATCTGTTTTAGTATTTGCTAAAGGCGCTAAAGTTCAGGAAGCAGAAGCTGCTGGTGCTGATTATGTAGGCGGCGAAGAATTGGTTGCTAAAATCCAGGGCGGCTGGACTGATTTTGAAGTCTGCGTTGCAACTCCTGACATGATGGGTGTTGTTGGCCGTTTGGGTAAAATCCTCGGTCCTAAAGGCTTGATGCCTAACCCGAAGGTTGGCACCGTTACTATGGATGTAACTCGTGCTATCAATGAAATCAAAGCTGGTAAAATCGAATACCGTACTGATAAAGCCGGTAATGTCCAGGCTCCTATCGGTAAGGCTTCTTTTACCGAACAACAACTGTTGGAAAACTACATCACTTTGGTTGATACTCTGATCAAAGTAAAACCGTCCGGTGCAAAAGGTCAGTATATTAAATCCATTACTGTATCCACCACTATGGGCCCTGGCGTAAAAATCGACGTTTTGAAAGCTAACAGCGACAAATAAGATTTTTGATGTGGTAACAACTTTATAAATCAGAAGATAATCGGGCCATAGACAGCAGGTGCGGTAACGCATAAGTACAGAACGCCTGCCGAGGCTGGAGACGATGAAGATAGACCTTCGCGACCTCCGGCTTAGGCCGAGAGGTCTTTTTGATTTTATAAAATCATTTTAAAGAAGGAGGTGTGATGCATGGCAGTTATTAGAAAAGAAAAAGCAGCAAAAGTTGCTGAGATCAAAGAATTGCTGACAGCTTCCAAATGTACTATTCTGGTTGACTTCTGCGGTCTGACCGTAGCTCAGGATACAGCATTTCGCCGCAAAATGCGCGAAGCTGGTGTTAAATATGGCGTTGTAAAAAATACAATGCTGCGTATTGCTGCAAATGAAGCCGGCATCGAAGGTTTAGAACCTGTATTGGAGAAAAACACTGCAATTGCTGTTGCTCCTGAAGATCCCGTTGCTGTAGCAAAAATCATTTGCGATTTCGCAAAAGAAAACAAAGCATTAACTATCAAAGCTGGTGTGCTCGACGGTCAGGTTATCGACGAAGCTGCAATCAAAGCTTTGGCAGAGCTTCCGCCGAAAGAAGTTCTTATTGCAAAAATGCTGGGCAGCATGAATGCTCCTATCAGCGGTTTTGTCAATGTACTTCAAGGTACTATCCGCAATGTCGTTTATGCACTCGACGCTGTTCGTCAGCAAAAAGAATCTGCATAAGCACAGCGCTTAAAAAAGCAAGTTGAATAAAAAAATAAAACATTTGAATTTATGGAGGTATATATAATGAACAAAGAACAAATCATCGAAGCTATTGAATCTATGACCGTACTCGAACTTTCCGAATTGGTAAAAGCTCTGGAAGAAAAATTCGGCGTATCTGCTGCTGCTCCTGTAGCTGTAGCTGCTGCTCCGGCTGCTGGCGGCGCTGCTGCTGCTGAAGAGAAAACTGAATTTGACGTAGTTTTGACTGCCGCTGGCGCTGGCAAAATCAACGTTATCAAAGTTGTTCGTGAAGCAACTGGTCTTGGCTTGAAAGAAGCAAAAGAAATCGTTGACTGCGCTCCTAAAGCTGTTAAAGAAAAAATCTCCAAAGCTGATGCTGAAGCTTTGAAAGCTAAACTTGAAGAAGCTGGCGCTTCCGTAGAATTGAAATAATTTTAGCTTAAAATTTTTAATAAGCTTCCTGTTTTACAGGAAGCTTATTTTATTTCTTTATTTACTGTTGACAAGGGAAAAGGTTTATGATATCATAATAAACTACAGTAAATAAATGAATTGCAGGTATTTTGATAACAGTTACGGTGGCTCAGTGGTTGGGAATCGTATACTGCTCATACGGTAAAGATGAAGCTCGTTCATCGAAGACAATACGCAAGGTCCTTGAGACAATCTGGAACCTTGCTTTTTTTGTCATTCGTGAAAAGGGCTGAGTTTGGCCTGCCTGACAAAATATGAAGGGGTGAGGGATTACATGTTTAAACCGGTTCCCGTAGGCGATAGGACTCGGTACAGTTATGCCAGAATCAATGAAGTATTACCAATGCCTCATTTGATTGACATCCAAAGAAAATCGTATGAGTGGTTCATGCGAGAAGGTCTTTGTGAAATTTTTCATGACATTTCTCCGATCAAGGATTTTACAGGTAATTTGGAACTTTCGTTTGAGGGCTTTACTTTAGGTGAGCCTAAGTACAGTGTTGAAGAATGTAAGGAGCGTGACGCTTCTTATTCGGCACCGTTAAACGTAAATGTTCGCTTGCTTTACAAAGATACCGGCGAGATCAAAGAATCTAAAGTTTTCATGGGCGATTTCCCCTTGATGACTGAAACCGGTACTTTTATTATCAATGGTGCTGAACGTGTTATCGTCAGCCAGTTGGTTCGTTCTCCAGGTGTATATTACAATGTATCCATGGACCCCAGCGGTAAAAAAATGTATGGTACCACCGTTATTCCAAACCGCGGCGCCTGGATCGAATTTGAAACAGATGTCAATGATGTTATCTATGCCCGTGTGGACCGGACCAGGAAATTACCTGCTACGATTTTACTGCGTGCTTTAGGTCTGTCCAGCAATGCTGAGATTTTGGCACTGTTTGGTGAACATCCTTCTGTTTTGGCAACTTTGGAACGTGATGCAACGACTAACCGTGAAGAAGCCTTAATTGAAATTTATAAGAAACTGCGTCCTGGCGAACCGCCTACATTGGAAAATTCTACGCAGTTGATTGAAGCTACCTTTTTTGATAATAAACGATATGACCTTGCCAGTGTAGGCCGTTATAAGCTCAATAAAAAATTGGGCTGGCGCCGTCGTTTGCTGGATAAAGTCCTTGACGCACCGCTGGTTGATACTTCTACCGGTGAAATTATTCTGCCGGCAGGTACTAAAATCGACGATAAGGCAATTGATATCATCGAGCAAAGTGAGATTTTCAGCGGCGTAGGCTTGAAAGAAGCTTTTATCCGCGTTAAAGAACAGGTTCTGAAATTGATCTGTACTGCCGACATTCCTGAAAAGCACCGCACCGTAACCGTAGAAGACGTATTAGCATCTTTTGGTTATTTGCTTAACCTGATGGATGGTTTGGGTACGGGCGATGATATTGACCATTTAGGGAACCGTCGTGTACGCAGCGTTGGAGAATTGCTGCAAAATCAGTTCCGAATCGGCCTCGCCCGTATGGAACGCGTCGTCAAAGAGCGTATGACTATTCAAGACGTAGACGTGATCACGCCGCAGGCCTTGATCAATATCCGTCCTGTTGTTGCCGCAATCAAAGAATTCTTCGGCAGCAGTCAGTTGTCTCAGTTCATGGATCAGAATAATCCTCTGGCTGAGTTAACTCATAAACGTCGTTTGTCTGCACTTGGCCCTGGTGGTTTGAGTCGTGAACGCGCCGGTTATGAAGTCCGTGACGTCCATCATTCCCATTATGGACGTATGTGTCCTATTGAAACTCCTGAAGGCCCGAATATCGGTCTGATAGGTTCTTTGTCTACTTTTGCTATTATCAATAAATATGGTTTTATGGAAACTCCATACCGTAAGGTTGATAAAGAAGAAGGACGAGTTACTGACGAAATCGTTTATCTGACGGCTGATGAAGAGGATGAATATATTTGTGCTCAGGCCAATGAACCGCTTGATGAAAACGGTTATTTTCTGGGCGAACGTGTTACGGCACGTTATTTGAATGAAGTTCTGTCTCTGCCTCCGAATCAGGTCGATTATATGGACGTTTCTCCGAAACAGGTCGTATCCATTGCTACGGCGTTGATACCGTTCCTGGAAAATGACGATGCTAACCGTGCTTTGATGGGTGCGAACATGCAGCGTCAGGCTGTGCCACTTTTGTGCACACAGTCTCCTGTTGTCGGTACCGGTATGGAATATAAGGTTGCCGTTGACTCTGGCGTTTGTGTTTTAGCTAAACGTGCCGGTGTCGTTGAACGTGTTGTCGGCAATGAAATCCGTGTCCGTGCAGAAGATGGCAGTGTTGATGTTTATGAACTTTTGAAATTCAAACGTTCTAATCAGGGGACCTGCGTCAACCAGCGTCCTATCGTCAATAAAGGCGATAAAGTAGTTGAAAAACAAGTGCTTGCAGACGGCCCTGCAACAGATCACGGCGAACTGGCACTTGGTCACAATGTAATTGTTGCTTATATGCCGTGGGAAGGTTACAACTACGAAGATGCTATTTTGCTGAGTGAAGATCTGGTTAAAGCCGATATCTTTACTTCTATCCATATTGAAGAATATGACTGCGATGCCCGTGATACCAAGCTTGGTCAGGAAGAAATCACCCGTGATATTCCCAACGTTTCTGAGGAAGCGCTGAAGGATCTTGACGAACGCGGTATTATCCGCATCGGTGCTGAAGTTCGTCCTGGTGATATTCTTGTCGGTAAGGTTACTCCGAAAGGTGAAACTGAGCTGACTGCTGAAGAACGTCTGCTGCGTGCTATTTTTGGTGAAAAAGCACGTGAAGTTCGTGACAGTTCGCTGCGTGTGCCGCATGGTGAGGCTGGTAAGATTGTCAGCGTAAAGGTATTTACCCGTGAAAACGGCGATGAGCTGCCGCCTGGCGTAAATGAACAGGTGCGTGTGCATATTGCTCAAAAACGTAAGATTTCCGAAGGCGATAAAATGGCAGGCCGCCATGGTAATAAGGGTGTAGTTTCCCGTATTATGCCGCGTGAAGATATGCCATTCCTGCCCAGCGGCGAGCCGGTGCAGATCGTGCTGAATCCTCTGGGTGTACCTTCTCGTATGAATATCGGCCAGATTTTGGAAACTCATTTAGGCTGGGCTGCCCGCGCTTTGGGGATGCAGATCGAGGCTGGTGCTGAAGGTTTAGCCGCCCGTTTCGAAAAAGCCGGTTATGATGTTGAAAAATATGGCATGCCTGAAACCGTTGAGATTGATAAATTCGGCGAAGAAAGCATTAAGGCAATGAAAATGTCCGTACCGGTTTTTGACGGTGCGCATGAAGAAGATATGAACGCTACCCTGGAATTGGCAGGCGTTGATCCAAGTGGCAAAACCAGGCTGTATGACGGCCGCACAGGCGAACCTTTTGATAATAAGGTCACCGTAGGCTGCGTATATATGCTGAAACTGCATCATCTGGTCGACGACAAGATCCATGCCCGTTCTACCGGTCCGTACTCTCTGGTTACGCAGCAGCCTCTTGGCGGTAAAGCACAGTTTGGCGGACAACGTTTTGGTGAGATGGAGGTTTGGGCGCTGGAAGCTTATGGTGCCGCTTACACTCTGCAGGAGATCCTCACTGTCAAATCTGACGATGTTGTTGGCCGTGTAAAAACCTACGAAGCTATCGTCAAAGGTGAAAACGTACCTGAGCCTGGCGTACCTGAATCCTTTAAAGTTCTTATCAAAGAGCTGCAAAGTATCGGTCTCGATATTAAAGTGCTCAATGAAGACGAAGAAGAGATTTCCATGCGCGACAGTGATGATGACATCACTGAAACTGCACGTGACCTCGATTTGAACATCGACGGCGAAATTCCGGCTACTGCTGCTGTTGAAACAGATGAATATACTGTTGATGAAAACAGCGCTGAAGATGCTGAATTTGATTTAGTTGCAGATATTGGCAACTTTAACATGGAAGCTAAAGATGAGTTGGACGGAGATTTGAATAACTCCGACGATATTGAATAGAAGGGAGCGATCGATTCTTGTTGGATGTAAATAATTTTGAGTCTATGCGTATCGGTCTGGCTTCACCGGAACAAATCAGAACTTGGTCCTATGGCGAAGTAAAGAAACCGGAAACTATCAACTACAGAACTTTGAAACCGGAACGCGACGGTTTGTTCTGCGAAAGAATATTTGGACCTACCAAAGACTGGGAATGTCATTGCGGTAAATACAAAAGAATTCGTTATAAAGGCATCGTCTGCGATAAATGCGGCGTTGAAGTTACCCGCTCCAAGGTTCGCCGTGACCGGATGGGTCACATTGAGCTGGCTGCGCCTGTTTCTCATATCTGGTATTTCAAAGGTATCCCCAGCCGGATGGGACTGATTCTTGACATCTCACCCCGGTCGCTGGAAAAAGTACTGTATTTTGCCAATTACATCGTGCTTGATGCCGGCGATACTCCGTTGGTGAAAAAACAATTATTGAGTGAAGGCGAATATATCGAAGCCCGCGACAAATATGGCAGCGGTTTTAAAGTTGGTATGGGTGCTACTGCTATTAAGGCATTGCTGGAAGAGATCGACCTTCAGGCATTGACTGCAGAGCTGCGTGCTGAGCTGAGAGAGGTAAGCGGCCAAAGAAAAATTCGTGCCGTACGACGTTTGGAAGTCTGCGAAGCTTTCCTGAAATCCGGCAATCGTCCTGAATGGATGATTTTGGATGTCGTTCCGGTAATTCCTCCGGAGCTGCGCCCAATGGTACAATTAGATGGCGGACGTTTTGCAACTTCTGACCTCAATGATCTGTATCGTCGCGTGATCAACCGTAATAACCGTTTAAAACGCTTACTTGAGCTGAATGCTCCTGACATCATCGTACGTAATGAAAAACGGATGCTGCAGGAAGCTGTTGACGCTTTGATCGACAATGGCCGCCGCGGGCGCCCTGTAACCGGACCTGGCAATCGTCCTTTAAAATCTCTTTCGGATATGCTGAAAGGCAAGCAAGGACGTTTCCGTCAGAATTTGTTAGGTAAACGTGTCGACTATTCCGGCCGTTCCGTTATCGTTGTCGGACCGGAGCTGAAAATGCATCAATGCGGTCTGCCGAAAGAAATGGCACTGGAATTGTTCAAGCCTTTTGTTATGAAACGTTTGGTCAACAGTGGTCAGGCTACTAATATCAAAAGTGCGAAACGCATGGTAGAACGTGCGACTACTGCTGTCTGGGACGTCTTGGAAGACGTAATCAAAGAGCATCCTGTACTTTTGAACCGTGCACCGACCCTGCACAGACTGGGTATCCAGGCTTTTGAGCCGATCCTGTCTGAGGGCCGTGCCATCAAACTGCATCCTCTGGTATGTACTGCGTACAACGCCGACTTTGACGGTGACCAAATGGCAGTCCATCTGCCGCTGTCCGCCGAAGCCCAGGCTGAAGCCAGAATGCTGATGCTTTCTGTCAATAACATTCTGGCACCGAAAGATGGTAAACCTGTTGCCGTACCTTCGCAGGATATGGTTTTGGGTTCTTACTACCTGACGATTATCAAAGAAGGCGCTAAAGGCGAAGGAATGCGTTTCAGCAGCTTTAACGAAGCATTGCTGGCTTATTTCCACGGTGAAGTTGAATTGCAGGCGCGCATCAAAATTTATATCCCGAATAAGGATATTTATGAAGAACCGGCCAGCGAAGGTGTCAGTCTTGTAACAACTACTGTTGGCAATGCTATTCTTAATGAAGAGCTGCCGATTGAAATGCGTTACTTCCATTTAGAAGAGGAAGAAAACGAAGCCGGCCAAAAAGTTAAAGTATGGCATTTGAATAAACTGCTTGATAAAAAAGAATTGGGACGCCTGGTTGCTAAAGCACATAAATTGTACGGTAATCTGCGTACGGCCGAGATTCTTGACGTTGTTAAGAAAATGGGCTACGACAATGCTTGTAAAGCAGGTATTTCCATTGCTGTTTCCGATATTAAAATCCCGCCCGAAAAAGCGGAGATTCTGGCTGCTACAGAAAAAGAAATCGATAAAACTGAGCGTATGTTCCGCCGCGGCCTAATGAGCGAGGATGAACGTTATCGTAAGGTTATCGAACTTTGGGGCAAAGCTACTGATGATGTAACCAATAAGCTGATGTCCTCAACAATGGATCCGTTTAACTCTGTTTATATGATGGCTAATTCCGGTGCCCGCGGTAATACGCAGCAGATTCGTCAGCTGGCCGGTATGCGTGGCTTGATGGCAGATCCTTCCGGCCGTATCATTGACCGTCCGATCAAAGCTAACTTCCGTGAAGGCCTGACTGTTTTGGAATACTTCATTTCCACACATGGCGCTCGTAAAGGTTTGGCTGATACCGCATTGCGTACTGCCGACTCGGGTTATCTGACCCGCCGTTTGGTAGACGTTGCTCAGGACGTTATTGTACGTGAAGATGACTGTGATATCGTTGGCATCAATCTTGTCAAAGAACGCGGACGTCTTTGTAAAGCAACCCTGGGTTCCAGTCAGAACAAATTGCGTGAGATCGTTATCGGCCGCAATTTGGCAGCAGGTATTACTGACCCGGTTACTGGCGAATTGATTGTCGAAGCTGATACGATTGTTACAGATGATCTGTACAACAAACTGGCTGCAGCAAAAGTCATGGAAGTAGTTTTGTATGCTACTGACGATATGAGTGGTGAAGAGACCGAGACCGTCCAGATCAACATCAGCGATGAACAATCTAATGCTGTGCTGAAAGAAGCGATGATGCATCATTTCGATGGCAAAGAAGTTGCTGAAGATGTTGTTGCCGCTGACGGTACTGTGCTGATCGAGGCAGGGTCAACTTATGACGAAGCTATTATTGACGCTATTTTGGCTAATGGCACTGTCCGTGACGTTAAAGTTCGCAATAATGCAATCGAAGGTATTGAAATCGAAGCTATCACTGAAGGTAAAAATAAACAGACTGTTATTGAATCTTTGCGTGACCGTATCGTAGGCCGCTATCTGGCTGAAGATATTTTGGATAAGGACGGCAATATCTGTTACCATATCAATGACTATGTTACTGAAGATATGGCAGATCAAATTGCTTCGCTGCGCGAAAAAGTTAAAATTCGTTCTGTACTCAACTGCAAAGCTAAAGTTGGTGTTTGCCGTAAATGCTACGGCCGTAATCTGGCTACAGGCAGAAAAGTTGAAGTCGGCGAAGCAGTTGGCACTATTGCTGCTCAGTCCATTGGTGAACCTGGTACTCAGCTCACCATGCGTACGTTCCATACAGGCGGCGTAGCTGGTGACGATATCACGCAGGGTTTACCGCGTGTTGAAGAATTATTTGAAGCCCGTAAACCGAAACATCCTGGTTTGCTTACTGAAAATGCCGGTACTGTACACATTGGTGAAGAAAACGGCATTCGTAAAGTAACTGTTACCAGTGAAGACGGTGAACAAATCTATACCATTCCTTACGGAGCAAAGCTTGCTGTTACAGAAGGTATGGAAATCGCTGTTGGCGACCGCTTAACCGAAGGCTCTCTCAATCCGCATGATATTTTACGTATCAGCGGTGTGCGTGCAACTCAGCGTTATCTGGTCCAACAGGTATTGGGCGTTTATAAATCTCAGGGCGTTGAGATCAACGATAAGCATATTGAAGTTATGGTGCGTCAGATGATGCGTAAAATCCGCATCGAAGAAGCGGGCGATACTTATATGCTGCCGGGTGAATATATCGATGTTGCTGAATTTGAAGCGCAGAATGCGGAAATGCTGGAAAAAGGCTTACAGCCTGCAGAAGGACGTCCGGTGCTGCTTGGTATTACCAAAGCATCTCTGGCTACCGATTCGTTCCTGTCAGCTGCATCCTTCCAGGAAACTACCCGTGTGCTTACAGACGCAGCGATCAAGGGCAAAGTTGATCCGCTTTTAGGTCTTAAGGAAAATGTTATCATTGGTAAGCTTATCCCTGCCGGTACAGGTATGAGTCGTTATCGTGATATCAGAATCAAATATAATACTACTAACAGCGAGCAACAGTAAAATTACAGTTTTTAAGCAAAACCTCTACTCCTTTTTAAAAGGAGTAGAGGTTTTTATCAAATCAAACAATGGAATTCATAACAGATTTGGAAAAAGCGAACGATAGAATGACTTTTTGTTAAAAAGTTCACATTATAATTGACACATAGGAAAGCTATTGGTAAAATTATAATAATAAATAAGATGGTAGAGATGGCCCGAGAAGGATTTTTAGTTGCGCATATAGCAGTTGAAAGATTTCGACTTGGGTTTTATTTTTTCTCACAGACACTTTAGGAGGCAGAAGCATGAAAGTAGCTATTATTATGGGAAGTAATTCTGACTGGCCGATCCTTGAGCCGGCGGAAAAAACTCTGAAAGAATTTGGCGTAGAGGTAGAGGTGATCGTTGCTTCGGCACATCGTACCCCCGATGTGGTGCATGAATTTGCAGCTGGTGCCCGTGATCGCGGTGTAGAGGCTATTATTGCCGCTGCCGGTGCTGCTGCTCATTTAGGCGGTGTTATTGCTGCTTATACTACAGTGCCTGTAATCGGTATTCCTATCAATGCTACACCTTTGAATGGTATGGATGCGCTTTTAAGCTTTGTGCAGATGCCTGCAGGTATTCCTGTAGCAACTATGGCCATTAACGGTGCTAAGAATGCTGCTTTATTCGCAGTGCAGATCCTGTCTGTCAAATATCCTGAACTGGTTACTAAATTAGCGGAAAACCGTCTGCAAATGCAGGAAGAAGTAAAAGCTAAAGGTGAGAAGCTCGCAAAATTGCGTGCTGAGGGTAAGTGAGAAATGGTTGAAAAAGGAGAATTAACTGTGCCGGGTATTGATTTTGAATTAGACAAATTACATGAGGAATGCGGTGTTTTTGGTATTTATTCGC
>OHLQ01000833.1_pt1 | contig 12531 bp, 10 predicted proteins | sample 1569081 | NCBI WGS metagenome assembly OHLQ01 (sample SAMEA3879585, study PRJEB24766) | human gut metagenome | biome: human-associated habitat; feature: feces | place: USA | collected 1985/1987 | reverse complement strand
TGGGAATTCTGATGTGGTATGGCAGTACAAAGGGTTATGACCTTACGGTATTTCCAACAGCGCAGATGATGTATCCGGCAGCCGGTGTGATCATTGGACTTTTTCTGGCACACAAAGGAGAGAAAATCCTGCCAGCAGGTTTTTTTATTACGGTTCTGGCAACGACGGGTGTTCTGATCGTATTGGCACTTTTATCCGTATTTCTGCCGGTAAATGATTTGAACATTGCAGGGATGACGATGTCCGTTTATAATCTGATTTCCCAGTATATACTTATTATCGGGAGTATCGTGGCACTTGTTTTTCTTGCAGTAGCGGGAAATGAAAAGCGTGCGGCAGCAGGACTGACCAGACAAAACTGGAAAAGTGCTGTGCTCATTGTACTTGCGTTTGTGGGTATTTATATAGTAAGAACTGTAGTGTCTGTAGCGGTACAGGGTGTGTCTGACGGCAGTGGGATGCAGCATGTAAAAGAATGGGCAGCAATGTTTAAAAATCCCATGATGTGGCTGAATATTGCTGCACTTCCGATCAATTATTTCTTCGTGTTTATTGCATTTTTTGGAGAAGAATATGGCTGGAGATATTACCTGCAGCCGGTTTTGCAGAAACGGTTCGGACTTCGTGCAGGTGTGATCATACTTGGCGTTGTATGGGGATTATGGCATATCCCGGATGATCTGTTTTATTATACACAGACATCAGGAATCCAGATGATTTTTGCGCAGCAGATCACATGTATTTCACTTGGAATCTTTTTTGCATATGCCTATATGAAAACGCAGAATATCTGGGTACCGGTCTGTCTGCACTATCTGAATAACAACCTGATACCGATCATCTCAGGAACGTTTTCTGCAGATGTTCTGGAAAATCAGACGGTAAGCTGGAAGGATCTTCCGGTTGCACTGGTGTTAAATGGATTGTGCTTTGGATTTTTCCTGCTTGCAGATGTATTTAAAAAGAAAGAAGTTCAGGAAGAGGAGTAATTTGAGTAAAAATTTCCTGTAAAAAGCAGATGGTGTCATATGAAAAAGCGCATGTACAGTAAAAACAGATCGTCGGAAAGATGATTTTACTGTATATGCGCTTTTCAGTACATGATAATAAAATGTTCGCGGAGCGTGTATTCTATATTTAAAAGCAACAGCTTCGCGGAAACATTTGGTTAAAACATAATTTTGGATCTATTCTTTAACAGTCTGGCTCCATTTACGATCAGAAGAATCCCGGCGGTGATTCCACCTGCAAGGACACAGATACCAACTGCCAGTGTGGAAGCTCCGGCAGAACCCATTGTCTTATAAATTTTCTCGTCCATCTTATATGCCCCCTTTGTTTGGATTTCTCATATTCCTAATGTATATTATTCTATCATTATTCTCATGAATATACAAACCCAGATTAAAAAATATCTGCTAAAAATTACAGTTTATCAGGTGCCCAGTCACCGAGAACCAGTTCTTTTGCAAAATATCCGGCTTGTTGTTCATTCAGATTTTGAACAAAATCAGCCCGGTCAGAAAGCGGACGGTAGTCAGAGGTGGCAGGGAAACTTGCGTATTCGGCATAATATACTGTGTCATGTGTATTTTCGCGGTTCCAGTCATGAAAACCGGCGGGATGGATATGCGCACCAAGTTCGCAGGAAATCAGGATCGTTTTTGCATAGTCGCGCCATGGCCTGCCAAGATAGACGGAACCGGCAGGACAGTCTTTGGAGATGAACCGGCAGTCGGAAAAAATGTAGCCGTATTCCTGGCCTTCCGGTGTGGAGGCGGCAGTTACATAACCCTGGATAGGAGGGAGTGTATAATTTTTCTGAACCATATCTGAATTGGAATGACACAGTGCAGATGTATCAGAACCGGAATCATGCAGGGTGGATGTAGTGGAAACTAAATCGGACTGTGCAGATGCTTTTGTGCGCAGCAGGGATTCTAAGGTACAGTGTTCAAAATATGCGGTGGCGCTTCCAAAAATAAAATCAATATCGCCGCAGATATAGCAGTTTTTATAATATTGTCTGCCATTGATACGCGGGGCAAACTGTTTTGGACCGATGAAACCGCCAGGCTGTCGTTCTTTTTCGGGAAGCGGCCCGGTAAAAAGTGTGTCCTGATGGCCGAGAAGGCGGCAGGAATCGATCATAAGACGGTCCCCGTCGGCATAGAGAGCGATCGCCTGTCCGTGTGTTGCGGAATCCCCGGAGGCATTTTCGATGGTGAGATGCTGGAGCGTTACATCATGTGTATCGATAAAGAGGGTATAAGTGCGGAATGTACCGCGCTTACTGCCATCTTCCATCAGATCCAGGGCATAATCATCATAGCTGATGACGGTGTGAGCACTGCTTTCGCCCATTCCGCGAAGTGTGATATATGGTTTATTTATGGTTAGTTTTTCATGGTAAATGCCCGGTGCAATTTCAATGATAACAGGTGTTGTGTTATTAGCAGGAATTTGTGCAAGGGCAGAGCCGATGGAGGAAAAATGTTCCGGGTTGTCGGAAACATGAAGTATTTTTTGCATGGGAAAAGCCTTTCTTTGTTTCTTAATATTTTCTGAGGATAGTATAACACAGATATTGCCTGGTTGAAAATGGGAAAGAGGATGATTATAATGGAAAGTAAAATAGGAAAAAAGTACGGTGGGAGGAGATTATGGAACTCAGTTATAAAGAAATCAGAGCACAGATCTGTGATGTGTGCCATAAGATGTGGCAGCTTGGATGGGTTGCGTCGAATGACGGAAATGTGTCGGTAAAACTTTCCGATGGCACATTTTTAGCAACGCCGACCGGCGTGTCAAAAAGTATGGTAACACCGGAAATGATCGTGCATATAAATAAAGCAGGAGAGATGATCGAAACTGTGGACGGGTACCGCCCGTCGTCCGAAATGCGGATGCATTTCAGATGTTATGAAGAACGCGAAGATGTCGGGGCGGTATTACATGCACATCCTCCGGTTGCAACGGGATTTGCCGTGGCAGACATTCCGCTCGATGAGTATTCCATGATCGAGACTGTGCTCGCACTTGGTTCAGTGCCGATTGCGCCTTATGCGACACCTTCCACAGATGAGGTGCCGGATGCCATTACCCCGTATCTGCAGGAACATGATGCGATCCTGTTAAAAAATCATGGAGCGGTAACAGTTGGAGCCGATGTTTATACGGCGTATTACCGGATGGAAACGTTAGAGCAGTTTGCGAAAATAACACTGACGGCACATCTGCTCGGCGGTGCAAAAGAAATTGACCGGGAAAATATCGACCGGCTTGTGGATCTTAGAAACAATTATTATAAAATGAGTGGAAAACATCCGGGATATAAGAAATATAGTGGTGAGTCGCATTTTGCTTCGAAAAACAGGGAGGATTGCAGATGAGTACAGGCAGACATAAACAGGAACGCGGCGTTGGGCTGCAGCCATTGGATGAGATCAATGGATATCAGGTACGTCCGGGTTTTTATAACAGAGATGGTGCGACAGCAACCACAAGAGGTGTCAGCTTTACGATCCATTCCTTTGGTGCGACGGCATGTTATCTTCTGTTGTTCCGGCCGCAGGAAAAAGAGCCGTATGTGACCCTAAAATATCCGGAGGCTTATCATATTGGAAACACATATTCCATGTTCGTTTTTGGATTGAAAATCGAAGAGTTTGAATATGCGTTCCAGTTGGACGGACCTTATGATGAGAAGAAGGGATTATTATTTAAGAAAGAAAATGTTCTGCTTGATCCGTATGCGAGGGCAGTAACGGGACAGCGTAACTGGGGAGAGCGCCCAGAAGGCGGAGCGGATTTTATTTATCACGCAAGGGTTGTGGAAAACAACTTTGACTGGGGAGATATCCGTCCGACGGAGCATCCGTTTGAGGATCTTGTTATTTATGAGATGCATGTGAGGGGATTTACAAAAGATGCATCATCGGGTGTTACACCGGGGGCAGAAGGCACTTATGAGGGACTGCGCCAGAAGATCCCGTATTTGAAGGATCTGGGAGTGAATGCAGTCGAGCTGATGCCGATTTTTGAGTTTGATGAGATGGAAAGCACCAGAGTGGTAGACGGAGAGCGCCTGTATAATTACTGGGGCTATAATACAGTCTGTTTTTTTGCGCCCAATACCAGTTATACCTCGGTGGTGGAACATAACCACGAGGGCGATGAGTTAAAAGAACTGATCTACGAGCTAAAGGAAAATGGAATCGAAGTTATCCTGGATGTTGTATTTAACCACACGGCAGAGGGAAATGAACATGGTCCATGTTTTTCTTTTAAGGGAATTGATAATGATATTTATTATATCCTGACACCGGATGGATACTATTATAATTTCAGTGGCTGTGGCAATGTCATGAACTGTAATCATCCGGCAGTAAGACGTTTTATCATTGACTGTCTGCGATACTGGGTAACGGAGTATCGTGTCGATGGTTTCCGGTTTGATCTGGCATCCATTTTAACCCGCGATGAAAAAGGGACACCGATGGCAGATCCGCCATTGCTTCAGGCGATTGCATGTGATGCCATTCTTGGAAAGGTCAAACTGATCGCGGAGGCATGGGATGCGGGTGGTCTCTATCAGGTTGGAAGTTTTCCGTCATGGAACCGATGGTCAGAATGGAATGGAAGATACCGTGATGATATCCGTCAGTTTTTAAAAGGTACGGATGGTATGGCAGGAACAGCAATCACGCGTATCACCGGTTCAAAAGATCTTTATCCGGAGCACCGCGGAGACAGTGCATCCGTTAATTTTGTCACCTGTCATGATGGATTTACATTGTATGATCTGTATGCCTATAATACGAAGCACAATGAGAAAAACGGCTGGAATAATTCGGATGGTGATAACAACGGAAACAGCTGGAACTGTGGAGCAGAGGGAGAGACAGATGATCCGCAGATCGAAGGACTGCGTCTTAGAATGGTAAAAAATGCATGTGCAACCTTAATGTGCAGCAGGGGACCTGCCATGTTTTATGCGGGAGATGAATTTTGTAATACACAGTTTGGCAATAATAATGCCTACTGCCAGGATAATATCACTTCCTGGCTTGACTGGACCAGACTGGAGAAATATCAGGAGATCCATGATTTCTTCCGGTATATGATCGCATTTCGCGAAAAATATCCGATTTTGCGCCGCTCCACGAAAAAAGCGCTCTGCGGCCTACCGGAGATCAGTATCCACAATGGTTTCCCGTGGAATGGGGGTACGGATTATACCAGTAAACTGATCGGTATCATGTATGCCGGCAGGGATGACGCGGATACCAGGGATGATATCATTTTCTATGGAATGAATGCATACTGGGAAACACTTGTGATGCAGCTTCCGGAACTGCCGAACAATCTGCAGTGGAAAATCTGTGTCAATACAAACATAGAGTATGAGGATGGAAAAGATGTGGAGGCACAGACCGAGTTTTATTATAAAAAAACATTGAAAGTTCCGCCGAGAAGTGTGGTTATTTTAGTGGCAGAATAGTGTGGGACATAAAAATGCGGCGGGTTACAGCCACCCGCCGTCTAATGTAATGATCTGCCCGGTCAGGTATTCATTTCCTGTGGCAAGCTGTACTGCTAGATGGGCAGTCTCCTCCGGCGTTCCAAATCTTCCTGCCGGGATCTCATCTGCAAGTTCTGCGCGTTCTTCTTCGGAAAAACAGGCATTCATCTGCGTATCAATGACACCACAGGCGATCGCGTTGACCTGGATATTGCTCGGTGCAAGTTCTTTTGCAAGTGCTTTTGTAAAGGAATTGATGCCGCCTTTGCATGCGGAATAAGCAACTTCACAGGAGGCACCGGCAATGCCCCAGACGGAAGAGATATTGATGATTTTTCCTTTCTTTTCGTGCACCATATGTGGGATTGCGAGCCGGCTGGTGAAAAAGACGGATGTGAGGTTTGTGGAGACAATGCGGTTCCAGTCATCGATCGACATATCCGTCAGCAGCCCGATATAGGAAATACCGGCATTGTTGATGAGGACATCCACTCCACCGAAGCGTTCTGTGATCTGTTCAAATAATTGTTCGACATATTCAAAGGAAGAAATATCGCCCACGCTGGCGAGCACTTCCGTGTGAAAAGTTTCTTCCAGTTCTTTTTTGAAATTTAAAAGTTCCTGTTCTGATCTGGAACAGGTAATGATCAGCCGGTCACCCTCTGCGGCAAATGCGGATGCAATCGCGCGTCCGATTCCACGGGAGGAGCCGGTAACTAGTACGGTTCTATTCATAAAAATCTCCATTCTTGTCCGTTACTGGAACATTTCCAGTTTGTGTTTACGCTATATTTGTATATTTTTTATGTTCATTCTAATACGTAGTATTTTGACTCATTTATGATGCCATTTGCCGTTCGTCAATCATGCAGGCATGTTGACTCACTTGCGTTCATTATACCAAAAAACCTGAATGAGGTGTGAGGGCAATGTGAAATTCCTAAAAATAATCAACTGTTTTGAACTCCCTCGAAAGGACATCGAAAAAGGGATTTTGGCGAAAACTTTTTTGAAATCGGGATTTCCTTTGACAAAGATTTTTATTTCGGACTCCTATAATGGGATGCACCCGAAAAAATCCGGCAGACAAAATGCCGTGGTTGGAGGGAGAAATAAGAAAGTGTAAGGAGAAAAGGAATGAAAAAGACGGGAGTCAGACAAATGATATTTGGAATACTCGGGAGCCTGGCATGTGGAGTCAGTGTGATGGGATGTTATCCGCTTGTGCCGGCATATTTTACCGCACTCTATTTAGAACAGGTAAACGGAGTTGTGCTGCTTGCTTTTATGTACATAGGAATGACTCTGTTTATGCCGCTGACCGCAGCGGTAAAATACGGGGTGACACTGATCGTTATGATCGGTGCAGTGAAGCTGATCGAATGGGCAAATGAAGGGTGTCCGGCATTTTTGGCAGGTGTGATGGCGGGACTTACCACACTGATCTTATCGTTTTGCGGAAGTCTCCTGGAATGGAAAAACCAGCCGGACGGGGCAGCGGTATTTTTGGAGGCAGTCTTTATTTTTGGTGCGGTAATCCTTTTAAACCGCGGTATACATTTCCTGATGGAGTGGACGCCGGTGCAACGGAAAACAGAGGAACTGCCGGAGCGGGGAAATGGCGAGCGGCTCAAAAATTATGCGGAGTCTTTTCAGGGGCTGTCCCAGATATTTTTAAATATGAGTGCAGGAAAAGAAAAATATGCTGCGGATGAGCTTGGCAGGGTACAAAACGAACTGACCGGAAAAGTATGTGCCTCCTGTGATTCCTGCGCACTCTGCTGGGAGAGGGACTGCACACCTCTTTATGGAATTTTGTCTTCAATGATCACATCCATCTGGCAGGTGGGAGAGCCGGGGGCGGAAAATGAGGCGGAGTTAAAGAAGTACTGTGCGAAAAGCAGGGATATGGTGGAGGAGGCGGTGCGTGTGTTTGAGCGTGTCAGCTTAAATCATGCGTGGTACAACCGTCTTTTGGAAAACAGGCAGGTGATCGCGGAACAGCTCGATGCCATGGCTTATATCATGCAGGACTGTGCAAGAGAAGAACGTGTGCTCGATACACAGGAGAGAAGAGCGATCTCTGAGATACGTTACCGGGCAAAAGAAAGGGGAATTTCCATTGAGGAAATACATCTGATCGAGACTCTTGACGGCAGATTAAAACTGAGTGCGGCATTAAAGAGCAGAATGGGGGGCTGTATTTCCCTGAAATCATTTGTGACTGCGGCGGGACATGCATTAGGCAGGCAGATGCGGGCGGCAGCCGACACAAAAACCTTTATCTCAAAGGAACCGGTCAACTATGTTTTTTATGAGGACACGGTGTACCGTAATGTACAGGGAATCGCGCGAGTCAAAAAGGACGGGGCAAAAATATCGGGGGATAATTTTTCTTTTCTGGAGTTAGAGCGTGGAGAATTTCTGCTTGGACTTTCAGATGGAATGGGATCAGGGAGCATGGCATGTAAAGAGAGTGAGATGGTCTTAGATCTGGTTGAACGTTTTTTGGAGGCGGGATTTTCTGTTGAGACGGCGATCCGCATGATGAATTCCGCGATGGTCATGAAAGGGGCGGATGATTTGTATTCAACGGTCGATCTCTGCAAGATCAATCTGTATACGGGAATGGCGAAGTTATATAAGATCGGGGCAGCAGCTACCTTTATTAAGAGGGGGGCGGAGGTGGAATGTATCACTTCCCAGAGTCTGCCGGTTGGAGCGCAGGTACAGATGGATATCTCTGTGCAGGAAACAAAACTAACGGGCGGTGATTTTGTTGTCATGGTAACGGATGGTGTGTTAGAATATCTGCATGTGAAAAAACCGGAGGATACCATGCAGGAGATCATAGAGAGCATACAGACAAATAATCCGGGGATACTGGCAAAGAAAATCATGGAGCGCGTCATGCTTTTTACGGGAGGAAAGGCGAAGGATGATATGACCGTGTTAGCGGCATGTATCTGGGAAAAATAAATGACAGAAGATGTATTAAACTGGATCAAAAAAGAAAAACTGATGACAGAAGGGGACACCGTGATCGTGGGACTCTCCGGCGGAGCGGATTCGGTGGCACTTTTACTCGTGCTTTTGGAACTGCGCCAGAGGATCGGCTATACACTTCTGGCAATTCATGTGGAACATGGGATCCGCGGTGAGGAGAGCAGAAAGGATGCAGCGTTTGTGGAGGAACTCTGCAGGCAGAAAAGTATCCCATGCAGGATATGTCCGGTCAATGTGCCGGACTATGCAGCCACAGAGGGAATCGGTGTTGAGGAAGCTGCGAGGATACTGCGTTATGAATGTTATCAAAAGGCAGCAGAAGAGCTGAAACAGAGTGGAGCTGGTCGTGTCAGCATTGCCCTTGCGCATCATGCGAACGACAATGCTGAGACCGTCTTATTTCAGATGGCGCGGGGAAGCGGTGTGCATGGAATGTGCGGTATGCACCCGAAACGGGTGCTGGGAGATGACATTTTGATTGTGCGTCCGCTTCTTTGTGTGTCGAGGGGACAGATCGAGGAGTATCTGAAAAAGTGCGGGCAGGAGTACCGGACGGATGGCACCAATCTGGATATCAATTACAGCAGAAACCGCATCCGTCATCATATTCTGCCTGAACTTTCGGTAATTAACGAGCAGGCAGTTTCTCATATCAATCAGAGTGCACTGCTTTTGCAGCAGGCGGTCAGTTATATGGAACAGGAAACAAAAAAAGCCGTGCAGACATGCTGCATTGGCGGGGGCGGTGCATATGTTATTTTAGAAAACGAGTGGAAGCAGTATCCGGAGATCATAAGACAGGAAATCGTTCATGAGGTGCTTGGAAAGACTGCCGGCAGCCGGAAAGATCTTGGCATGGTGCATGTGCAGGATGTCTGTGCACTGATGGAGAAACAGACCGGACGGGAGATCACGCTTCCGTATCAGATGACGGCGAGCCGGATCTATGAGGGGGTAAGATTGTGCCGGAGCGGGACGCACAAAGCTGGCACGGGAACATGGCAGGAGAAAGGTGGATGTGAAACAGAAGGTGCAGCAGGTGCATCTCAGTCATTTTATGAGGTTACGGCAGATGATTTTGCAAAACTTGAGGCAGGAGAAACGGTAAGTATCACACTGCCGGATGCCAATGTAAGCCTCAGACTGCTTTTATTTTCGGGAAAAGTTGACGAAATTCCAAAAAATCAGTATACGAAATGGCTGAATTATGATAGGATAGAATGTGGCTTGCAGTTTCGGAGAAGGGCATCGGGAGATTATCTGACGGTGGATGATGCGGGACACAAAAAGAAACTGAAAAGCTATTTTATTGACGAAAAGATACCGCAGATAAAAAGAGAGCACATATGGCTTTTAGCGCAGCAGTCGCATGTGTTATGGGTCATTGGCGGGCGGATCAGCGCCGTCTGCAAAATAAAAGAAGATACAAAAAAGATTCTGGAAGTAAGGATCGACGGAGGAAATTATCGTGAAGATTAAAAACATTAACGTTCATTTTACGGAAGCAGAGATTGACAAAAAGATCAGAGAATTAGGTGCAAGGATCAGTGAGGATTATGCAGGGGAATCCGTATGCCTGATCTGTATTTTAAAGGGAGCATCTTTCTTTACCTGTGAGCTGGCAAAGAGGATCACCGTTCCGGTAGAAGTGGAATTTATGTCTGTTTCAAGTTATGGCTCCGGTACGGAATCCAGCGGAATTGTAAAGATCGTGCAGGATTTATCAACAAGCATTGAAGGAAAGAATGTCATTGTTGTCGAGGACATTATCGATACAGGAAGAACTTTAAGCTACCTTCTGGAGAATTTGAAAACAAGAAGTCCAAAGAGTGTCCGTCTGTGTACACTTCTTGACAAACCGGAACGCAGAGTTGTGGATGTGAAGGTTGACTATGTCGGATTTGAGATACCGGACGAATTTGTAGTAGGTTATGGTCTTGATTATAATCAGCAGTACCGTAATCTGCCTTACATTGGATTTGTGGAGATAGAGGAATAAAGGAGAAAAGGGATTGAATAATAAAAGAAGCGGTTTTAGAGGATTTGGAGTATATCTGATATTAGTTCTCGCTGTCATTGCAATCTGGTACTGGCTTGATGGCAATAACGTGACCAATACGTATACGAGACAGCAGTTTGAGACGGCATTAGCAGAGGGCAGTGTAACACAGGTCAACATTGTACCGAACCGCGAAGTGCCGACAGGAAGTGTCAACATTACATTCAGTGATTCGAGTACGCAGGTGATGCTTGTCTCAGATGTGGCAGAGATCGAGCAGTATATGCGGGATGCGGGATTTAAGACTTATACCGTGCAGAATCCGCCGGAGGAGAGCTGGCTTTTGACATTGCTTCCATATCTGATCATTTTTGCTGCAATGTTCATTTTCTTTATGATCATGACCAATCAGGCTGCAGCAAACTCAGGCGGCGGAAGCAAGATGATGAACTTTGGCAAGAGCCGTGCGAGAAGAATGAGTGACGATCCGGCAAAACGTGTGAAGTTTTCTGATGTCGCAGGATTACAGGAAGAAAAAGAAGAGTTAGAGGAGATCGTTGATTTCTTACGCGCTCCAAAGAAATATACGCAGCTCGGTGCAAGAATCCCGAAAGGCGTGCTTTTGGTGGGACCTCCTGGTACCGGTAAGACATTGCTTGCAAAGGCGATTGCAGGGGAAGCAGGAGTACCGTTTTTCTCTATTTCCGGTTCTGACTTTGTCGAGATGTTCGTCGGTGTCGGTGCATCGAGAGTCCGCGACCTTTTCGAGGAAGCAAAGAAAAATGCGCCGTGTATCATTTTCATCGATGAGATCGATGCAGTGGCCAGACGAAGAGGAACCGGTATGGGCGGCGGTCACGATGAGCGTGAGCAGACCTTAAACCAGATGCTTGTTGAGATGGACGGATTTGGTGTCAATGAGGGTATCATTGTCATGGCTGCAACCAACCGTGTGGATATCTTAGACCCGGCGATCATGCGTCCGGGACGTTTTGACCGTAAAGTGGTCGTCGGCCGTCCGGATGTACGCGGAAGGGAGGAAATCCTTGGCGTACATGCGAAGAACAAGCCGCTGGGCGATGATGTTGATTTAAAACAGATCGCACAGACCACAGCGGGATTTACCGGTGCGGATCTTGAGAATCTGTTGAATGAAGCGGCAATTATTGCTGCAAAAGAGAACCGTGCGTATATCAAGCAGGATGATATCAAAAAATCTTTTGTAAAAGTGGGCATCGGCGCGGAGAAGAAGAGCCGTGTGATCTCTGACAAAGAGAAACGGATCACGGCATTCCATGAATCCGGTCATGCGATTTTATTCCACTTATTACCGGATGTAGGACCTGTCTATTCGGTATCGATCATTCCGACCGGAAGCGGTGCAGCAGGATATACGATGCCTCTGCCGGAAAAGGATGAGATGTTCAACACGAAGGGCAAGATGTTACAGGATATCGTCGTATCACTTGGCGGACGTGTGGCGGAAGAACTGGTATTTGATGATATTACAACCGGGGCATCACAGGATATCAAACAGGCGACACAGATGGCAAAAGCCATGGTTACCAAATACGGTATGTCGGATAACATCGGTCTGATCTGCTATGACAACGATGATGATGAGGTATTCATCGGACGCGACCTTGCACACACCAGAGGATACAGTGAGGGCGTGGCAAGTGCAATCGATCAGGAAATCAAGCGCATCATCGATGAGTGTTACGCAAAAGCAAAGCAGATGATCATGGATCACCGTGATGTATTAGATGCCTGTGCAAACCTTCTTTTGGAGAAAGAAAAAATCAGCCAGAAGGAGTTTGAGGCGTTATTTGATAAGTAATTGTGCATATTTTTCTGTTCTCACAAAAATATGATACCAAGGTACTGTACAATATGCATAAAAACAATGATGAAAAATTGTGAACTTTGTGCACACTTATTTGCGGGGGCATGCTATTATAATAACCGTAAAAACCCCCCAATACATTATATATAGTTTTTG
>OHLQ01000827.1_pt1 | contig 12575 bp, 11 predicted proteins | sample 1569081 | NCBI WGS metagenome assembly OHLQ01 (sample SAMEA3879585, study PRJEB24766) | human gut metagenome | biome: human-associated habitat; feature: feces | place: USA | collected 1985/1987 | reverse complement strand
CGGAGATTCTCGACCAGCGCACCCCGGAAAGGCTTGCCGTCCACCTCGATTTCGCGCAGCGTGAAGCCCGCTTCGATCGGTTCGCAGTCCGTTACCCGCAATCCGCCTTCGCGCAGTCTGGCGAACTGTTCCGACAACGGCAACTTACGCCCTGTCGGGATATTACGCCCGCTCATCTCAACTTGTTCTCCAACTGCGACGCGCATCACATAATCCGCCGCCTCACCGCCCGCATCCGCAACGCCATGCTGGCTTATCTCCAGCCCACCCCTGTCCGTGCCGCCTCCGGCGCGCTGGATGCCGGCCGCATCTGGCGGGGCGTGTACTTGGACGACAACAAGGTGTTCACCCGTATTCTCCAGTCGGATCCCGGCGACCTGTCGGTGGACATTCTTCTGGATGCCTCCAGCTTCTTTGATGCACAGGGTCCGATAAATACCACGCTGGCATCCGGATAATCTTCCTTGATCTTCCGTGCGGTTGCTACCATAGGCGTCAGCTCATTCGAAATCTTATCAATCGTTTCCGGGAAGAACTTCTTCGCAAGCATTGCCCAAGATGGACAACAGGATGTCAGAAGAGGAAGTTTTTCACCTTTTTCAATTCGGTCAAGGAACTCTGCTGATTCTTCCATAATGGTAAGGTCAGCACTGAAGCTTGTATCATAAACTTCATCAAATCCCATGCGATGAAGCGCATTGACGATCTTGCCCATTACACTGCGGCCCTTCTGGAGTCCGTAATGATCGCCCACTGCAACACGTACTGCAGGTGCAATCTGCGCAACTACACGGATATCCGGATCTGCAAGTGCCTTAAAGACTTTGTCTGTATTCGTGTGGATAGAAATAGCTCCTGTCGGACAGAATGCACGACACTGTCCACAGTTTACGCACTGTGTCTCTGCAATCTTTTTATTGAATGCAGGCATAACCATTGCTTCTGTTCCACGGAATGCAAATCCAAGTGCGCCGATTCCCTGAATTTCCTCGCAGGCACGTACACAGTTTCCGCAGAGGATACATTTATTCGGATCGCGAACGATAGACGGAGAACTGAAATCCAGCTCATGCTGCTCTCTTGTGTTCTGGAAACGTACGGTTCTTACGCCGAGACGATGTGCCAGTTCCTGAAGGACACACTCACCACTCTTGATACAGGTTGTACAGTCACGGCAGTGTGCTGCAAGGAGCAGTTCCACGATCAGTTTACGATAGTTTCTTAATTTATTTGTGTTAGTATGAATAACCATACCATCGCGCGGTACTTCTGAACAGGAAGCAAAGGTTTTGCCTCTGTCGTCCTCTACTGTACATAAACGGCATGCTCCAAATGTAGAGAGCTCTGAATGATAGCACAGTGTCGGAATATCAATGCCTGCGTTACGGATAACGGTCAGGACGTTTTTTTCATCGGTAAATTCAACTTTTCTACCGTCAATTGTCATTGTACCCATAATTCAGCCTCCTTCCTATGCTTCCACATAAACCGCATCAAAGTTACAGTTATCTTTACAGGAACCGCATTTGATACATACGTCATTGTTGATGTGATACGGAGATTTGATCTTTCCGCTGATTGCACCTGCCGGGCAGTTCTTCGCGCACTTACCGCAGCCAATACAGAATTCCGGATTAATGTGGAATTTACGAAGTGCTGTACAGACTTTTGCACGGCATTTCTTATCCTTAATATGTTCCTCGTATTCATCACGGAAGCGTTTCAGAGTACTGATAACCGGAAGCGGTGCACTCTTGCCAAGTCCGCAGAGAGCCATGCTCTGTACCATAGTAGCAAGCTCTTCCAGTTCATCAAGGTCTGACATTTCACCTTTACCATCTACGATTCTCTCGAGAATCTCCAGCATACGCTTTGTTCCTTCACGACACGGAACGCATTTACCACAGCTCTCACGCTGTGTAAAGTTCATAAAGAATCTGGCAACCTCAACCATACAGGTATTTTCATCCATAACTACCAGACCGCCGGAACCCATGATCGCGTCGAGTGATTTAACGGAGTCAAAGTCAAGCGGACGGTCGATCTGATCTTCGATCAGACATCCACCGGATGGTCCACCGATCTGTACACCTTTGAAAGCAGCTCCGCTCTTCAGGCCACCACCGATATCATAAATGATATGACGAAGACTGGTACCCATTGGTACTTCGATCAGACCTGTGTTTTCGATTGCACCGGTCAGGGAGAAGGTCTTGGTTCCCGGGCTTCCTTCTGTTCCAATGGTACGGAACCAGTCAGCACCCTGAAGAATGATCTTCGGAACGTTTGCATAAGTTTCTACGTTATTCAGAACAGTAGGTTTCGCCCAAAGTCCCTGCTCAACCGTACGTGGCGGTTTTACACGAGGCATGCCTCTGCTTCCTTCGATAGATGCAGTCAGGGCAGAACCTTCACCACATACGAAAGCACCTGCACCACGGTTGATATGCATATGGAAGGAGAATCCTGTTCCAAGGATGTCATCACCTAACAGTCCCACTTCTTCCAGAACTGCGATAGCGTGTTTCAGTCGTGCTACAGACTGAGGATACTCCGCACGTACATAAATATAACCATGCTGTGCTCTTACTGCGTAAGCTGCAAGCATCATACCCTCGATCAGACGGTAAGGATCACCTTCCATTACAGAACCATCCATAAATGCTCCCGGGTCACCCTCATCACCGTTACAAACCACATAATGAACAGGATCAGCCTGGCGTGCTACCTGAATCCATTTCTTACCTGCCGGGAAGCCGCCGCCACCACGTCCGCGGATACCGGATTTATCAACCTGATCAATAACCAGATCCGGATCCATCTCAAACATTGCTTTCTCCAGAGCCTGGAAACCGCCGCTTGCTATGTACTCATTCAGAGATTCTGCATCAAACTTACCACAGTTCTTCAGAACAATACGGGTCTGTTTCGCGATAAACGGAATATCTTCCGGTCCACGGCTTACTTTACCGCCTTTCTGATAAAGCAGTCTCTCGATAGTCTCATTACCCTGAACACTCTTCTCAAAAATCTCCTGACAGTCTTCGATCTGAACCTTCGTATACTGGATCACATCGTCACCTTTCTGGATACGAACAAGTGGTCCAAGCTCACAGACACCCTGGCATCCTGTTTTCTTTACACCTACATGTGCATCTTTGTCATGAGGTCCAAACTCAATGGTAACTCCCGGAGCATCTTTGGCAATCTCCATGAATTTCTCATAGATTTTCTGAGAACCGGTTGCCACACATCCGGTACCTGAACAGACAAGAATACGACAGTCATAAGAATTAAGTTCTTTCACAGCTTCTTCTCTGATCTGCTCCAATACTTCCTTATTCTGGATCATCCCTGTTCGCCCCCTCTCAGTTTATCAATCAGCTCATCTGCCTTCTCCGGAGTCATTCTCGGATATACCTCTTCATTGACCATCATAGTCGGTGCAAGTCCGCAGGCACCAAGACAGGAAACTGTTTCCACAGTAAACATCATATCGTCTGTCGTCTTCTTTGTCTTTGACAGCCCCAGTTTCTTATAAAGTTCCTCCAGAACCGGTATTGATTTTCTTACATGACAGGCTGTTCCGTCACAGACCTTGATCACATATTTACCTTTCGCATCAAATGAGAAATTCTCATAAAATGTGGCAACACTGAACGCTTTCGCTTCTGTCACACCGATCTGCTCCGCAACATATGTAAGCAATTCTTCCGGGAGATATCTGTACACCCCCTGGATATCCTGCATGATCGGAATCAGTGATGCCGGCTTTTTACCATAGAAAGCAATGATCTCATCCGCTTTCTGATAAAATGACTGATCTAGCATTTCGCACCCTCCTTATACCTGTTTTTTCTCTTTTTATTGCACTCTTTACATATTGTAACGTTAATTATATGCCTTTTTCGTCATTTTCACAAGCGCATTTATAGAAATTTTCTAATTTTTTATCATTTTCCTCTATAGATGTTTGTTTTGTTTGTCTAATTTTTATCAGCTTTGTTCAATACTAAACCATCTCAGATGTAAACCAAACTAAACTGAATCAAACTGAATAATTGTTACTGTTTACGCACCACTATCCCGAGACATACAAGCCAAAATTCCATTACCGCAGACAATTTGGAATGAATTTTAGCTACGTTACTGAGAACGGAGTAAACAGTAATGTACGTGTGTACAATGTCAGAAATATTATGATTGTGCTATGATTCTGCCTGTGCTACACTGTCCATATGATATCAGTGACAAAAGATAAGTGTTCCGTTCTCACTGAAAATATCCGGATAAAGGAGGAGGTAAGTATGTTTTCTTTGAAAGAAAAAGAAGTGAATACAGGACGTCAGAGGGAACTTGATCTGGTAAAGGGTTTCCTGTTGATCATGATAGTATTTATACATTCATTTCAGACAATAGGTGGTGTCGCAGCAGCCGAATCAAATGTACATAAGATTCTGTTTGCGCTCTTCATGCCGACAGGTGCCTGCCTGTATCTGTTTACCATGGGATTCGGAAGTGCTTTCACACGCCATTCCCAGCCCAAAGATATGGTTAAAAATGGCATAAAGCTGTTATTCTATCAGGGATTAAGCAATTTATGCTATGCAGCTGTAATGACAATCAGTTTTAATATAAGAAATTCCATTACAGTTGAAGCTGCAGGCAGCAGAGAATTATATGACGCAAATCTTTATTCCATGCTTACATTCGTAAATATATTCTTTATAGCCGGTATGTGCTATCTGGTGCTTGCGGTCTACAGGAAATTAAATGTAAGCTTAAGGGGATATGTCATAAGTGCTGTAATAGTCGGAATCATATCACCATTTACAAAGTTGCTGGTTTCTGATGATCCGGCAATTAACTGGATCCTGGATATGACTTTCGGTGGAAAAGGTGAAACCAGCTTCTGCTTCTTCCCATATTTGAGTTATGTATTTCTTGGATATGTTTTTGGAAAAGTGCTCAGAAGAATCCCTGAAGATGAAAAAGGAAACTTTTATAAAGAAAGCGGGATCATATGTGGGATTACTGCGGCGGTATGGTTTATATGCTGCATTGTACTACATCCGGGCATTGAGGGATTCTTTAATTATATGATCGAACAATACAGAATCCCGGGGCTTGCAAAGGTACTCGGAAGTTTCTGCAATATCATATTTGTGTTTGCAGCTGCATTTCGTATCATGCCAATAATGGAAAAATGGAAATTCGGATATAATAAACTGTGTTATTACTCAAAACAGATTTCAAAGATGTATGCCGTACATATCGGAGTTTACTGGACACTTGCCGGTTTTGCTGCTTTTTACGAATTTGGGGTAAAAGAATGCCTGATATTGTCAGTGGCAGCACTGATCGTGACTGATCTTCTTGTACATGGATACATCATAATTACAGATAAAATAAAAAACAGAAAATAGCAGAATGCTTTTTATCTGCACAAAAAAACAGACCACATTTTATGATCTTTGTTTCATAAAATGTGGTCTGCCTGTTTCATGCGTTCTTTTTATTGAGCCTGGAAATAATATCCAACGCCCCATTTGGTGTGTACATACTTCGGTTCACTTGGATTGGTTTCAATCTTCTCACGGAGACGGCGGATATGTACATCCACAGTACGTACATCACCCGGATACTCATATCCCCATACAATGTTCAGCAGGTTCTCACGACTGTAAACCTTATTCGGATTAAATACCAGAAGCTCCAGTACATCAAATTCCTTTGCTGTCAGATTAATCTCTTTTCCTGCAATAAATACACGTCTGCCTTCACAGTCCATACGAAGATCGCCCACCTGAATGCTCTTTGCCTTTTCTTTCTCCTCGTGGTCGCTTCCCGCACGGCGCATGATCGCTTTGATACGTGCCTTAACTTCCAGGATATTGAACGGTTTGGTGATATAATCATCCGCACCATATTCAAGACCAAGGATCTTATCCATATCCTCGCCCTTAGCTGTCAGCATCACGATCGGCACATTGGAAAATTCGCGGATCTGCTGGCATACTTCCAGCCCGTCCATCTTCGGCAGCATCAGATCCAGAAGGATAATATCATATTTTTTATCTTTTGCTTTCTCTACTGCCTCTTCTCCATCATAAGCGCAGTCTACCTCCATACCATCCTGTTCCAGACTAAAACGGATTCCTTTTACGATCAGTTTCTCATCATCTACTACCAAAACTTTCCTGCTCATTCGGTTCTCCTTATCCTACTACTATCTCATCTTTTATCTTTGCAAAAGTACCTTCTTTGATACCCTGTACATTCATAATATCCTCTATCGCAGCAAATGGCCCGTTCTCTTCTCTGTAGGCAATGATCGCCTGCGCACGTGTTGCACCGATCCCCGTCAGCGTAGTAAGCTGAGCTTCATCTGCTGTATTTATGTTGATCCTGTTATCCTGCTGAACCTGAGCGGTCATCCCCGTGTTCTGTCCTGTCCCGGCACTTCCATTCATCTGTCCATCTGATGCCCCGGACATCTCTGCTGGATCCAGTCCCTGCCGCTCCATCTCTTCCTGTGTGAGAATATAAAGCTGCTGTCCGTCTGTCAGAACTCCTGCACGGTTTACACAGGTTAGAGCTGCCTCGGGAAGATATCCTCCCGCCGCCTCAATCGCCTGAAACACCCGGCTCCCGGCTGCCAGCTGAAAAACTCCCGGATTCGCAACTGCTCCGCACACATCTACATAGATCATCTCTGGCTGCGTTTCCCCAGTTGAATTTATCTCCGTCCCATTACCTGCATCTGAACCATCTGATTCTGCCTGTTTTTTCCGGGACTCTGCAGAACTGCCATCATCATTCTGTCGGTCTTCTGTATCAGCGTTCTTCTCATCTGTATCTTTCTTCGACTTCTGTCCTGATGTTTTCTCTTCCGATGACTCCGCATCCACCTCTGCCTTTGCTTCCTGCAATCCATCTATCAGAAACTGTGCCTCTCTGCTCTTACATCCTGTCAGTCCTGTAAGAAACAAAGTTCCACATAATATCAGTGTCACAGTATAACAACATCTGTTTTTTATTTTTATCATAAGGGTCCTCCTTTTATTTCTCAGAGTAAGAGTCCCCCTGTCCATAATGCCACCCTTATTGTAACGAAATCTTAATGATTTTACAATAGTAAACTCTTATTTTTGCCACTTAAATATAACAATTCCGGAAATCGCGATCAGCAATCCTAGGATTTTGCGCCATTCAAAGGGTTCTTTATCTACCCCAAACAATCCAAATAATTCAATTACATAAGCAACTGCCAGCTGCGAAATAACGATCAGCATTGCTGCCTTTGCCGGTCCAAGTGCTCCCATACTCTGGATTACTGTAATTGTAATAAACGCTCCGATCACACCACCAAGGAGTATATATTTATTGTCCACCTGCCAGAGTGCAGCCACACTTTCCCGTCCTGTGAAAAGCCAGGCCAGAACACAGACTGCAAAAGCTGACAGCTGCACCCAGCCGGTTGATACCCAGAGGCTGGTCTGCTTTGTCACCTCCGTGTTAAAAACACCCTGAATACTCATCAGTGCCCCTGAAATCAATGCCACTATAAATCCCCACATAAATCTGCCCTCCTGGATAATATGATCATTCTGCTTACTCCGGTAATCATTCTTATGTCGAAAAGAGGCACCGCTGTTTAGCAGTACCTCTTTTATTCTTTATTATTAGTTTATTCATTCCGCGCAAAATCATGCACACAGTATAAATCCTGTTTTTATTTTTCTTTCATATAATCCATACAGTTTCTCACATTCCATGCATATCCATCCTGCTTCGCCTGTATATAGCGGATATTTTCCCATAAGAAAAAGATACATACCAAGATACCCGTCTTCGGAATCAGCCTTTTCTTTATAAATAAGTTTCCCACTCTCTTTCCTGTAGATTCCCATTTTCCCATCTGTTTCCAGCAAAATCCCGGTATGCCAGTCCAGATATCTGCCAACAGCTTTTTTCTCTGTTTCAGTCATGGGGCAATTCTTTATTTCTGGCCTCACTCATCCTTCTGTAAATCTCCGGCTCTGTAAGAAGCCTCCTGCATTCTCTGTAAATATCCTCCATCTTCGTGCCTGCAAGCTTTAAGGTTCCGGCTTCCACACCTTCCGGACGTTCTGTTGTATCTCTCATGACCAGTACAGGTTTTCCCAGTGCAGGAGCTTCTTCCTGGATTCCGCCACTGTCTGTCATGATCAGATAACTGGCTTTCATCAGATTATGGAATTCTACCACATCTAACGGTTCGATCAGATGTATTATCTCACATCCACCGAATTCCTCATCTGCAATTTTTCTGACCTGCGGATTCAAATGTACAGGATAAATAACCTTCACATCTGTAAATTCCTCCACGATCCTGCGTATAGCCCGGAACATATCACGCATGGGTTCTCCCAGATTCTCCCTTTTGTGTGCTGTCACAGCAATCAGTCTGCTGCCTTTTGCCCATTCTATCTCCGGATGATAAAAATCATTTCTCACCGTATAGTGCAAAGCATCAATTCCTGTATTTCCTGTGATAAAAATCTGCGCCATAGCCTTGGCAGGCCATTGCGCAGCGATTTGGTGCAATCCAATTTATAACATTTCACTTCCAGAACAAAAAATTATTTTCTAATAGTAATTTCATCAAAAACACTCATATCCGTGGTACGCACAGTTTTGATTGTAAGTGTCTTTCCCTGTATTGTAATAGCAGAAATCAGAGGTGTTTTTTCTGTTTCTCCATCATAAAAGGCAATATAGCCTTTTTTTCCACTCTCCTTCTCATAAAACTTGCTTCCAGTAGAAGATGTTCCGGACAGATATAGCGTTTCCCCCTGTTTTTTTAGTCCGGACGCATTTCCGGTGGACTTCATTCCTTTCATTAGGTATGTTCTCGCATACAGATGATCATGACCGGACAATACAAGGTCTACGTCCAATTCAGAAAATGCCTCGTTATACACTTTTCGGAGATTCAGTATTTTTTCCTCATCTGAATGCGGTCCTGCGCTAAACATTGAATAATGCATAGTAACAATAATCCATTCCGGATTTGTATTTTGAATCGCCTTTTTTAAATATTCTATCTGAGTTGCGTAACTGCCGCTGTTTGAATTCAATGCGAAAAACAGAACTCCGTCACGGGCAAAATAGTAGTTCGCATCATCCCATACACCTGGAGGCATAAACTGCTCTTCATAAATCTCCTTTACGGTGTCATGATTCCCTTTGTTTACCGCCACTGGTATATTTTTCAGTTCATCCGGACTTCTAAATTCATAGTATTCTTCTATTGCTATATCCGTTTTCGAACTGTCACTTTGGTCGCCTGCCGATATCAGAAATTCTGCATTCGGCAGAATGTGCTTTCCCACCTCCAGCGTCCTCTTCCACGCTTCTCCATCCTGCTGTACGCTTTCGCCGGCACCAATCTGGGGATCTCCGACAAATAAAAACTTTACTCCCTCTCCCTGTTTTGCAGTCGTAAAATTAAAAACTTCTGAATGTGCACCATTTTTTCTGTTACATAATCGATAGCTGTAAGTTTCACCAGCTCGAAGATTCGATAATCTTGCCTTATAACAATACTGCCCTTCTATCTCAACTCGTTCCATTTCCAACTCTGTATAATTGTAGAAGTCATCTACTTTTCTACAGTATTGTACATTATAACCTCCTTTTTGAGGCGTAAGCCAATTAACCAACATCTGGTTGTTTGTATCACCCGGCTGAAGGATAAGACCATCGGCATCCAATGTTTCCACTTCATTCCATTCCGGCGTTCCTTTAAACTCCTTAAAGTCAAAATAGACATCAGAGCTGTCTTCATGTATCTGATGAACCTCAACTGCAATGCAGTTTGTTCCGTTTTTTAGTGCAGTAGTATTTTCTACTGAAAAACCCCTGTTCCAAGATGTTTCTACTCCCTCTTTCGCTCCATACCCGGTTTCTGGGTCATAACCTTCTGTCGGTTCATTATCTTTGTATATTTCTTTTCCATTCAGATATATGATTACAGAATCATCAAACTGTATTTCTCCTGAAAGCTGAAATATCTCTCTGGCATCGTCCACCTCAAATTCTGTTCTAAAATAATATACTGGCAGAGCCTTCTTTTTAGTAGAATAATAGTTCAGCAGATTCGAGGGATATTTTCCTCCCACACGATCATTCAGTTCTCCATAATAACTCCCAAAACTTCCCTTGGCCTCTTTCCAGTCTTCTGTCAGATATCCAGCTTCGTTCCAGCGTTTTCCGTTGCTATCAATCGACGGTTCTCCTTCCGTATCCTTATACTGCCAATATGTTATACCGGTTTCTACATAATGAAATTTTTCATCTCCTTGAATTTCCAACAGTTCATCTTCAAGTATATTTTCATCAGCATAACGGTTCTGAACGAAAGCAATACCCATTACTGCCACCAAAATAAAAAACGCAAAAGTTGTTCCTACTGCCAGTTTAAATTTCTCGTATTTCTTGTTCATACCGTGTCCTTCATTTCCATCTTTCATATAACCTTCTCCACCGATATCATACTATTCTCTATTAAGCTTCTTTCTTTCAAGAGTTCCCCATGTATCTTTGTATTTCCGATACCCGATCAGCGCGTTCATCCTCACAATCATAAGAATAAATCGCAGTCCTATCAGTTCAAATCCACTTAAAAGTATAGCTTTCAACACATCCTTCCATGATATGCGCATTTTTCTCATATACAGTCGACTGAAAAATGATATAAGCGTAAGAATGCACCCAAATGCTGCATATACCAAAAAAAACAATATCATAAAAGGTTCGTTAACCAGATTTACCACATATGAAAGGATAATCGTCAGTATTCCAAAGACTTCAATATACGGCGAAAGCAGTTCATAAATCCAAAAATATAGAAACGAAACCGCCCCTAAAAGTCCGTACTCTTTTTTCCCTACTGCATTTTTATACTTTGTCAGACTTTCAAAAAGCCCGATATGCCATCGTCTCCTTTGTTTTATCAAATCTTTGAGATTTCTCGGTACCTGGCTCCAGCAGATTGCGTCTGGCGCATACTGTATAGAATAATCAATATGATTTGATCTGCAGAAAACATGAAGCTTCACAACAAGTTCCATATCCTCTCCCATTGTGGAATCGTCATATCCGCCTGCAAGAAGAACTGTTTCTTTTTTAAATATGCCAAATGCCCCTGATATAATCAGGTTTCCGTTATAGCGGTTCATAAAGATTCTGGAAGCAAGAAACGAACGCTCATATTCAAGCACCTGCATTGCTACGATCAACTTTTTAGGCATACTATAGTCACTTACTTCGCCTTTTACTAATCGGATACCATTAGATACAGCAATCTGCCCGCCACAGGCTACTACTTTATCATCTTCCAGTATCGGTTTTGCGATTTCATAAAGAGAATTACGTTGCAACATCGAATCCGCATCCATACAAATAAAATATGGATAATTTGATATATTAATTCCCATATTCAGGCTGTCTGCCTTACCTCCATTTTCTTTTTGAACCAAAGTAATGGAAATCCCATTATAGACTGTTTCATAAATTGCCTGCTCCTTCTTGCAGTGAACTCTTTTTCTGATGGGCCTATTTATTCTTTTCATGTGGAAAGAATCCACCAGATATTCTACTGTTCGATCTGTTGATCCATCATCTACAACGATAATTTCATAAAGTTTATAATCCTGTTCCAAAAGTGAAAAAACCGTATCTACAACTGTCATTTCTTCGTTGTGTGCAGGAACAATTATACTGATGGGAATGTAAAAATCATGACGGAGTGTTCCTTTCATCTTTTCGTCCATTCGTTTCTCGTAAAGTTCCGATGCTCCTACAACAACTGACAAAAAAAGGAAAGTGCTATAACCAATCAAATAAATGACAAAAAAAACGTCAACAAAAAACAAAAATAGTTTAATCGCATCCATCATCTGTACTTTCCTCCGTTCCCATAAATTTATATGCCATCATTTCTTTTGCATATATATCTTTTTCGTTCTGTATGAACTTTCCTTTTTGTTCGTGATCAATTAATTTTCCAAGAGACTGAGCACTATTATAGCGAATATACCAGTTTCGACTTTCACAGCCTTTTTTCAACACATCTATAGTCCTTTTCCCTGGATACGATTCAAGGGCCAGTGCACTAAGCGCAGCATATTCCCAATCTGATTCACGCCACTCCTCAACCAGACAGCACAGATATTCCCACGCCTTGTCATACTTATACTTTCGAAAATAACGAATTACTGCCAGTCGAAGCTCTCTGTCATTTTCTTCATCTTTAAGAACAATAAGTAGTCGTTCGGTAAAGTTTCCGGATATCATTCGGAAAAAGTTTACAAAACATATTTTGTAATATGTTGAATAATGAGTCCAGTTTTTCCATAATTCTTCAGCCAGCAATTCCCTGTCTCCTTGAAAAGAAAGCAAGCCATCTGTTACCATTTTTGAGCTGTGTTCTATCCGCATTCTAGTCAAAATATGATATGCTTTTATCACGTGTTCAGGCTGTCCGCCAGCACACGATACTCGCTCCCACTGAGGTTGGTCTTGTAGAC
>OHLQ01000826.1_pt1 | contig 12579 bp, 10 predicted proteins | sample 1569081 | NCBI WGS metagenome assembly OHLQ01 (sample SAMEA3879585, study PRJEB24766) | human gut metagenome | biome: human-associated habitat; feature: feces | place: USA | collected 1985/1987 | reverse complement strand
GCGGCTTGATGAAGGGGGAATCGTCCGTGCTGGACTGGAGGGAGCAGAGCTACCCTGCGTGGATGACTTCTGCCGATATTGGGGATTCTTGCAGCCTGTCCACCATGCTCCTGCATGCGGAGGCCCGCAAGATTCTGGCGCGGATGTTCCGGGAGCTGGGGCTGGAGGAGAAGGCCCGGGAGTGGGAGGAGAAGAGCGTTTCCCTGGCCGCGGTTATTGAGCGTTTTTTCAGGATTCCGGAACATGTCCTGTACGGGCAGTACCTGTACGGACGCGGGTATCCCGTACTGTCGGAGAAGGTGGATTCCCTGGGCAATCTGCTTTGCGTCCTTCTGGGGCAGGCTGGCGGTTCCCATGCCGCCGGGATGGTTGCCTCCCTTCCTCATGGCGTTTATGGCATTCCCTGCATCCATCCCCAGATGCCTGATAGCGTGCCCGCCTACCATAACCGCGCCATGTGGCCTTTCCTGGAGGGCTATTATGCGCAGGCCGCGGCGGCGGTGGAGAATGAATCTGCCCTGGCGCTGGCGGTCGCCTGCATGGTCCGTGCCGCCCTGTTGTGCGGCACGAACAAGGAAAATGTCCTTCTGGAAACGGGGCTGGATGAGGGGCTGCTGCTCAGTTCGGATAGCCAGCTCTGGAGTATTGCCGGCATGCTGGGCTGTTTTTACAAGGGATTGTTCGGCATCCGTCTGTCTCCGGATTCTCTGGAATTCCGTCCTTGCGTTCCAAAGTCTTTTGAAGGCGTTCATGAGTTGTCCGGGCTGGAATACCGCGGCATGACGGTAGATGTGTTTCTGCAGGGCTGCGGGCACCGGATAGCGCGGTGCCTGGTCAACGGGCAGGAGGCCCCTCCCGTCCTTTTGCCGGGCATGAAGGGGCGCGTTTTTGTGAAATTGGAGCTGGACGGCGGAGAAGAGGATGAAGGGGCGGTGAATTTAACCCGCATGGGCAGCAGCCTGGAGTCTCCTGCGTGGAAGGCGGCGCGCCATGGTATTGCATGGGAGTCTGTGGAAGGAGCCGATTATTACCGTGTTTACCGGAATGGCATCCCTGTGTCTCAAACGGAGTACTGCCATTATATCCCCGCACCCGGCCGGGGGGACGTGTCTTTCCAGGTGATGGCAGTCGCTCTGGATGGGAGGGAGTCTTATCTTAATGAACCCAATGATTATCCTTCTGCGGATTCCCGCATGGAGACGCGCCCCTGCGGCTTGAGCGGGGATGAAGTCTGGTTTTCCCGCGTCACGGAATCCCCGGACGCTCTTTGTTACAATGTCAATATAGATAAGCCCGGAGTGTACCGGGTGGACGCCTTTTTCGCTAACGGCACTTATGATGTTTCAGACGGGAATACCTGCGCCCTGCGCAGTCTGTACCTGAACGGCAGGCGCGCAGGCACGCTGGCTTTCCCCCATACGTCCCGTTCCGGAAACTGGGAGTATTTTATTTATTCAACGGCAGTGGAAACGGTGATGACGCCCGGTCCCTGCCGTGTGGAAGTGGTGTATGATTCCTTTTCCGAAAATATGAATCGTCTGGTGAATGATATGGTGATAAAACACCTTCGGTTTACCCGTATATCCTGATATTAGTTCATGAATGTTATGTCGAAACGTTTTTTTGCCTTGTTGCTGGTCCTGGGGTCCGGGATATGGAGTGTTCCTGCCATGGGGATGGATGAGGAGTCAGCTTCCAGGGCATCTGTTCCTGCCTCCTCGGACAGGGAGGGAGCGGAGTTTACCCGTCTGCCCGTCAGCTGGACGGTTAATCCCAGGGATGCCGCCAATGCCCGTGCCGCCTGGAAATCGGGGCAAACCGAAGTCTTCCAGAAAATTGCATGTGGTTTACGTAACGTTCAAGGACAGGCCTGCCCTTGAAGGATACCGGGAACGGTATGATCATATTCTGAAGAATATTCAGGCATATTATGCGGACCAGATGCAGGCCAACGGTTTCCCTCCGCTCACATTCCAGCTGGATTTGGATGAACGGGGCAAGCTGGTTATTCATGATGCCTATGTGGATAAACCCATGAGCGAGATGAGCGTGCAGAGCTCCGGCCCCGTCTCCCGGGAAGCCGCCAGGAAGGTGCTGGCTTCCAAGGGGATTGATATTGAGAAGGAACATGTGCTGGTCGTTTGCCAGCTTCCGGACGGCGTGGGTCCTTATTACGGCGGCGGCTTCAGCCACCAGGGCACGGGGTGGACCTGTGACCAGGAAGGGCTGGATCCCGCCAGCTTTCTGGATACGGAAATGATGCAGGGCGGCCGTTTCAAGGTGACCAGGGGAAAGAACGCCACCATTTACATAGGCGGTACGGCCCATGAATTGGGGCATTCCTTCGGCCTTCCCCACACGGGCGACGGATGGAATTACCCCGACGCCGGAGCTTCCCTGATGGGCCATGGCAATTCCACCTACGGCGACGAGCTGCGCCATGAAGGGAAGGGTGCCTATTTGGCGCCGACGGATGCTTTGAAACTGGCCAGTGTTCCCCTGTTCAACGGGGTGGAGACGGAACTTCCCGCAGACGCCTCCTTCGGGCGTATGCTCGGCAAGTATGTCCCGGGGTCTTTTGAACGGCTGGAGGCCATTCCCGTTAAAGACGGATTGCGGCTGAAAGGGAGGGTTCATCTGACGCGCCCCGCGTATGGCATTGTTGCCCATTTGGATCCGCCCGGAGGTTCGGATTATGATTCCAATGCCGTGGGCGCTTCTCTGGATGAAAAGGGAGAGTTTGATCTCACCATCTGCAGGCCGGGATATAAGGGTGGTTTTATAGAAATGCGGGTGGCCGTATTGAATTGCGACAGCACGCGCAGCATGATTACTCTGCCCGTGTGGATGGATGCCCGGGGAGCCAAGGCCCCTTCTCTGGCCCAGATCGTTTATTTCGGGGATGTTCAGAATCTGTGGATACGGGGCCGCACGGAAGAAGCCCGGAAGGCGCTGGCGGAAGTGGAACGCAGGCATGGTTCCCGTTCTGAAGTGAAAGAATGGCTCCCTGTCTGGAAGCGCGCTCTGGGGCGCCAGGAGCCCGCGCTGGAAGTTGTTCCGGCGCAGATTCCTGCGGCAACCGCCAGTATCAGCCTGAATGACTGCAAGCCTTCCGTAGCCCAGGTGGGGTGGGCCGTTCCGTTGTGGGATGTCCTGTTCCCGTCGGATTTGGGGCCCGTGCCTTTCTTCCGGACAATCGGAAGGCCGGAACGTTTCATTCTGGCTCATGCCCCGGCTGTTTTTGCCTATGACCTGGATGGGCGTTGGAAGGAGTTCCGCGCGGATGTGGGGCTGCCCTTCGGCTCCCGCGGCAGCGTCAAATTCAGCGTGTATTTGGACGGCAGGAAGCTTATGGAATCCCCTGTGCTCAAGGATGGGGACTCCATTCCCGTGAAGACGGCGGTAGAGGGCGGCAGGAAGCTGGAAATCCGCGTGGATGACGCCGGAGACGGCAATGCCGCCGATTGGGGCATCATAGCCAACGGCATGCTGACCCGGTAAATTTTCTGCCCCACTGGCGGAGAAATGTGACATTAGGCTTGTCTTTTGCCCTTTCTCATAGTGTTCTGTGGGCTAGCCATGATTGGGACGATTGCAAAGCTATGGGGTGCGGCGGCGCTGGTTGCCGGGGCTTCCCTGTTTGCAGAAACGGCTGCGGAGCAGCCGCCCGTCCCTTCCTCTGAAACCGGGAAGGAAAATGCCGGAGGGAAAATGGCGGGCAACCTGCTTTCCGGCACTCTCATGCCGCAGATTCCCTCCAATATTTCCATTACCAATGACGGCGCCATCAGGGTGGAGGAATCCAGGAAGGTTATTTTTGAAGGACCGCATGTCCACATGGTTACGGATACCGGGGTGGAGGTATTTGCGGATTATGCCCAGGCGGATATGGACCAGGGCAAGGTGTTTCTGAAGGGGAACCTGGCCATTTACCAGGGTGACGGCAGGACAAGGACCAACAGCCTGGTACGCGCCGACAGCGCGGAGTTTGACTGGGAGAACGAAGTGCTTCTTACGGATGCCATCCGTGCGAAGATGGAGGGATTGATTCTGCGCAGCGGAAAGTTTGAATCCCGGAAGGATGCCGCCGGCAATACTTATCTGGAAGCCCTCAATGCCTCCGTCACGGCGGAAGACATCAGCGAGCCTCTCACCTGGATTTCCGCGGACAGGATACGCGTGTATCCGGAAGACAGGTTTTCTTTCAAGAACCTGACCCTTTATTACGGTGGCGTTCCCTTCTTTTATTTCCCCTACCTCAGCCATTCCCTTAATCCGGAAGTTGGCTACCTTCCCATCCCCGGCATGCGCTCCATCTGGGGGCCTTACCTCCTGAATGAATACGGGTTCCTGATGGGGAAAAAATGGTCGGACAACGGCATGCCTTCCGCGGATTACCTGGGAACCCTGCATGCAGATTACCGCACCCGGCGCGGTTTCGCCTACGGATTGGACATCCGCGACGTGCTGCTGGAAAAGGATTGTCCGGACATGACGGGGCTGTCCTTTTACAAAACCCATGACAAGGGTGTGAAAATCAACGCCGGTGATGATGAGTACCGTGAGCATCTGGATCCGGACCGGTGGAGGTTCGCGCTCCAGCAGATGTGGAGCCACAGGGTGAATCTCCGCACGGACTGGCGGTTGAAGGCCAACATCAACATGTTGAGCGACGAGTACATGCTCCGCGATTTTTATCCGGAAATTTATCAGCGCAATTCTTCTCCGGACAACACGGTGCTTCTTTCCCGTACGGACGATACGAATGATTTTTCACTGTTGCAGCGTTTTGTCCCCAATAATTTTTACATAGCGGACCAGCGGACGGAGTTCAGTTATGAGCGCATCAAGTCTCCCGTATTCCGTTCCCCCGTCATGTATGAAAGCCGCACCAGCTTCGCTTTCCTCAAGCAGTACGTTCCTCCGTTCATGCGGACGGAAATCCGGAACATGCTGGACGGGATGGACCCCGGAACTTCTTCCTATGATTACTGGGCCCGAATGCTGATGACGGACAGCTACAGCAGGTTCCACTCCTTCCATGAGGTTTCCGTTTCCAAGAAAATCATGGGATTCCTGAACCTGACCCCCAAAGTGGGCGGAGGCTATACGGGATATTACGGCGTGGAGGACTACAAACCGCTCAACCAGGGAATTTTTTACGCCGGAACGGATGCCGATTTCAAATTCTCCCGCCGTTATTCTTCCGTATATAGTGATTCCTTTGGGCTGAACGGCATGAACCATATTGTTCAGCCCCATTTTACGCTGGCGTATGTCAAAACCAACCGCCTGAGCGAGCTTTATCCCCAGATTGACGGCGATACCCCCACGACCAATCCCCCATCCTTGAGCATAGGCAGATACACGGAGATTGATTCCCTGTCCACGGGGCTTGTCTTCCGGTATGGATTGCGCAACATGCTGATGACCAGCCGGGATGCTAATTCCCACCGCTGTTTTTCCTGGGATGTGTTCATGGATGCCTATCTGCATGATCCCGTCAACCGTCGGGATTTTTCCAACCTTTTTTCGTTCATGCGCTGGAATCCCGTTCCCTGGATGGAATACCGGTCGGAAATGCAGGCTCCCGTTTTGGGTAAGGACAAGATTTCCGGCTGCCGTGAATACAACAACTCCCTGCGTTTCATGCCATGGCGTTCCACGGAGCTCGTCGTGGGGCACCGTTATTTGAACCAGCATTCCCTTCTGGAGGACAGCAGCCAGCTGGATTTGCGTATTTTGCAGCGCTTTTCGGAAGCCTGGGCTTTCAGCGGCAAGTGGCGTTTTTCCCTGTTGGACGGCAAGCTGGACATCCAGGAATACAATGTGTACCACAATATGGGATCCTGGTATTTGGGCGTGGGCGCTTTCGTTCGCAAGAACGGGAACAAAAACGAATTCGGGCTGGGCATCAGCTTTACCATCCAGCAGACCGGGGATTATATGCCGGTCAAATTCCTTTGATATCCGGAAAGGACACGGTTTTTTGCGGGGTTTTTCCCGGAAGCTTTTTCCTTTTTCAGAGGATTCGCGTTTTGAGAATGGGGTCTGCCCGGTGTGGGGTGTTGTTCCGGAGAGGGAAAGATATGTAGCTGGTCAGCAAGAGGCGGAAAGCCTACGGTTGGAAGGATGGAGAGCGGCCTGTTTCCGGCGTGCCGGGCAGGAAGAAAGGAAGAAGGGGTAAGGAGCCGCTGCCGCGCTTGTGCCGGAACCTTGGCTTGCATTCCGGCAGGGAAACGGGGAAAATGCCAGGGCATGGAACAAGCTGCGGCGGAAAACCGTCCGGCTTCCTGCACGAATAATCATACATGAATATGAACGCACAGGAATTGATCGAGACGCTGGAATGGCGTTACGCCACCAAGGTATTCAATCCGGACCGCCGCATTCCGGCGGAGGACTGGGAAGCCCTTCTGGAATCCCTGCATTTGAGCCCTTCCTCCCTGGGGCTTCAGATGTGGAAGTTCCTTGATGTCCGGGATCCCGCCGTGCGTTCCCGGCTTAGGGAAGTTTCATGGGGACAGCCCCAGGTTACGGACGCTTCCCATCTGGTGGTTTTCTGTGCCCGCAGGGATTTCAAGCCGGAAGACGTGCAGCGCTATCTGGAACGTATTGTGGAAGTGCGCGGTGTTGCCATGGACTCCCTGGACCAGTACCGCGCCCGCATTTTTGAACTGGTGGATTCCAAGTCTCCGGAAGTGCTGAAAGCCTGGCTGGAACGGCAGGTGTACATCGCCCTCGGGTTCATGATGAGCTGCGCCGCGGATCTCCGCGTGGACACCTGCGCGCTGGAAGGGATGGATCCGGCCGCCTATGACCGCATTCTTCATCTGGAAAATTCCCCTTATTACACGCTTTGCGCCCTGGCTCTGGGTTACCGGAATGAAGAGGCGGATAAGTACGCCCGTCTGGCGAAAGTACGTTTTGACCGGGATGAAGTCATTCCGGTCATCTGACGGAGTTTTTTACTAATCCCCGGTTTCAAGCAGTAGCCGCATGTCTTCCGGCAGGGGGGCTTCCGCGGTGAAGGTTTCTTCATCAAACGGAAATTCCAGCCGGCAGGCATGCAGCGCGTGGCGCGGCAGAACCAGCCGCTCCTCCAGTTCCCGGCTCCATCCGTGCTGGATGTATTCCAGATAGCAATGTTCGGACGGACCGTAAATTTTGTCACCCAGGATGGGATGTCCCAGGTGCGCCAGATGCACGCGTATCTGGTGCATGCGTCCCGTTTCCGGAATGCACCGAACCAGCGCCAGGGGGCCCCGGCGTGTATTCCATGTCCGTTCTTTCCGGAAAACGGTAGTGCATGCTTTTCCGGCTGGGTGCACGGCCTGTTTGACCCATATGCGGCTTTCCGCGACTTCCCCCTGTCTTAAAATGGGGGCGGTGCATGCTGTTTCCGTCCATTCAGGCCATTCCTGCACGATTGCCAGATATTCCTTGTGTATCAGGCGCCGCTGCATGGCTCTTCCCAGCTCCCTGGCTGCCTTTTTGTTTTTGGCGACCAGCGTCAGACCGCTGGTTTCCCTGTCCAGTCTGTTGACTAGGGAAAGGACGGCTCCGTTGGCTATTTCATAGCTTAGCAGGGCTTCCACGCCTTCTAGGAGGCAGGGTTCCTTTTTCCCGTTGGACGGGTGGACGATGAGGGGCGCTCCCTTGTCCACCACAATCCAGTCCCCGGATTCCGCCGCCACCTCAAAGTGCGGAAAACAGGCAATTGGTGCTTCGGAAATGGGAATCCACATGGCGGATGGGAGGTTTACAGCGCATCCGGACGGATAGGAGCCCATTCCCCCGGTTCCAGGTTCAGGCTGTCCAGATGCAGGGAGCCGATGGAAACACGGCACAGAGATAAGACGGGAGCGCCTACGGCAGCCAGCATGCGGCGAACCTGGTGGTATTTTCCTTCCGTAAGAGTCAGCAGGGCGCGTCGCGGTTCCCGGATTTCCAGCAGGGCGGGGGCGCAGGGGCGGGGTTCCCCGTTCAGCGTGAGGGTTCCGGAGGCGAACAACTCCACGGCTTCTGTCGGAATGTCCTCCTCCGTGACGGCTTCGTAAACTTTGGCGACGTGATGGCGGGGGGATGTCATGCGGTGGATGAATTTTCCGTCGTCCGTGAGGAGAAGCAGGCCGGAAGTTTCTTTGTCCAGCCGTCCTACGGAAGAAACCGCAGGGTTCCTGTGCCGCCACTGGAAGGGCAGCAGGTCGTAAATCAAATCCCCCTCCCCGTCGTCATGGCTGCAGGTGTACCCTTCAGGTTTGTAAAGGGCGGCGTACAGGCCGTCCGGGAATTCCACAGGTTCTCCGTCCAGCAGGATGCCTTCCGCCTGCACCTTGTCCGTGGGGGAGGAGCATGGTTTTCCCTTGAATGTAATGGAGTGGCGTTTGATCCAACCCGACGCTTCCCTCCTGGAACAATATCCGTAGCGGGATAAAAGGGCATCCAATCTCATGCGGCATATTTTTTCCTAATGGGAACAAAAAACAAGGTTGAAGTATGCCTCCCCGGCTGATAGCATTAAACTATTACATGCGGGGCCGCCCTGGTGGGGCGCTGCCGTTGTTCACCATTTACGCTTATATAGTTCCATGATTGAAACGATTACAGAAGAACAGTTGACTCCCCAGCAGGCCGAATTTTGGGTGCGCGCCCGCCAGGCGGTGGACATGAACAATTATCCCTATGCCGTCAGCCTGCTCAAGGCCCTGGTAAAGCAGCTTCCCGGTTTTCTGGAAGGCCGCAAGGCGTTGCGCGCCTGTGAAATCAAATTGAATCCGGAGGCCAAGAGAGGGGGGCTGTTCAGCGGCATGAAAATCAGCACCAGCAAGCTTACTTCTTCCAAAAAGGACGCGGCTACCCAGCTTTCCGCTCTGGAAGACGAATTGGAAAATGATCCTTACAGCATTCCGGTAAACGAGGCCCTGTACACGGCTGCCATGGAAGTAAATTTCCCGGATCTGGCCGCTTTTGCTCTGGAGACCGTTCGCCAGGGGCATCCCGGCAACAAGAAAATGCTCCACATGCTGGCCTCCCATTACGTTTCCCGGGATATGCCGGCCCAGGCTGCGGAAGTGTACCATGACCTTGTGAAGCTGGATCCCACGGACAGTGTGGCCGTAAAGAGCGAAAAGGACTGCATGGCGCGCGCCACGATGCAGCAGCAAAAGTGGGAGGAGGCTAAAAGCTTCCGGGACGTGATGAAGAACTCATCGGAAACGAACACCCTGGACAAGAGCGACAAGAAAGGGCTCACCCGTGCGGAACTGGAAGAGCGCCTGGGGCTTCTTTCCGCCCGTTACGCCCAGAACCAGCAGGATCTGGCCGTCGTGCGCGACATTGCCGGCGTTTATGAACAAATGGAAGATTGGGCCAATGCCTATTCCTTCTATAATTACGCGTTCAGCCTCAGCAACAATGATATTTCCCTGGAAAACAAGGCCTCGGAAATGAATGAGCGCTGCCGCAAGGCCCAGGTGGAGGAAATCCGCCGCCGCGCTGCCGCGGAGCCGGATAATAAGGAACTTCAGGAACAGCTTGCCCGGTTTAGCAAGGAAGCTGCGGAGCAGCAGGTGGCTTTGTGCCGCCAGCGTGTGGAAAACAACCCCACGGACCCGCAAACCCGTTTTGAGCTGGGCCAGGCCCTCTTCGACTGCGGCAATTACACGGAAGCCATTCCGGAACTCCAGCGTGCCCGCAACAACCCCCATATCCGCATCCGCGCCATGCTGTTGCTCGGCAAGTGCTATGACGCCAAGAACATGCATGATATGGCCCTGCGCCAGCTGGAGGAAGCCAATAAGGAATTAATAGAAATGAATGACACCAAGAAGGAAATCCTTTACATGATTGGCTTGCTTTATGAAAAGCAGGGCAAGAAGGGGGAATCCCTTGCTGCATTCCAGCAGATTTACGACGCCGAGTACGGCTACCGCGACGTAGCCAGGCGCGTGGAATCCTCTTACGGCAATTAGGGCGGTTCCCGTTTTGTGCCCGTAATGGGACGCCGTGTTCAAAGCCTTTGCCGGAAACGGCAAAGGCTTTGCTGTAGGAAGGTTATTTTTATTTCTGCGGACGAGAACCGTAACAGCTTTTATTCCGGCGGGCAGCGGAGAGGGGCGGGAGACCTTGTGTTTTTTCTTGTCCGTTCCGGAAGGAACTGAAAAAATGAAGAGAGAGCAAGCTGATGCAGGCATTGCTTACGATTGATGTTCAAGGTGATTATTTTACGGAATGCACTGCATGCAGAGAATCCTGTGAGTATGTTGGCAACTGGTTAAGTATGGATATCACCAACGAATATGAGAGGATGCCGGATATTGGCTGCATGGGAAAGATTGGGGTTCTTTCTTATGAAATGCCAGGGAGGGAAGTCTTATGATTCTTTTGATTGGCGGCAGCACGCATACAGGGAAAACACTCGCGGCGCAGCGGGTGCTTGAAAAATATTCCTATCCCTATTTATCCATTGACCATTTAAAGATGGGGTTGATACGCAGTGGGATATGCCCTTTCTCCCCTGAAAGCCCCGATGAAGAGCTGACTCCCTTCCTCTGGGGCATTATCAAAGAAATAGTAAAGACCGCGATTGAAAACGGCCAAAATTTAGTGGTGGAAGGTTGCTATATTCCCTTTGACTGGAAGAAGGATTTTACGCAGGCCTGCCGGGAACGGATACGGTATGTATGCCTTATTTTTTCAGAAAATTATATTCAAAGGCATTACCATGATATCCTGAACCATGAGAATGCGATTGAACGGCGCATGGAGAGTTCTCCCGTTACGCAGGAAGAGTTGCTGCGTGAAAACAGGGACAATCTTGAAAAATGCAGGTTCTATGGCTGTGACTATCTGTTGATTGACGAGTCTTATAACGTGGAGATCATGTTGTAGAGAACAGAGGCTTCCCGTTGTCCGGGGAAGGAAAGAGAAGGTTATTCCAAATTGCTTGGTTTATAGGCGCAGGCGGTAAGAGAGAGATTCTTCCTCTCTTCCCCTGTATTTTTTCCAGAACTGCCCGTGTCAGAGCACCTTGGAAAAAAACTCCTGCAGTCTGGGATTGGCGGGGCGGTCGATAACGCGGTCCGGAGGCCCTTCTTCCACAATTTTCCCTTTATCCATGAACAGGACGCGGGAAGCCACCTCCCGCGCGAACCCTATTTCATGGGTAACCACTACCATCGTCAGTCCTCCCTGCGCCAGCTCCTTCATCAGGGAGAGCACTTCTCCCACCATTTCCGGGTCCAGGGCTGATGTCGGCTCGTCAAACAGGATGACATCCGGATTCATGACCAGGGCGCGCACGATGGCGATGCGCTGCTTTTGGCCTCCGGAAAGCTGGAGGGGATAGGAGTGCCTCTTGCCGTACAGCCCAATGCGCTGGAGAAGGGTTTCCGCCTGGTCTGCTGCCTCCTTTCTGCTGGAGCGTCCTGTTTTAACCGGGGCGATGGTGATATTTTCCAGAATGGTCAGGTGCGGGAAAAGGTTGAAATGCTGGAAAACCATGCCTACGTGCTGGCGGAATTGATTGACGTCCGTTCCGGGAGAGGTAACCAGCTTTCCCTTGAAACGGATTTCTCCGGAGGTCGGTTCCTCCAGCAGGTTCAGGCAGCGCAGGAAGGTGCTCTTGCCGCCGCCGGATGGACCGATGATGGAAACGACCTCTCCTTTGGAGATGTGTTCGCTGACGCCCTTGAGGACTTGAAGCTCCCCAAAGCTTTTATGAAGATCGGAAACGTCGATCAGATAATTGGAATTAGTCACTTGTTTTTAATCTCCTTTCCAGTACAGCGATTCCTTTGGACAGGGTGAAGGTCAGCAGGAAGTAGATGATACCGACGATAATCAGCGGCTCGATGGACAGATAGGTGACACCGTTGATGGTCTTGTAGGTGGTCATCAAATCGCCGACGAAGAAGGTGGATGCCAGAGAGGTTTCCTTGATGATGGAAACAAATTCGTTGCACAAAGCAGGCAGGATGTTTTTGACCGCCTGCGGGAAGACGATTTTGAGCATCGTCTGACGGGCGTTGAGTCCCAGCGAGCGGGCAGCTTCGGTCTGACCTTTGTCCACCGCGCTGATACCGGCACGGATGACCTCAGCGACATAAGCGCCGGAGTTTAAGCACAGCGCCAATGTGATGGAAAACTGTGCACTGGTTTCCAGAGCCGGAATCATCATCGGCAGCAGGAAGAAGAAAAAGTACAGCTGAAGCAGCAGCGGGGTGCCACGGATGATTTCGACATAGATGGTGGCGATAAAGTCCAGCGGACGAAAGCGTCCGATGTGGAATTTGCTCAGACGCATCAGCGCCAGCAGAGAACCAATCAGGATACCGAAGGCAACTGCGATGGCACTGAGCATCAAGGTGACACCGATGCCCTGCAGGAACAGTCCCCAGTATTTTTCCAGAATCAGGATGATATTATTAAAGATAACCAAAATACGTTCCTCCCAGTTGTTTGTGCAGCTTATTCAGCAACTTCGATACCAAGAGATTTTGCCAGCTCGGTTGCTTCGTCCTTCCACTGCTCGTAAAGACCTTTTTCGTTGACCTCGTCAATGATTTCATTGATGGC
>OHLQ01000823.1_pt1 | contig 12624 bp, 10 predicted proteins | sample 1569081 | NCBI WGS metagenome assembly OHLQ01 (sample SAMEA3879585, study PRJEB24766) | human gut metagenome | biome: human-associated habitat; feature: feces | place: USA | collected 1985/1987 | reverse complement strand
GCCGGAGCAGTCGATGCCATAGTGATCTAAAATCTTCATGCAGGCACTCGGTGTACACGGTGCAAAACCGGTTTGTTTTCCAAGGAAAACAGAGGCCATGGATCGGTCAGTGATGCCATCAATGTCTTTTTCTACGGCGAGCGCGTTGATGATCTTATTTTCATCTAAATGACGCGGCAGAGGACGGAAGAGTAATACGCCGTGAATATCGTCTGCCTCATTTACCTGTGCGATCGTATTTAAAACCATTTCCTCTGAGGCATCTTCCGGAAGCAGGAATTTTTCATAGGAAACGCCAAGAGTTTCACAGCGTTTAGTCGCACCGCGCTCGTAAGAAATATCATCTTCTCTTTCACCAATGCGGATGATGCCGAGTTTTGGTGTGATATGATGTGCAGTGAGCAGTTCTGTTTTTTTTCGGATTTCTTCATTTAAAGAAGCGGTAACTTCTTTTCCTGATAATAATTTAGCCATTGGTACCTCCATTTTTGCAAGTTTGTATCTCTGTTTTTATTTTTACACATAGATTGTTTGAGAAAATGTACAATCTATGTTTATCTGATTTTTGAGCAGACCTGATTGAAAATCTCGTCAGCCTTCTGTTCGTATTTTTCACGCAGTTCATCAGCTTCCTTATTATAAGAAGCGGCAGCTTCTTTGTCAGCCATGGATTTTGTGTTGATGTAGATATTTAAGGATGCCCCCTGGAGAGCAGATTTTAGCAGCGTGGCGCCGACACCGGCATCGCTGATAGCAATTTTACTGCCCTTTTCGGCAAAGGTTTCAATCAGATCGATCGCCTCTGCGCAGGTTCGCATGATCCCAAGTGGAACTTCGCAGGCTCCCACTAAGGCGGCTTCCATTACTTCTGCCTTTTTTGCAATTTCTTCCGGTGTGCTTTTTGGCATGCCATAGGCGGCGCTTAACGGCTCGAAAGCTTCGGCGTCTTTTTCCACAAGATCTAAAAGCCGTGCTGTGATGTCGTCTGCTTTTTTCTTACATTGAATGATATCCTCTTCCACAGCGGCATAGGTCTTTTTTCCAACGGTAAGACTCCCGACCATATTTCCAAGAGCGATACCGATCGCGCCGGCGAGGGCAGCGGCACCTCCGCCTCCCGGAACCGGAGACTTGCCGGATAAAACGGTGATAAAATCTTTACAGGAATAATCTGTAAAGCATGAATTTGTCTGATGTTCCATGATATTCCTCCATTGCACATTATTCTCCATACCTGTACGGTATTTTTTAACCATTTTCATTCGATAAGTTACAGTGATTGCTTTATTCTAACATATTGTAATTTTAAATGAAATAGAAATCCTGTAGCCCGGTACTTTCGTACATTAAAAAATTAATGTATGAAATCAACGGAAACAGTTGTCTTTTTACCGGTTTTTGTTAAAATATTAGTAGAGTTACCTGGGATAAAGCAATAGCACCTGTGTTATTGATGTACACATGAGGAAAAGGTTATGAAAAATAATAAATGGTATGTGATCAGCACGTTTGTACTTGGATGTATAGTGATAAATTTTGCCGGCAGGATTTTGTCTGACAGGCTGCAGCTGCCGTTGTGGCTTGATTCTTTTGGAACAGTAACGGCGGCGTATGTGCTGGGACCTTTCTGTGCAGCTATGGTCGGGATGACGGTAAATCTTACCTATGGGATTTTATATTCCTGGACAAATATGTTTTACGCAGTGGTCAGTGCCATGGTCGGCATAACGACCGGCATATGTGTGAAAAAAGGATTTTTAAAAAATCTTTATGGAGTACTTTCAACAAGTTTTTTAATAGCGGTTTTATCGGTGACACTTTCTGTCCCGCTTAATTATCTGTATTGTGATGGTTCTACGCAGAATATCTGGGGAGACGGTGTTATTGAGTCTATGGAAAAAGTTGGATTCAACAGCTTTTTCAGTCACTGTATGGGACAGTTTTATCTTGATTTTCTTGATAAGGTTATAACGATCGTCTTAGTATTTTCTCTTATAAAATTGCTTCAGAAAAAAATTGTATCTAACAGACAGCATACTTTGCTCATGATGTTTCTTTGTATATTGGCGCTTGGTGTGATCCGGGGAGAGACAGTAACGGCCAAAACAGTTACAGAACAGGAAGATTACAGTAGTTATCTTCAGACTGTTTATGGCAGGGAAAATGGAATACCGGGTGGATGTGCCAATGATATTGTGCAGACGAAGGATGGCGTTTTATGGATTGGAACATATGGCGGGCTGTACCGGTATAATGGCACAAAATTTCAATGGATCAATGAATATGAATCGATAAAAACCGTGAACTGTCTGTATACGGATGAGGAAGGCAGACTGTGGGTTGGAACGAATGACAGCGGACTTTCCATCTTTATCAATGATACGGTTGTAAATGTTATTACTGAAAAACAGGGACTTGCATCGGATTCGGTGCGCTGTATTACACAGTGCGCAGATGGAAATTATTATGTTGGAACAGCCGGGGCACTTTCCATTGTCACATTAGCAGGTGGGTTAAATGTGAAAAAGACAATGGAAGATATTGTGTATGTAAAAAGTATGGATGCAGATGCAAATGGAACAGTTGCAGCGGTAACCGATGATGGAAAACTGTATTTTATCAGGCAGGGAAAGATCACGGATGTTGTGGAGCCATCCGAGGGAGATGATTTTTCCTGCTGTAAGTTTGATGAAAACGGGCTTTTGTATGCCGGAACTTCACAGAATGAGATACTTTGCTATGGCTGTGATACGGGAGAGTGGAAATACAGGGAAACGAAAGGCTGTGAAGAATTATCCAATATAAAGTCACTGTATTTTTTAGATGACGGAGCCATGTTTGTCTGTGCCGATAACGGAGTGGGATATTTTGTAGAACAGACAGATTTTAAAATGATAAATACAGATACATTCAACAGTTCGATTGATCATATGCTGATGGATTATCAGGGAAATCTCTGGTTTACATCGTCAAGGCTTGGCGTTCTTCGTTTATGTAAGTCGGTATTTACATCATTGCAGACAGGAGCTATCCAGGAAAATCAGGTTGTCAATTCAGTTACGAAATGGCAGAACAGGTTTTATATAGGAACGGACAGCGGATTAGAGGTAATGGATGAAGAGACCGGAGAAGAATATACGGATGATGTTACGGAAACCTTAGCTGGCACAAGAATACGATGTATTCGGACAGACAGCTGTGGAAACTTGTGGATCTGCACAACGGGAAAGGGCATTTATGAGATTACAGCAAAAGGAGAGACTTTTGTCTATGATAATGCCAGTGGGGCAAATGGTAATAAATACCGTACCGTCGAAGAACTAAAAAACGGGACGATACTTGCGGCAGGAGATGCGGGACTTACATTTATCCGGGATGGGGAGATTACAAAAGTGACCGGTGAAACAGATGGACTTACGGTACCGAAGATTCTTTGTGTATTAGAACAGGAAGATGGAACCATATTTGCCGGCACGGATGGAAATGGAATCGCGGTGATAAAAAATGGAAAAGTGGAAGATGTTTACAACAAAGAGGATGGATTAAGCTCAGAGGTGATCCTCCGTATGGTGAAAAATGAGGATGGAGGTGTATTTATTGTAACAAGTAATGGAATCTGTTACATGGATACGGAAGGAAAAATCAGGAGTCTTGATAAATTTCCTTATTATAATAATTATGATATTGTGGAGGGAATCGACCATACTTTGTTTATACCAGGGTCAGCGGGGATCTATGTTGTGGATAAAGAGGATCTTTTGTCTGGGAAAGAATTAGAGTATAAACTGTTAAACAGTGATGCCGGGCTTAACCGGGCGCTGACACCAAATGCATGGAATTATGTAGATGAGGATATGAATTTCTATTTTTCCACAGATACGGGTGTGATTTGTATGGATCTTAAAAATTATGAGGTTTCCGTCCGTTCCTACCGTATGCAGATGAAATCCGTAAAAATAGATGATGTATCGCATTTTGTCAGACGTGGAGAGGTGATCTATCTGGAAAGGGGAGCAGAAAAGCTTGAGATATTTCCGGAAATTATCAATTATTCCGTGAATATCCCTTATGTAAGTGTTTACTTAGAGGGGTATGACAGTGAGCCGCAGGTGGTGTCCCAAAGTGAGATGTCCAGTGTGATTTATACAAATCTTCCGGTAGGAACCTATAAGTTTCATATTGCGGTGCTGGATCATAAGGGACAGAATCCGGTAGTGGAAAGTGTGTATACCATTGAAAAAAAGGCAGAGATCTACGATCACTGGTGGTTTGTGGTTTATATAGTGGCAGTGTTTGCGTTAGCAGTAGCTTATCTGACCTGGATGATTTTTCATACACAGGTGCAGAGAGTGATCGATCTTCAGAAAAAGGAGATTGAACTGGTAAAAAAGAAGCTGGAAATGGGGAATGAGACGGTACTTACGATTGCTAAGACGGTAGACGCTAAAGATGTAAGGACGAGTCAGCATTCTGAGCGTGTGGCAGAATATTCCGTACTGATCGCAAAAGAAATTGGGTTTGATGAGAAAAGCTGTGAGGATCTGAAAAAGGCAGCACTTTTACATGATATCGGAAAGATCGGTATTCCCGACCGGATTTTAAATAAGCCGGAGAAATTAACGGATGAGGAATATGGAATTATGAAATCTCATGTGACGAAAGGTGCGGAGATCTTAAAAAGTTTCACGATCGTAGACCATGTGGAAGAGGGTGCCTTATATCATCATGAAAGATACGATGGAAAAGGATATGTGCACGGGTTAAAAGGAGAAGAAATCCCGATCAATGCCAGAATTATCGGAATTGCAGATACATTTGATGCAATGACGGCGAATCGCGTTTACCGGAAACAGTTGGATATGGCCTATGTGATACAGGAACTGAAAAATGGAAGGGGAACGCAGTTTGATCCAGGACTTGTAGATGTTATGTTAGGACTGATTGACAATGGAAAGATTGACATATGCAGTCTGTACAAAGAACATACACATACAGATCATAGCAGGGAAAAAGAGGAGGAGTAAGGTGAAAAAAGTATATCTTGTGACATTGTGCACCTGTCTGGTTGTGATTGCTCTTGTGTCGGCATCTGTATACTTTCTGAGAGACGAAGAAAAAGAGATCACTGTTGGTTTTGTGTATGTTGGAGATGCGAGTACCGCATATACCAGCAATTTTATTGATGCGCAGGAGGCAATCCAGACAAAATACGGGGATCAGGTAAAAGTCATTGCACTCAATAATGTTGCGGAGGGAACGGAAAGGGAGTACTTACAGCAGCTTGTGGATGCCGGGTGTGACCTGATTTTTACGACCAGTTATAATTATGGAACCGTTACGAAGGAGTTTGCAGAAAAATATCCCGGGATCGAGTTTTGTATGGCAACATGTGCGAATGCAAATGAAGAACCTGTTTTAAAAAATTATCATACATTTATGGGAAAAATTTATCAGGGAAGATATACGGCGGGAGTGGCAGCCGGGATGAAAATGAAAGAACTGATCAAAGAAGGCGTGATCACAGAGCAGCAGGCAAAGATCGGATATGTTGCAGCCTATCCTTATGCGGAGGTGATCTCCGGATATACGGCATTTTTGCTCGGAGTGAGATCAGTCGTACCGGATGCGGTAATGACAGTGCGTTATACCAATAAATGGAATGATTATCGGACGGAAAAAAAGTATGCCAAAGACCTGATCGATGAGGGCTGTGTGATCATATCACAGCATTCGGATACCGCAGGCCCGGCTACCGCGTGTGAGGAAACTGCTGCGGGGACCCCGGTTTATCTGGTAAGTTATAATCAGAGTATGGAAGATGTGGCGCCGACCACTTATCTCACCGGGTGCAAGATCAACTGGGAACCCTATATGATGGGAGCTGTGGATGCAGTTTTAAACGACCGTGTGATTGAGAAAAGTATCAAAGGAACTGTCAATGGAAATGATATTGGTGCCGGTTTTGAAGAAGACTGGGTGCAGATGTTAGAGTTAAATGAAATTACGGCTGCGGATGGCACAGTGGAAAAAATGCAGAAAGTGATCCGGCAGTTTGAGCAGGGGAAACTGGATGTGTTCCGGGGAGATTATGTCGGGGCAGATCCGGATGACCCGGACGATACTTATGATCTGAATCAGGGATATACGGAGAATGAGTTTGCGTCTGCACCTTCGTTTCATTATGTGCTGAAAGATGTGATCCGGATAGAAGAATAGGGGATTGACAGCCTCATTATTGGAAAAGTTGCGACAGTGTCACAACTTACGAAAGAACTGGAAAACTTGAAGAGCAAATATCAAAAGCTGAAACAAAAGCATAACGGTATTCAGAAATAGTTGGAGGATATGCGTAAAAAAATCAGAAATTTTCAGAAGAAAAGAATATAATGCTAGGCGTTTCTGATAGGTATAATCGTGTTGTGCGTGTTCTGAGAATAGAAACTGTAGATGCGGCAGTACAGTAGGATATTCAAAACGAGAAAGCCTTGGAAGAAAAACGACGGATAGGGCAAATGCCGAAGGAAAGTATTCACGAAAGATTAGCTTGGGGAGTGAAAAAGAGTGAGATGGAAAATCAGCAGTAAATCAAAAAAAAGAGAAATGGAGAGATAAAATCATAGAAAACACATGTATGATGAAAAGAACGGATTAAGCTATACTCTGTATGGAGATTACTATTTGCCGGATCAGGTATTGAATGAAGAAGAACCGACATACCGAAAATATGGAATGCTACGGAAACAGTTTCTGAAAGAGCATAGACCGATATGGTATTAGAACTTGTTATTATCAGGAAAGTTGACGGCATATCTGAATCAGAAAGTAGCAGAACAGATGGAAGTGTTAATGAAACAGATGGTAGAAAAACAGGGTGTGAACGAAAATTTAAGGAGATGGGATCAGATGAAGTGGGGTAGATTGATGAATAGTATCAAAGCCAGTGCGGAAGAAATTGTGCTTACAGAGATAATATATGTATAAAAAGTTTGTGGCTGTATTGTAAAAAAATACGGTCACAAATTTTTATTATTCGTCTGAAAAATCAATAGTGTCATTGGAAAAGGTGGTATCCCATATAGCTTCTTCAATGGCCTGGAGACACTCATCAGTATGTTTTTTGATGTCTTGCCCCCAGAAATGTATAACTGTATAGCCAAGAAATAGAAGCTTTTTATCGGTTTCAAAATCACGGGAACGATTATGTTCAATTTTTTTGATCCAGTAATCTGGATTTTTACCTTTTTCAAGACGCAGTTTCAAGATTTCCCAGTCTTTTCCATGAAAAAAATCACTGTCGCAAAAAATAGCAATTTTATATTTGGTAAGAACAATATCAGGAGAGCCGGGTAAAGCTTTATAGTTTTTACGGTATCGGTATCCTTTGTGCCACAGAGCTTTCCTTAGTTGGATTTCGATAGAGGTATCTTTACTGTGAATTTTTTGCATATTTTTAGACACAATTTCGGGGTCACGAGACATAGCTATTTTCACCGCCTTTTGTATAAAGTATTTTAACAATTTAAATAAAAAGATACAAGTATTAACCCAAGTATCAATGTGAATTATTTGATTGACGATATAAACGTTATGCTTTATACTGGTAAAGTAAGAGTTGATTAAATGACGAGGTACCCGAAATGACGATTTCTGAACAAATCAAGGTGCTGTGTGTGAGGTCTGATATCAGTGTAGCTGAACTTGCACGGCGAATAGGGACAACACCACAGAATTTTAATGGGAAAATGAAAAGAGAGAGTTTTACCATAGCTGAATTAGAAGATATAGCACATGCGGTAAACAGTTCTTTTGAAAGAAAGTTCGTATTAAAAAACGGAGAGAAAGTTTAATGCATAAAAATATAAAACAGAATGATTATAGCAGATATGCTGCTAATAGAGATGTTATTTCTTTGTTTTCCGGGGCAATGGGGTTAGATATTGGATTGGGAAAAGCAGGTTTAAATGTAGTGATTGGACAAGATTTTGATGCAGCATGTGTGAAAACTATGAAAGCTAATGGTCATAAGGTTTTGGGTGGAGATATTAGGGAAATACAGCCACAACAATTGTTAGACATGACAGGATTATCAGTAGGAGAACCATTTTTGATTTGTGGGGGACCGCCATGTCAACCTTTTTCAACTGCAGGAAAAAGATTGGGGATAAATGATCCGAGAGGAAGTTTGTTTATGGATTTTATCCGTATGATAGATTACATACGACCTCGATTTTTTGTAATGGAAAATGTAAAAGGAATTATGTCATCACCGTTAAAGCATGTACCTTTATCGGAAAGGGATGAAAGTGATCCTGAACAAAAGCTAGGTACAGTGCTTGATGTAATTTTATCTGAATTTGACAAATTAGGATATAAGACAGTATATGGGGTGCTTGATGCTGTAAACTATGGTGTTCCGCAGTTTAGAGAGAGATTTGTATTAATCGGAAGTCGTGATGATGAAGATGTTTTTTTGCCAATTCCTACACATTTTCAGATGCACCAAGATAAGAAATATCAATGGCAAACTGTTAGAAGTGTAATAGAGGATTTGGAAATTGTTCATGGAGAATGTGCAACATTAAGTGAAGAAAGATTGAAATTCTTAAAAATGGTTCCGGAAGGTGGAAACTGGAGAGATTTGCCGGAGGATGTTATTCCAGTTGCAATGGGTGGTGCATATAAATCAGGAGGAGGAAAAGTCGGATTTTATAGAAGATTATCGTATGATCAGCCATCGCCAACAGTAGTTACTTCTCCGATTCAGAAGGCGACAATGATGTGTCATCCGACACAGAATAGACCGTTAAGTGTAAAAGAATATGCAAGGATTCAGCAATTTCCTGATGACTGGGTATTTACTGGGACAACAGCGGCAAAATACCGTCAAATTGGGAACGCAGTTCCGGTAGGATTAGCTGAAGCCATTGGAAAAACTGTACTTTCTGTAGCTGATAATACTGCTGTTGTTCAGACAAAACGTTTTAGAGGTACAAATGTACATAATAAGATTAGAAATGCAATAGAGTTGGGAGGAAGTTTATATGCCGTTAAATAATTCATATGATGAAGAGGCAGTGATTCAGGCAATCGCATCTGCATTGGAAACATTTTATGGAACGTTAATTGAAAAGATAGATGGATTAAACATTCAGAAGGTAATGAAACGCAAAAATCCGTATTTATATCGTGCAAAAGCTATGCAGAGTGCAACTGAAATTGTGGATTCAGTACTTACTGCGTTTGTAAGTTCTAGTGAAGAAACTATTTTCGGTAATTGTTTTTTTGAGCCAATTGCTATTGCTGCAAGTGGTGGAAACAAAGCTTTGGCAGAAGGCATTGATATTATGATTCAGAACAATGAGACAAATACAATCTCTGCAATAGCAGTTAAAAGTGGACCGTCTGTATTCAATGCAGATAGTAAAAAACGACAGGAGCAGAATTTTACAGCTGCTTCTAAATTGGCACAACAAGCAAAAGCAAGGTACGAAGCGTATATCGGCTATTGTTATGGGAAAAAGAAAGAATCTGGCAGAGGAAAGCCTAAAATGTATCAGGAATTGGCTGGAAAACGCTTTTGGGCAGAATTAACAGGTGATGAGGATTTTTACATAAAGATTATTGGATATATGGGAACTATGCCAGAGAAATATGTTGCTGATTATAAAGAAAGCTATAACAGAGCGGCCAATAGGCTGGTTAGAGAGTTCGCAAATAGTTTCTGCCAGGAAGATGGAAGTATAGACTGGGAGAAATTAGTAGAGTTTAATTCGGGAGATTAAAATGTCAATTGAAGTTTTTTCTTTCTTCTCTGGACTAGGTTTCATGGATTTAGGATTCGAAGAAGCTGGTTTTGATATAGCGTTTGTTAATGAATATAACCATAATTTTATACAAGCATATCAGTATGCTAGAAGAAATAGACTATACTACCCACGTTATGGATACTATGAAGGAAGCATAGAAGAGTTTCTAAATGATCAGGTTTGGAATGAACAATTTCCAGATTATGATTCGAGAAATAAAGATAAGCTTATTGGGTTTATTGGTGGACCCCCGTGTCCGGACTTTTCAACTGCTGGTAAAAATGCGGGAAGCACAGGGGAAAATGGTAAATTAACAGAAAAGTATATAAGGCTAATTATTAAACGTCAGCCAGATTTTTTTGTGTTAGAAAATGTAAAAGGCTTATATCAGACGAAAAAGCATAAAATATTTTATGAGCAGATGAAAAAAAGGTTATATCGAGCAGGATATTCATTGTTTGATTCAATAGAAAATGCTTTGGAATATGGAGTGCCTCAGTTCAGAGACAGACTAATATTAGTGGGATTTAACCGAAAAAAATTCGGGAAGAATCTAAAATATACAATTGGAACTAAGAAAATATATAGCATGAATCAGATAGAGAGGTGTAATTGGCCAACTGTTGATCCGTTTCAAGTTGGAATTGTGCGAAATGAACCACAAGACATAATTCCAGAAGTAACAGTGGAATATTGGTTTAGACAAAATGATGTAGGAAATCATGCAAATTCAAGGGATTATTTCAACACTGTTGCGAATGATAAATTTAATAATATAGATGAAGGAGATACTTCAAAAAAGTCATTTAAACGATTACATAGGTGGAGATATTCTCCAACTGCGGCATATGGTAATAATGAAGTACATTTACACCCATATCAACCAAGAAGGATAAGTATAGCAGAAGCGTTGGCAATACAATCTTTACCGGTTTGGTTTGAGGTTTTACCAACTTTATCTTTATCTGCAAAGTTTAAAATGGTTGGAAATGGAGTCCCTTATTTATTAGCAAATGGAATTGCTATGGAGTTGCAAGGGTGGATTACAAAACATATGAATTAAGGTGGGGATACAAATGATAGATGCGGAAATGATAAAAGAGGATTTGTTATCATTAGATACACGTGATTTCTATATTAAATATATTGTGAAATCAAAATATTGGTATTTTTCTGATTATTTAGAAGTGCCTGGTGATGAAGTGATAGATGTGTTAGATAGATTTAAAGAAATTGTTTCCGAACATTTTCACATTAGTTTTCATAGTTTACAGCTTGTAGGAAGTGCTAAAACAGGTTTTAGCCTGTCGCCGAATAAACTTTTTACACCATTTCATGATGGAAGTGATATGCAAAAATCCTCAGATATAGATATTGCTATTATCTCAGAAAGCTTATATCAATATTACTGGGACAAAATGAGGCAAACGGAAAAGATACAATATAAAAGATTTTATCAGCAATTGACAGCTTCTATATTCCGAGGATATATCAATGATAAAGTTTTGATAGAAATACCTTCAATCAGAACAGAATGGCTTGCAGTTGTAGCTCCTATTAATAAATTATTGCAAGATGAGTTAATGATTGTGCATCCAATTACGTATAGAATTTATAGATCATGGGAAGATTTAGAAGAATATCAAATTATAGGAATTGAAAAGACAAAAAAATATTTGGAGGGTTAAAATGTTTTCTTTTGCTGACAATCATAAAAGTATAAAAGAAATTAATACAATGTTTTCAAGCGGAAGCTTAATTGTAGATGAATCATATCAGAGAAGATCGGTATGGGGAGAGAAAGATAAGATAAGATTAATAGAAACAATTTTACTTAAGTTGGTGATTCCGGAGGTGTTTTTTTGGAAAGCAGAAACAGATCCAGAAACGGGAGAATCGGTGACACACATTGTAGATGGTCAACAAAGAATAAAGGCGATTTCCTCTTTTATAGATAACGATTATAAACTAAAATCACAGTATTTATTAGATGAAGGAATTAAAGAAAAATATGGAAATAAATTTTTTAGGGATTTAGAATCAGATGTGAAAACTGCATTTTGGAATTACCGCTTAATGATTATTGAAATAAGTCAGGAATCAACTAAAGAAGAAATTGTACAGGTATTTAGAAGATTAAATTTGACAGATTTCAATTTAAATGATCAAGAAAAACGAAACAGTATCTCTGGAGATTTTGCGGCGTTAGCAAGAGATTTGTCTGAAAATGAAATTTGGGAAGAAAAGCATTTGTTTAATAATACTGACATAAAGAGAATGAAGGATGTGGAATTTTGCGGAACTTTGATTTTGCTATATCGTCAGGGGATTATAGATCAAACAGATCAAAAACCTTTAAATCAGGCATATGAAGATCTACAAACAGGGTATACAGAGGCTGAAAATGATAAGCAACATATTTGTGATGCAATCACTGAATTGAGAAAATTTATTGAGGATGATGATATTTTAAAATTTGTAAAAAGAAAAGCACAGTTATATACAGTTTTTTCTGTTATTTTCTTTTTACAGAGAGATGACGAAAAAGTTACAGAAACACATGTAGAAAAATTGAAAAATTTTGTGAAGCTGTATTCGGTTTTTGACAATGATATGGATATGGATGGAAAATTATCTGATGATGAGAAAAATATTTATGATATGTTAAAAAAATATAAATTGGCTTCGTCAGAAGGACTGAATAAACACACAAATAGAATGATTAGGTATAATGTATTAAAAGACTTTTTGTGTGATGAAAAAAACTCGGATGATATCCAGACAGCGTTATATGATAAAATTGTAAATTATGCAGTAT
>OHLQ01000822.1_pt1 | contig 12635 bp, 10 predicted proteins | sample 1569081 | NCBI WGS metagenome assembly OHLQ01 (sample SAMEA3879585, study PRJEB24766) | human gut metagenome | biome: human-associated habitat; feature: feces | place: USA | collected 1985/1987 | reverse complement strand
AGGGCAAGAAGAAGGTCGCCGTTGTGGGCGGCGGCGTTGGCTGCGCCATTGCGTATCCCGTGCTGAAGAAGTTCCACGACTGCGGGGCCGAGGTCCACGCCGTCATCGGCTTCAAGAACAAGGATCTGGTGATCCTGGAGGAGGACTTCAAGAAGTCCAGCGACAAGCTGATCGTCTGCACCGATGACGGTTTTGATGTTGAAATGGCGGTACTCCTTGCGTGAAGGCTTGCCGTCCCGGAATACCACGCATGAAGCTACCGGGTTGGTCCCCTGTAGGTTGGAGTTGTCGAAGCATTCGATGTGGCGGGGCGGACGGTCCAAGTGCAGCTCCTTTTGCATGGCGGCCATCAGGCGTTCGGTATGCCGTTCGGGATTCTTGATCTCGAGGTTCTTGAGCTGTTCGGCGCGGTAAATACGGGCACTCTTGAGCGAGAACTCCAGCAGATCGAGTTTTTCGCCCCGCTTGGGAACGGTGAAGGTCACCCCGTCGAAAAGTTGCGCGGCCGAGGGGAGGTAGGGAACGATGACCTCTTTGGCCAGCGTCCCGGCGATCGTTTCGGCGATGTGCTGGATGGCCAGGGTCAGCATTTGGGCCGGATCGGTGTCGATGCCCGTGGTGAGCCGTATCGTATAGACGCCCACGACCGAACCGTGGCGGATGCGCAGGAAATTGCAGTAGGCCACGTCGTCGTCCACCAGTAGGGAGAAGACGTCCACGTTCACGATGCGTGCGCTGACGATCACCGATTTGCTCGAATAGTTGTCCAGGGCGTCGAGGCGTGTCTTGTAGCGTTGTGCGACTTCGAATTTCAGGTTTTGGGCGGCAGCCTCCATCTCTTTTTCAAGATAGGTACGCACGGGGCGCAGGTCGCCTTTGAGAATCGAAACCGTCATATCGACCAGTGCGTCGTATTCTTCTTCGCTTTGCGCTCCCACGCAAGGTCCCTTGCAGTTGCCCAGGTGGTATTGCAGGCAGACCGTATATTTATCTCTGGCGATCAACTCCGGGGCGAGGTTGAGTTTGCAGGTCCGCAGGGGGATCACCTCGCGGATGAAGTCGAGCACGCTGCGCTGCATCATCACCGATCCGTAGGGGCCGAAGTACTGCGACCCGTCGCGGTTCAGTTGCCGCGTCGACTGCACGCGCGGGAAATGCTCGCGGCGCACCACGATCCAGGGATAGGTCTTATCGTCTTTGAGCAGGATATTGTACCGCGGCTGGAGGGTCTTGATGAGCGAGTTTTCCAGCAACAGGGCGTCCGTTTCGGTATCGACGACGATGTGCCGGATCGCAGCGATCTGCCTCACGAGTACCTGTACCTTGGCGCTGTGTTCCTTGTTCTGCATGAAATACGAGCTGACCCGCTTGCGCAAGCTTTTGGCTTTGCCGACGTAGATGATCGTCCCGTTCTTGTCCAGAAACTGATATACGCCCGGTGACAGAGGCAGCAGGGCCACCTGTTCTTTTAACCCGTATTTTTTTACGTTGTCCATCTGTCGCAAAAGTAGCAAAATTTTAACAAAGACCTCTGCCGTGCGCTGAATCGGAGAATGAGCCGGAGTTTTTCGGCAGAAGTCGTCGATTGAACAGATTGTTCGTGGTTGAAAAGTATTTATATTTTGATTATTTGTCGAAAACATTATACCTTTGGGCCGTTTTATTGAGCAAAATCTGCCTATGAAAAATTTTTTATCCCTGTTATGTATTTTTTCGCTCTGCGTCGGTTGCGACAAGGCGTATGATCTGAACAAGATCGAATCCGGCGATGTAACCATCGGCAACGACCAGAGCGAATGGATTATGCCGTTGGCGCAGATCACGGTCGGAATGGACGAGTTGCAGGACGGCAGTGCGGATATCCGCGCTATTTTCGACGAGGTCGATATCTGGTTGCCGACGACGCTCCCGGGCAATGCGGAGTGGGTCGATATCGTCCGTCTTTCGAGTGATGGAACTTATCTGGACGGAATGCTGGAGGCTCTTATCGACGAGATGCTCGTTCCCGGATCGAAAAAAATGGACGAAGTGGTCGATCTGATTTGGTCCAACGAAGGTTACCGCGAGCGTTTTACGGCGTTGATTCCGGCCGATAGCGAGGAGCTTTTCAAGGCGGAATTCAAGAAGTTTTTCGGCGAGGACAACGAGGCTGGCGAAGCGTTGCGCGATACGATGGGCGAGCTGGCGCGGGAATTTCTTTCCCAGATTAAAATCAATACGATTACTTATAATGCGACGTTGGATGTCGACGATGATTTGATCGATATGCTTGCCGACAACCTCGATCCCGAGGGTACCGTCGATCCGGTCAATACGCTCGATCTGTACGGCGAGGTGCGGAGCAGTCTGCCGGTGAGCTTCGAAGTAGCTGCGGATTTTTCCGAAACGAACGTGGCTATCGCGCCTTTCCTGGTCGAACCCGACGAAGAGAATGACATCGCTCCCGTGCGGCTTTACAAGGATGATATCCGGAGTTTGTTCTCTTTCTTCGAACTGAATGTCGATTTTATGCCGCAGAAATATTATCCGCGCATCGGATTCAGCGACAGCCAGTCGATTCGTATGATGCTGCATTTGAAGAAACGCGGCGGTCTTAATCTGAACCTTTAATCCGGATTCCTCATATGAAAAAGATCATATATACTTTGATTGCGGCATTTGTCGCATGTACGGCCGTGGCACAGACGCCGAGTGCCTACTTTATGGAGGGTTCGACTTTCCGCAGCCAGCTTAACCCGGCTTTCGCTCCGCTGCGCGGCTATGTGAATATTCCCGTATTGGGCGGTGTGCAGGTCAACGTTTCCGGTAACCTCTCCGTCAGCGATATTTTTTATCCGGTGAACGGAAGTTTGGTAACGCTGTTCGACAAGAATGTTTCTGCGGCCGAGGCGTTGGGAAATCTGCGCTCGAAAAATATGCTCGGAACCGATGCCCGGATCAATATCGTCGGTTTCGGTGCATTCCGCAAGGATCATAAGACATTCTGGTCGTTCGATCTGAATATGCGTGTGGAGGCGGAGGCCAATATGCCCTATTCGTTGTTCGACTTTCTCAAGAACGGACGGAACGAGGCCGTTATCAACGATATCAAAGCCTCGACACAGGCTTATCTCGAGGCCGCTTTCAGTTACTCTTTTCCGCTGACGGATCAGATTTATCTCGGTGCTCGGGGTAAGTTTCTCGTCGGCGCGGGCCGTGCGCGGACGTCGATCGACCGGCTCGATATAAAATTGCAGGAGAATAGTTGGAATATCGACGCGGACGGTTCGTTCGAAATGTCGGGCCTTGAGATGAGCTCCATGCAGCGTCCCGACGGGTCGGAATATTATTCGTTCAACGATTTCGACGTCTCTTCCTACAAAGGGCCTGCGGGTTACGGTTTTGCCGTCGATCTGGGTGTGACGTACGACGTGATTCCCGATTTGCAGCTCTCTTTCGCCGTGAACGACCTGGGTTTCATTTCGTGGGGAAAGAAATACCTGGAGCGTGGGCAGATGACCAAATCCCAATCTTTTACCGGCGTGGAGATCATCGACGGTGAGGTTCACGATCCGGAGTTCGATTTCGGCGAGCTGGAGTTCGACCGGGTGCAGGCTTCCAAAGGCAAGACCGAGATGCTGCGCACCTCGATCAATCTGGGAGCCGAGTACGAGGTTTGGCGTCATAAGATCGGCCTGGGTCTGCTTTACAACGTACGTGTCTGGGATGTGAAGACGTTCCACAACCTGACCGCCTCGGTGAATTTCCACCCGATTCCTTGGTTTACGCTGACGACCAGCTATTCGTTTCTCAACGGTCAGGGGCATGCCCTCGGTGTGGCGATCAATGCCTGCCCCAGTTGGATCAACTTCTTCCTGGCAACCGATATGTTGATTTGCAGCCATACGCCGCAGTTCCTGCCCGTCACTTCTACATCGATGAACGTGACGCTCGGCATCGGCGTTCCGATCGGGCGGCGCAGCCACCGCATCCCGGAGTATCTTTACCGATAATAATTGATATTGGTTAAGAAGCCTGCATCGATCGATGCAGGCTTCTTTGATGCGGTGTTTTCTCTTTTTACGATTCTTTGCCGCACCGGTGTTTGCCGGTTTTCGATGGCGGATCCCGAAGGGGTGCGTCTTCGGTCCGGAGAACACCTGGGAACGGTCGGATTTGACTATGTGACCAAAGTCGGCACTCGTTTTACCGTCCGCAGCAAAGGTGATCGACCGGAATGTCGAACGGATCGGCGGGCAGCTCCTCCACGACTTGATGCGGATAGCACACGCCTGCCTTGAAAGCCCGGAAACCCGGCTGCGACAGGTATTTGTCGTAGAATCCCTTGCCGCGTCCCAGGCGCATGCCTGCGGCGGTGAACGCCACACCCGGCACGATGATGAAATCGATCTCTTCGGGGCAGCACAGCGCAGTGGCCTCCGGTTCCGAAATGCCGAACGAGCCGGAGTCGTTCATCGAGGCGGGATCGTAGTCGTAGAATCGCATTATGTCGCCTTCCACGCGGGGCAGTACGATCCGTTTGGAGCGGCTCCAGCGTTCGAGCGTTGGGGCGGTGAGGGGTTCGTCTTTGAGTGAAGCGAAAAGGGCCACCACTTTGGCGCGTGCGAAGGCCGGAAGCCTCTCCGCTTCGTTGAAAATACGCGCGGAAAGCTCTTCGCGCTGTTCCGAAGAAAGGGCCGTATTGAGCCCTTTCATCTGTTTCCGGATTTCCGTTTTGGTCATAAAATGCCTGATTTTAAGCGTAAATTTCGAATTGTTTTGTGTTGTTATTATGCAAACAATGACTATCTTTGCCGGAGCGCAAACAAATTTTTAACAAAAATAAACAAATTTCAAACATTATGGGCTGTTTTCTAACTAATTCTTCTCTTGGCAAGAAGTTGGTAATGAGCATTACCGGTTGTTTCCTCGTGCTCTTTATCCTCTTCCACATGTCGATGAACATCGTGGCGATCTTCTCGCCCGAGGCGTACAACACGGTCTGCGCATTCCTGGGTGCCAACTGGTATGCGTTGGTCGGAACGCTGGTGCTGGTCGCCGGTATCCTGATCCACTTCATTTATGCGCTGGTGCTGACCGTGAACAACTACAAGGCGCGCGGTTCGCAGCGTTATGCTGTTACCGTGAAGGAAAAGGGTGTGCAGTGGGCATCGAAAAACATGCTTGCGCTGGGGTGGATCATCCTCGGTGGTCTGTTGCTCCATCTGTTCAACTTCTGGTCGAAGATGCAGCTGGTCGAGGTGCTGGGACACCATGAAAATTCGCTCGGCTTCTCGCCGCAGGACGGCGCTGCGCTGATTCAGTACACCTTCTCGCAGTGGTACTACGTGGTGATCTACCTGGTTTGGTTCTTCGCCCTCTGGTTCCACCTTACGCACGGCGTGTGGTCGATGTTCCAGTCGGTGGGCTGGGGCAACGACATCTGGTATCCGCGCCTGAAATGTATCGCCAACATCGTGGCGACCGTCGTGTTCCTCGGTTTCGCTGTGGTCGTGCTGGTCTATTTCTTCCGGAGTCTTTGCTGCGGTTGTGTCTGCTAACATCTTACGTTGAATTATAAAAATATAGAGATATGGCTTTCAAATTAGATTCAAAAATACCCGCCGGGGAACTCGCGCAAAAGTGGAGCAACCACAAGGCGGCGATCAAGGTAGTAAGCCCTGCCAACAAACGCAAACTGGATATTATCGTCGTAGGTACGGGCCTGGGCGGTGCCTCCGCAGCCGCTTCGCTCGGCGAACTGGGATACAACGTGAAGGTTTTTTGCATCCAGGACTCTCCGCGCCGTGCGCATTCGATCGCGGCGCAGGGCGGTATCAATGCGGCCAAGAACTACCGCAACGACAACGATTCGATTTACCGGTTGTTCTACGATACGATCAAAGGCGGTGACTACCGCGCCCGTGAAGCCAATGTTTACCGCATGGCCGAAGTTTCGAACTGCATCATCGACCAGTGCGTCGGCCAGGGCGTTCCGTTCGCACGCGAGTACGGCGGTATGCTGGACAACCGTTCGTTCGGCGGTGCGCAGGTTTCGCGTACGTTCTATGCTCGCGGCCAAACCGGTCAGCAGTTGCTGCTGGGCGCTTATGCCGCACTCAACAAGGAGATCGCTGCCGGTTCGGTGAAGAGCTATCCCCGTCACGAGATGCTCGACATCGTGATCGAGGACGGCGAGGCGAGAGGTATCATCGCCCGAAATCTGGTGACCGGTGAATTGGAGCGTTTCGGCGCACACGCCGTAGTGATCGCTTCGGGCGGTTACGGCAACGTGTTCTTCCTTTCGACCAACGCGATGGCTTCGAACGGTTCGGCCGCTTTCCAGTGCTACCGCAAGGGTGCCGGCTTCGCGAATCCCTGTTTCACGCAGATCCACCCGACCTGTATTCCGGTGCACGGGGATCAGCAGTCGAAGCTGACCCTAATGTCGGAGTCGCTGCGTAACGACGGCCGTATCTGGGTTCCCAAAAAGATCGAGGATGTGAAAGCCCTCCGTTCGGGTGCCAAGAAACCTTCGGATATTGCCGAAGAGGACCGTGACTACTACCTGGAGCGCCGTTACCCGGCCTTCGGTAACCTCGTGCCGCGCGACGTGGCGTCGCGTGCCGCCAAAGAGCGTTGTGACGCGGGCTTCGGCGTGAACGAAACGGGGTTGGCCGTGTTCCTCGATTTCAAGACCGCGATCGAGCGTCTGGGCAAGGATGTCATCAAACAACGTTACGGCAACCTGTTCGACATGTACGAGGAGATCACCGACGTGAGCCCCTACGAGCAGCCGATGCAGATCTTCCCGGCCGTGCACTATACCATGGGCGGCATCTGGGTCGACTACAACCTGATGACCACCATCCCGGGTCTCTACGCCATCGGCGAGGCCAACTTCTCGGATCACGGTGCCAACCGCCTGGGTGCTTCGGCGCTGATGCAGGGTCTGGCGGACGGTTATTTCGTGCTGCCTTATACGATCGGCGACTACCTGTCGCACAAGATCCAGGCTCCGAAGGTGAAGACCGATACCAAGGCCTTCGACGAGGCAGAGAAGGGTGTGAAGGATAAGATTTCGAAGTTGCTTTCCATCAACGGCAAGCAGTCGGTGGACGATATTCACAAGAAGCTGGGACACATCATGTGGGAGAACGTCGGCATGGCGCGTTCGAAGGAGTCGCTCGAGAAGGCGATCGTCGAGATCCAGGCGCTGCGCAAGGAGTTCTGGAAGGATGTGAAGGTCGTAGGCAAGGCGAACGAGTTCAACGTCGAGTTGGAGAAGGCGCTGCGTCTGGCCGACTTCCTGGAGCTGGGCGAGCTGATGGCCCGCGACGCCCTCAACCGCGAGGAGTCGTGCGGCGGCCACTTCCGCACGGAGCACCAGACCGAGGAAGGCGAGGCCAAGCGCGACGACGAGCACTTCGTATATGCCGCCGTGTGGGAGTACAAGGGCGAGAACGAAGCGCCGGAGCTCACGAAGGAGCCGCTGAACTTCGAGTTCGTACACCCCGCACAGCGCAACTACAAAGATTAAGGCCATTTGACGTTGAACTTTAATATCGAATCGAAACCATGAATTTTACATTAAAGATATGGCGTCAAAAGGACGCTAAAGCAAAGGGTGGTTTCGAAACTTACAAAGTCGAAAACATCTCGGCCGACACCTCGTTCCTCGAGATGCTCGACATCCTGAATAACAACCTGATCCACGAGGGCAAGGAGCCCGTGGCGTTCGACCACGACTGCCGCGAGGGTATCTGCGGCATGTGCTCGCTGCACATCGACGGCCGTGCGCACGGCCCGGGCGACGGCGCCACGACCTGCCAGATTTACATGCGCCGTTTCAAAGACGGGGCGACGATCGTCATCGAGCCCTGGCGTTCGGCGGCTTTCCCCGTAATCAAGGACCTCGTGGTGGATCGCAGTGCCTACGATAAGATTCTTCAGGCCGGCGGCTTCATCTCGGTCCGTACGAATGCCGTGCAGGATGCCAACAACATTCCCATCCCGAAGGCCGATGCCGACGTTGCGATGGATGCCGCTGCCTGCATCGGTTGCGGTGCCTGCGCTGCGACCTGTAAGAACGGCTCGGCGATGCTTTTCGTCGCCGCCCGTGTGTCGTCGCTCGCGAAACTGCCGCAGGGACGTGTCGAGGGTGCCCGCCGCGCCAAGGCGATGGTGGCCAAGATGGACGAACTGGGCTTCGGTAACTGTACCAATACGGGAGCTTGCCAGGCCGAGTGTCCGAAGATGATTTCGATTTCGCACATCGCCCGCCTGAACAGGGAGTTCCTCTCGGCGAAGTTCGAGGACTAATCGTTTGAAGAATAGATGCAAACAAGCCCGGAGCGAAACTCCGGGCTTGTTTGCGTATGGCGGGATCCGAAACTCGCCGAAATTGCGGGGCTGCGGCTGATTTACGCTGTTCGCCTTTCCGGTCGTTGCAGCAAGGAGGCCCGCCGGGAGATTGCCGGCTGGCGATTCGGCCGGATTCGAGGTCGGGGTTGAAAATATGGGGCATAACGACCTTTATGCCCCATTCCGAACCGGTCGTTGTCGCCGCCGGAGCCGAGAATCTGTTTTCCTTCCTACTTTTTTATGTAGCTCTTCAACGCTTCGACGTACTCCTCGAAAGCATCCACGCCTGTCGGGGTAATGCGGCAGAGCGTGCGGGGTATTTTTCCCCGAAAGGTCTTTTCGACCGTGATGTAGCCGGCTTTTTGCAGTTTGTCGATCTGTACGCTCAGGTTGCCCGCCGAAGCTCCCGTCTGTTCCCGGATGAAAACGAAGTCGGCCTCTTCGACCCCGAGGAGGATCGACATTACCGCCAGGCGCAGTTCCGAGTGCAGCAGGGGATTCAGTTCCTTGAACATCTTTTGTGCGATTGGTAGTTGATGATATGTCCCGGGACGACCATCATGATGAAAAATACGCCGGCAAAGATAAGGATTTCGTTGTTCAGGAGTCCGGCGGTTATCTCAATTCCGTCAGAAGTTGCGATTTTTTTCAGGAAATAGTCGTATAAAGGGAAGAGGACTGAAAGAGCCATACAGGTAAGTCCTGCGACGATGTATATTTTCGAACGAACGATCATTCCGGTTGTTGCCGTTGCCGTAGCCATCACCAGTGTAATGAGTTCGAAAAGACTGTGTCGGTAGGAGAGTCCGTGAAATAGCGAAAAGAGGAAGATCGGAATCAATGATAATGAGGATACTAACCAGACCTTGCCGACGATGCGGTCGATCTCTGTGCGGGGCTCCGTCGGCTTCTTGTCCGGGAACAGCCGCATCAGCAGACAGCCGATGATGGGAATGAGAAACCAGGTGAAGCACCAGGCGGGATGGCATCCGGCGATGTTGAACCAGTAATTGAGCAGGGCGATCCCGACGGTCGTATAGCCCCATACGAGGAACGGGCGTCCCGCATGGTTTTCCAGCCGGTTGCGGGTGTTTTGAATCATGCGCGAGATGAGTTCCATACTCTCTCGTGCGTCTAATTTTCTCTCTTCCATACGCAGTGAGTTTTGATGATTATATATTTTAGCATGCCGCTTTTTTCTTTGCAGATTCGGGTATCCGTTCGTTGGCAGCCGTTTTTGACTGTGTTTACAAGGCATCCCTCGCCCCGAATGATTTCGGGCTGTTGTCCGACCGTATCGGAAATCGAGTTTTTTCGTGCGGTCCGACCGTCGGCGGATCACTCCGCATCGTCATCGTCCGAGAGTTTTGTCAGGTGGAATATCAGATCCAGAATAAGACCGAGCCCCCAGCCTGCCATGACCCACAGCACCCACCAATAGTGGGGCGTCGTGAGGGCATTGACTCCGGCCAGAAATGCACAAATTACTGCGTATGTTATCCATTCCCGGATGAGCCGGCGCTTTCTGCGTGCGGCTTTCGCATCGATTTTTCGAGTTGTTTCCATAGCTTTCGGTTTTTGTTGGTATTACAAATATAAACTACTTTATTTTATAAACCAAATAAAATGCCTGAAAAATTGAAATTTTACGATGATTCGGGGCAGGGGGCGTTGAGGATGAAATGTACGGGGTAGGCCGAAAGGCTTTACCGAGATCTGTTAAATTATGGTATTATATGCGACCGTTTTTTTTGAATTCGGCGGTAGCCGCAATTTTGCGGGCCGTTATTCGATGCCGGGTTCACCCTGAACTTTTTTCTTGGGAGGGCGCGAGAAACGTCCGAGCATTGTCGGTCAGATTCGGATCGGAGGGCAGTATATTGATTGAGATATATCTTTCGTGGCCCTTTATTCGACGGTTGCAGCGTCGAATCCGAAGGGACGTTTATTCGCAGGCTTGTGGCCGCGTTTATAATTCGCCCCTTGCCTGCATCCTTTTCCCGGAGGGGATTTGGGGTGCTGTGCTTTCGAAGAGGTACATTAATATATAATCGCGTCGCATGCTTTATCCGAGCAGGATCAGGCTGAGGGCCATGATCGCCATGCCGCTCATCACGCCGTAGATCGAGATGTGGGCTTCGCCGTATTCGCGGGCGGCCGGCAGCAGTTCGTCGATTGAGATGAAAACCATGATTCCGGCGACGCCTGCCAGGATGCAGCCCATCATGACGGGAGACATGAACGGCATGAGGATAAAATAGGCGAGCAGGGCGCCGACCGGCTCTGCCAAACCCGATAGGAGCGAATAGCGGAAGGCTTTCATCCGGTCGCCGGTGGCGTAAAAGACGGGGATCGAAACCGCGATACCTTCGGGTATGTTGTGTATGGCGATGGCGACGGCGATGGCGATACCCAGCGTGGGATTTTCGACGGCGGTGGCGAAGGTGGCGATGCCTTCCGGGAAGTTGTGGATGCCGATAGCCAGGGCGGTCATCAGTCCCATGCGCATCAGTTTGGCATTTTTCGGTTTTTTCTCCAGCTCTTCGATCATATGGGCTTCGTGCGGGTTCTCGACCGAAGGCACCAGCCGGTCGATGACGCCGATCAGCAGTACGCCGCCGAAAAAGGCCAGGGTCGTAATACCCATCCCGGTTTGGGGGCCGTAGATGGCTCCGATAGCCTCCCGTGCCTGTTGGAACAGTTCGACGAACGAAACGTAGATCATCACGCCGCCCGACAGTCCCAACGAGAACGAAAGCAGTCGCTTGTTGGTACGGTGGGCGAAAAGGGCTATCGTGCTGCCGATACCGGTTGCCAGGCCGGCGCCGAGGGTGAGCATCAGGGGTACAAAAAGAGTGTGAGCCATCTCGAATACTGTTTTTCAGTTGGTCTTTGCAAAGATAGTGCAAGCCGAAAGCTGTGTCAAATTTATTTGGATGCAACCGAGGCGCCGCCTGTTTTCTGTAAAGATCGTGCACGCGGAAGCCGTTCGGTTTTGTCGGAAGCGGCCAGGGGCTGCCTATTTGCCGTAAAGTTAGTGAATTTTATCCTTTCTTTGCCGGAGAACATCGAATAAGGAGTGTGCGTTGTGTGAAAATCCCGTCGTATGGCGATCGATTCACTACTTTCGGCAGGAGAAGATCACTATTCCCGGCGAGTCGCGTGTTTTCCCGATCCGGTCTTTTTTTGCGGCGCTTGAAAATATCGAGCGCAGTGCACGATGAAATTATTCTTGAAGAAATTTTATTTAATTTGTTGATAAGTAGTGTTATATGTATTTTTAGGGTGGAAGTGGACGATATTTTTCGGAAAAGATGGTGCGAATGGTGTAATAATTGTTACCTTTACCCAATAAACAAGGCAGGTTCATTCTGATCTTTATCTTCTTTGCATTTTCCCGGACCTATATCCCGTCCGGATTTTTCCATCGTTGAAATCGACCTTTGTAAACTTTCTTTGTTTAGGCAATTTCGCTTGAGTATGTCTGTCGCAGGCAGAAGAGAGCCGTTGCCGGGTTTTAACGATGTCCCGAAATTGAGATTATTTTTTTACTTGCATACGCCCGTTCTGACCGCCCTTTTTCAGCGTGGTTCGGGCAGATTGCGCTGTCGGGGAACAAGGTGTGCGTGACTGCGGTTTCGACCGGGAACAGGAAACTTCCTCGCTTCCGTTTTTCCGCTTCCGCACCGGATGCCTCCGCGACAGATGAAAACTCCGTCGTACGACGGAATTATACGATGATTATGACATTTAACGAATTGAAAATTACCGACCCTATTTTGAAGGCGATCGGTGAAAAAGGATACCTGGCTCCTACGCCCATTCAACAAAAGGGTATTCCCGTGGCGCTCGATGGGCGCGATATGCTGGGCATCGCCCAGACCGGGACGGGTAAGACGGCGGCGTTCGCCATTCCGATCCTGCAGCATTTGAGCAGTGGGATGCAGGCAGAGCCGACCGACGTGCCGCGCCGCAACCGGCGGGGGCGGAATCATGGTCGGGAATACGGAGTGCGGCCGATCCGGGCCCTGATCCTGACCCCTACCCGGGAGTTGGCCGTGCAGATCGGCGACAGTTTTTCGGATTACGGAAAATATGTCGGTCTGAAGCATCTGACGATTTTCGGCGGTGTGAAACAAGGCCCGCAGGTCGAGGCGCTTCGTGGCGGCGTGGATATTCTGATAGCTACGCCGGGGCGCCTGCACGATCTGATCGGACAGGGGTTCGTCGAACTCGACGCGATTACGCATTTCGTGCTGGACGAAGCCGACCGGATGCTCGACATGGGATTC
>OHLQ01000819.1_pt1 | contig 12729 bp, 10 predicted proteins | sample 1569081 | NCBI WGS metagenome assembly OHLQ01 (sample SAMEA3879585, study PRJEB24766) | human gut metagenome | biome: human-associated habitat; feature: feces | place: USA | collected 1985/1987 | reverse complement strand
AACAGCTTTTAACGGGTAAAGGAATTGATACGGAGTATAAAGATACAGATATGGATTATGAAGTTACCAGGTCGGACATTAGGATATTGAAGCAGATTCACAGTCTTGGAGATGATCAGTATAAAAGACTGATGGCGTATATGAAGGCATTGCAGAAACTGGAGCAGATGGAAAGCATGGTGGAGGAATAGCCTGTGAAGTCGCAATTGACCGAGCTCTTTGAGCGAAGGATGCTTCTTGTCCGAAGGGCAAGAAGATGGAATATACAAGGAATGCTAATAACAAGGGATGTGTGATTTCATAGCAACAGAATAGGAATCAGCAATTTATAGAAATTGTAACCGAATTGTGGGGAGGAAGAATGGAAGGAACAAAAGAATTGATTACTACGGATGATATTCGTAGTAAGGTGTATATAATTCGTGGTCAACAGGTAATGTTAGACAAAGATTTAGCAGAACTTTATGGGTATGCAGTAAAACGATTAAATGAGCAGGTAAAGCGAAATATTAGCAGATTTCCAGAGGATTTTATGTTTCAGCTGAATAAAGAAGAAATACCAGAGAAATTTTCAAAGTCGCAAATTGCGACTTTGAACGAAAAGAGCAATAGGCAGGGTTCCAATATTAAAAAAATGCCGTTTGCGTTTACAGAACAGGGAATTTATATGCTTGCTACGGTACTTCGCGGAGAATTAGCTGAACAACAAAGTATTTTTATTATGCGTACATTTAGAGAAATGCGGCATTATATTAAACAGAATCAACAATTTGTAACAAGATCTGAAATGGAATTACTATCGTCTAAAGTTACTGAAATATCGGTGCAGACAGCGGGACTGATAGATAAACAGAAACAAACAGACCAAAAGGTTGATTTGATTCAAAAGAATGTTGAACAGTTGAGTGAAAATTTTATTTCAGAAAAAGATGTTAAAAATTTTGTTATTTATAAAGGCCAGAAGTTAGAAGCTGACATTGCTTACATAGAAATCTATCAACAGGCAAAGAAATCAATCTATGTTGTGGATGATTATATGAATGCGAAATCATTACAACATCTTTCACAGAAAGCCCATGGCGTGGAGGTTGTTTTATTCACAGAGAACGGAAAAGGTGGGAGAGGATTTCTCACAAACTCTTTAGTGACGGATTTTCAAAATGAATATCCAACGCTCAGGATTAAGCCTAATCCTGATTGTCACGACAGGTTAATTGTACTTGATTATGGTGAGAAAACAGAACTGGTTTACCATTGTGGAGCATCCAGTAAGGACGCAGGGAAGAAACTTTGTGCTATCAATCAGATTACAGAGACAGCAATCATTCATCCGGTAATAGACAGATTACTTTCATTGCAGGATAAACAGATATAATTTAGCGGTCATGCTTTGACCGAAAAATGATGTTATCCCTGTGGCAGGCGGTTTCAATATTTCGTGAAGAATAAAGTTTATTCATGTAAGCATGATATGTTCGAGTTATAATCATAAATGGTGCTAAGAGGAGTTGGAGGTGTAATAATATGGATGGTAAAAGAATCCAGAATTATTGGTCAAATGAGATGCAAGCCATGTTGGATACTTATAAACAATTTCAAATATTAATTCCAGCAGAAAATAGAAATGGAGCTGCCCATAACGGAGAAGATGGAAGATATGTAGAAACATTAATACGAGAATATCTGAAGAGATATTTACCCAAAGATTTGGAAGTTTTAACGGGATTTATTTTGAGACCAGCAGTAAAAACAGGATTGAAAAATAGAAGCAGGAAAAATGAAGTGGACAGTCATTCCACACAGTTAGATATATTAATATATGATAGTGCTAAATATCCTATTTTTCAGAGATTTGGAGAAAATGTTATAGTTCCACCAGAGGGCGTTGCAGGTATTATTTCTGTGAAAAAGAATTTACATGAAAATGACATAGTGCATGAAGCTCAAGCATTGAAGGCTGCGTCAAAATTATGTCGTTGTGTCGATGATAATGGTCAACATTTAAGAGGTCCATTTTTGGCTTTGGTGTCAATGGATGCATTTGAGAAAAAAGAGAAAACTACGGAACAATGGATTTTTGAAAAATTAGAAGGAGTTTATTCTAAGGAAGATGATTATTTTGATGATCTAATAGGATATATTGGTTCGTTTAATAAATGGAGCATTTTTAAAAGACGTCCTCAGGATGGAGAAGTTGGAGAATATATATTTTTTAATCACAGTGAGGAAGAAGCACACATGGGATTTCAGTTTTTGTTAACAGGAATTCTGAGTGTTTATTATGACAAGACTCGTAACTATATCTCAAGACCAGGATTTACAGCGTTTCCTTCACATAGGGCATGTGACAAAAAATTGGGTGATATAGAAGTTAGGGCGATTAGATGATTATTTGGTGGGGAGTATTCAAACGGGCTAAATATGTTACCCCACTTTGAAAACCCATTACATACTTTTGCTATGCAGTATAAAATCAAAGTTCAGAGGAATTGTGAGACGGTGTGCTTATTATTAAGATAGAATAAATTTGCACTATTTTAAGAATTTATATTATTTTGCTTTCTTTCTTTTCATTCCTTTTTCCCATGTGATTTAGATGGTATAATGTGCGTAAGCAATGAGCAGTGCCACATGAGAGTAAAATAAAAAATGGCTGCTTGCAGACACTTTTTTGTTTTATTCTCATGTGCTAGGGTGGTGCTAGGTGCCAGTGGCACCTGTTTAGCACGGACCGAAGTGGAATGTAGATGCCTGTCAGTCCGGAAAATCTCTGATTTTCCGGACATGCATTGCGGAGTTTAATTAACACCACATGGGGAGAAGGATATATGATTCGGGTTTTGATCGTTGATGATGAATATATTATGCGGCAGGGATTAAAATATATGATCCACTGGGAGCAGGAAGGCTATGAAATTGTCGGGGAAGCGACCAATGGAAATGAAGCGCTGCGGCTTACAGAAGAGTTAAAGCCGCATATTATCATCAGCGATATTGTGATGTCTGTGATGGATGGAGTTGCATTTACGGAGATGGTGCATAAGATTTATCCGGATATTGCCATCATTATTTTAAGCGGATATGATAAGTTTGAATATGTGAAAAAAACGCTGACAAATGGTGCCATAGATTATATTTTAAAACCGACATTGAATGAGGAAGAACTGTTAAACGTATTAGAGAAAGCAGCGCAGAAAATTCCGGGTTATAAAAGGAAAGAAAAGAGTGAAGGAATCAATTATGCTGCGGAGATGGAGCGTTATCTGATCGGGATGTCACAGGAATTAGATGAGGTGGCTTTCAGCCAGATTTTTCCATATTCCCATTTTCATATTTTCGGGATGCGGATCAAAAATGAGAATGAGATTCCACCGAATGTATCTGAACTCCTGTATCAGAAAATAAAAAAGGATGTCGCTGATTTTGAAGCTACCAATGGAATGGTCATGATCCTGCAGGAAGAACTGGTCATTGTAGTAATGTGTGCGAAACCGGCAAATGATGCGCAGATGATCCGTTTTTTTGAACAGATGACAGCGGAGTTAGCGGTACTTTCTGAATATATTCTTGGAGTGTGCAGCAGGGCGTTTGATGGAATGAGTCTAATCAGGCAGTATTATCAGCAGGATATTTTAGCATATGCAGATAAGGTATTTTATTATAAAGACCTTAAATTTATTCTGGCAGATGAAATGACGGAAAAAGAAAAGATACCTGCTGTAAAATTTGATTTTTTTAAGTATAATAAATTTTTATCCATGAAGGAGTATGGGGAAGCACTGCGTCTGCTTGAGGAATATAATACAAAGGCATTGCAGAGTGAAATTGATATTGCATCGCTGAAAAACCAGATTAAAAACATGGTCTATTATTTATTAGATCAGCTTGATCTGACAGAAGAACAGAAAGATGCAGAGCGGTATGAGTATTTCAGGGAGATTTCGATGGCGCATTACGAGCAGGATTATAAAGAAGTGATGCGTCAGATATTGGAAAAAATCACTGCACAGATCGGAGTTACACAGAAAACTGTAGATGACAGGATTCCAAGGATGTTAGCTTTTATTGAAAAAAATTATGAGCAGGATTTAAGACTTGAGGATATGGCAGAAGAGTTTAATTTTAATTATCATTATCTTTCGGCGTATTTTCATCAGCATATGAAGGAAGGGTTCAGTGATTATCTAAATGAGATCCGGACGGCTAAAGCATGTGAGCTACTGGAGAATACAGATCTGTCAATTGCCCAGATCAGCGAAAAGGTAGGATATTCGGAGCACAGCTATTTTTGCAGGGTATTTAAAAAAGTTACGGGAAAGACACCGTCAGTCTATCGAAGGAAGAATCATGGATAAGATAAAAAGCCGTTTTAATAGTTTTTCAGGAAAGATCACACTGATCGTAATGCTTGGGATCAGCCTGATCGCCGTTACCGTCAGTTTTGTAGTGCTTGTTATGTCGAGGCAGGTTTTTACAAAAAATTACGGGGATTCCCAGGAAAAGGTTTTTGAACAGATCGAAAAAGAATTTAATGATTTTCATGATCATATCCAGAATGTTTTTGATGCGATAGATTCAAGCTGGGCATTCCGGCTTTATTTTAATGAAACGCCGGAACTCGATAATACGCAGACATTTCAGAATGTTTATCAGATGGAGCAGGATTTAGAGAAGAGTAAATCTGCAGATATGGAGCGGCTGAACATTCTTGTTGTTGGATATAATGGTAAACATTATCTGTCGCGAACGGAAAATATCTGCGTTACAGATCAGGAAATCTTACAATCAGAACCGGCCAAAAAAGCATTAAGTGATCCGGATGTCATCCATTATACTTACACTGGTCAGGCTTATACGACCACATCGAGAAATGCTGATACACTGATCATTTCAAAAGCCCTGTATTATCATGAAAGCAGGGAAGTTTATGCGATTGCTTTTGTGACGCTTACGATGGAGGAGTTAAAGCAGTATTACAATTATTTTGTATCAGATACAACGTCCTTTTATCTTGTGGATGACCATGAAATCGTTCTATGCAGCGACAGACCGGGCATCACAGGGACTCATTTACAGGAAGAATGGTTTGAAAAAATTAAAAATGCGGATGAACTGCGTATGGAATTAAAGCAGGACAGTACCGTGTATACTTTGATGAAACGGATACTGCCATATCAGAAGTGTGCGATTTATGCGCTGATCGATAATGATGTGGCGTTGCAGGATCTTTATAATATGCCGTTTCTGATCGCAAGCTGCAGTGCAATAGGAATCTTTATTCTGATGGCATGTCTGTTTTATACGCATAAGACCATGCGGCCGTTAGCAAAGCTGATCGGAAAAATGTCTGCGATCCGGGAAGGGAATTTTTCAGAATATATGACAGTGGAGGGAACTACGGAAGTGCAGGAGTTAGCTTCCACCTATAATTATATGTTAGATGATCTGAAACATTATGTGGATGAACTGGTGCAGACGCAGAAAAAGCAGAGACAGGCGGAGATCAGTGCATTGCAGATGCAGATCAATCCGCATTATATTTATAATACGCTTGCAAGCATCAAATGGCTGGTATATCAGAATGATACAGCAAAAACGGTACGGACGATCGATGCGTTTATCAGTCTTTTGCGTAATACGATCAGTAACTCGGATGAATTTATTCCGGTGAGACAGGAAATGATCAATATCCAGAATTATATCCTGATCAACCAGACGAGATATGGGGACAGTATACAGGTAGAATATTATGTTTCGAGAGTATGTGAGGAATATCTTCTGCCGAAAATGATCTTACAGCCTTTCATTGAAAATACATTTTTCCACGCGTATCCGGAAGGCAGATGCGGAACGATTCAGATCGTGGTAAAACAGAAAGAGGAAAAATTAGAGATCCAGATCATTGATGATGGTGTCGGAATGACGAAGGAAAAAGTTTTAAAAATTATGAATGAACCAACCGGAAAAGAGCATTATTCCGGAATCGGAGTCCACAATGTGCAGGAACGGTTAAAACTTCTATATGGAGACGACTATGGGATCAATATTTTCAGTGAAGAACAAAAGGGAACGACGGTGGTGATCGTTTTACCGGTGAGTTATAAGACGGGGACGGATGAAAAATGAAAAGAGCAGGATTTGGCATTATAATGGGCTTGATTTTAGCTATGTTATGTGGCTGCGGACAACGGCAGAGCGTGAGCGCAGAAAAGGAAACAGACAGGATCGTAATCTGGACATGGGATGATACTTTTAATGTAAAAGCTGCAAAACTTGCGGCGAAAGAATATAAAAAAACACATAAAGATATTCAGATCATAGTAGAGACAAAAGAGAGAGAAGAAATCTTAGCAGATACCAAAAACCTGATCGCATCCAAGATGTATCAGGAACTCCCCGATGTGATCATGATCGAAGATTATGATATCCAGGATGTGCTATCACAATACGAGGATGAGTTTGTAGATCTTACAGACAAAGTTGATTATGACAGATATACGGATTATAAAAGTAAGCTCTGTTCCAAGGGAGACAGATTTTATGGAATCCCATTTGACAGCGGAACAGCAGCACTTTTTTACAGGCTCGATATTTTAGAGCAGGCGGGTTATACCGAGGTAGATATGCAGGATCTTACCTGGGAACGATACATAGAGATCGGAGAGGATGTCTATCAAAAGCTCGGAATCCCGATGCTGACATTAGATCCGACAGATTCGCCACTGCTTCGTATCATCATGCAGAGTGGCGGGCACTGGTATGTGGATGAAAACAATCATGCGGATATTGAGGATAATGAGTATTTAAAAGCAGGACTTCACACATATCAGCAATTACTAAAAAGAAATGTCGGAGTGAGCGTCAATGGTTGGAATGAATTTATTTCTGCTTTTCAGAATGGAAGCGTTGCAAGTGTGATCAGTGGAGGCTGGATCGTTTCAAGCATAAAAAGTGTGGAGGAACAAAGCGGTCTCTGGAGAGTTGTGCCAATCCCGGTGTATGATGGAGAGATAAAGACGGTGGCGGCATCAAATGTCGGTGGAAGTGCATGGTATGTGTTGAAAAATGCAAAAAATCCGGATGCAGCAGTGGATTTTCTGGTGGAAATGTTTGAAAAAGACTCTGACTTTATGAATGAGCTGATCGGAGAAATTGGTCTGCTTCCGGCGGTAAAAGACATGTCAGGGTACGAAAATTATCTTGCAAAAGATGAGTTTTTCGGAGGTCAGCAGGTTACAAAGATTTTGACAGATCTGTCTGGGAATATTATAACTGTGAATTATGGAAGTAAAACATATGAGATAGAGGCGATCGTGGAAGATGAGTTTAATAATTCCCTGACGCAGGATGATCTGTCAGATTGTCTTTCGAATATACAGGTAAAAGCAGCAGCGGTGGTTCGTGAATGAACCGCCGTTTTTTGTTATGTAATTGGAAAATTTGTTGAAATTCCCAATTACATAACAAAACCTCCGGGCAGGATGTTTCAAAAAACAAATTAATGCAAATTTCTAAAAATAGTCCTACTGAATCAAATAACATCCCAAAATATGAAAAATTAAGGTAAAGATAGTCCTAAAGAAAATGGCTCTTATGATGGTATGATTTACCTGTAACAAAGATAAGCAGCCAGAAAGAAAAGCTTATCAAAATGTTTAATATGGAGGGTTACAGGATGAAAAAGAAAGTAATGACTATGGTATTAGCAGCGTCTATGCTGCTTGGAATGGCAGGATGCGGAAGTTCATCTGCAAATGACAGTGCAGCAGCAAATGGAAACACAGCAGGAGGGGATCAGGCTGTGGCAGGAACAGAGAAAAATGATGCGTCAGGTAATGCAGAAGGTGGTTCACAAGAGGGAACACTTACTGTCTGGTGCTGGGATTCATTTAACGTAGATGCAATGAAGGAAGCCGGAAAACTGTATCAGAAAGATCATCCGGATGTAAATATTAATGTGGTCGAGACAGTATCTTCCGATATCCAGACACTGGTTCAAACCTATGCAATGAGCGGTGAGCTGGATGCGCTTCCTGATATTTTCTTAATGGACGATCAGGTATTTGCAAAATATCTTCAGAATTATCCGGATGTGTTTGCAGATCTGACAGATTCCGGAATTGCGTTTGCTGACTTTGCAGAAGCAAAAGTTGCCAATTCCGTAAAGGATGGAAAAAATTATGGTGTTCCATATGACAGCAATACGGTCATTGCCTGCTACAGAACAGATTACTTAGATCAGGCAGGATATACGATCGATGATCTGACAGATATTACATGGGACAGATTCATTGAGATCGGAAAAGATGTGCTCGATAAGACAGGAATGCCAATGCTTACCAATGTGCAGGGCGAGCCTGATTTATTAAATATGATCTTACAGTCTGCAGGAATTTCTGTATTTGATGAGGAAGGAAAGATTTCTCTTGTCAATAATGATGGATTAAAAGAAGCCATGAATGTATATATGGATCTGATTAATGCAGGTATTTTGCAGGAACAGACAGACTGGTCCGGTTATCAGGGCTCTATCAACAATGGTACTGTAGTTGGAACAATCAATGGTTCCTGGATCTGTGCAACGATCACGTCCACAGATCAGGCAGAACAGGAAGGAAACTGGGCTGTTACAAATATGCCAAAATTAAATGATTATCCGGGTGCCACAAATTACTCTGCACAGGGTGGTTCTACATGGGCAATTTCTTCCTCCAGCAAAAATTATGATCTGGCAGTAGATTTCTTTAAAACAACATGGGCAGGAAGCACCGAATTTTACGATAACATTCTTTCGCAGTTAGGTGCGATCGCAACCTATCTTCCGGCAGCAGACAGTGATGCTTACAATCAGGTTTCTGATTACTTTGGCGGAGAGGCAATTTACTCTAAGATCGTATCTTACGGAAGCAATATTCCTACAATCAACAAAGGTATTTACTGGTCTGAGGAAAAAGAAGCTCTTGGAACAGCTTTGACAAACGTATTGAATGGTTCAAGTGATCTTGACAGTGCGATCGAAGAGGCACAAGCAACGATCGAGTTTAACATTGGACAGTAAAAAAGTATAGATCAATCCTCCCTGTATTTATACTTTTTGAAAAATAATAAACTGCGCGCCTGGCGGGCAAAAGGGAAAGCTGCCGCAAAAGGATATCTTATGTGGCAGCTTTCTCTGTCAAAACAAATAGTTCAGGAATGGGGATCAGTGTGAAAAATATATTTTTCACACGCAAGATTTGTGCTGACGCATAAACTTGAGATGCGCTGAAGAGCAGCGCAGAAATGGGGAATAATATGAAAGCGAAAAAAAGAGTCAGTTTATATAAAAAACAAAGTGTTACGGGATGGGCTTTCCTGCTGCCGGCGACATTGCTGATATTTGCAATGAATTTTTATCCAATGATCCAGGCGTTTATTTTGTCATTTAAAACAGGAATTGGCAACAATCAGACATGGGGCGGTCTTAGCAATTATGCGCGATTGTTAAAAGACGGCGTGTTCCGTACTGCAATTACAAACAATTTCTTTTATCTGATTATTCAGGTGCCGGTAATGCTGATTCTTGCAATTTTTCTGGCATGTCTTTTAAATAAAAAGGATCTGCGGGGAAAAGGAATTTACCGGACAATGATTTTCCTGCCATGCTGTACAGCACTGGTATCTTATTCGATCATTTTTAAAACATTATTTGCCTATGATGGTTATATCAACACGGTTTTACTGAAATTAGGGCTGATCGGTGAGCGCATCAACTGGCTTGGCGATGTACATACAGCAAAAGCGATCATTATTCTTGCACTGATCTGGCGCTGGACAGGATACAATATGGTATTTTATTTAGCCGGTCTGCAGAATATCGATGATTCATTATATGAAGCGGCGAAAATTGACGGAGCAAGTCCATTTGCAATTTTCAGAAAGATTACGATTCCGCTTCTTCGACCAACGATTTTACTTACAACAATTATGTCGATCAATGGTACATTACAGTTATTTGATGAGTCTGTCAATTTAACAGGCGGCGGTCCTGCAAACTCAACACTGACCATGTCCCATTACATATATAAAGCAAGTTTTGAATATAATCCACAATTCGGATACGCAGCGGCAATGTCGTATGTGATCTTTATTATGGTAGCAATATTATCCTTTGTTCAGATGAAAGTAGGTGACAAGCGATGAAAGGAAAATTTAAAAATGCAGGTACACATATCATATTGATCATAGCTTCGTTTATATCCGTATTTCCACTTTACTGGATGATCGCGGCTGCAACAAACAACAGTACAGACGTTCTTGGTGGAAAACTGAGTCTTGGAACAAATTTTATCCAGAACCTGATGAAACTGACTGAAATGCAGAATGTATCAAGAGCGTTTTGTAATTCACTGTTTTATTCAACGATTCTTAGTGTATTATCTTTATTTATCTGCTCGATCGCAGGATATGGATTTGAGATTTACCACGATAAGGCAAAAGATACACTGATGAATATTTTACTTCTTGCGATGATGGTTCCGTTTGCAGCAACTTTAATCCCGTTATTTAAGCTGTTTTCCGGTATGGGCTTATCAAGTACCTGGATCGCATATGTCCTGCCGACGATTTCCACGCCGTTTTTGATCATGTTGTTCCGGCAGAGTGCGAGATCATTTCCGATGGAAATCATTGAGGCGGCAAGAATTGATGGCTTAAGTGAATTTAAAATCTTCCTTACCATTTTTATGCCGACTATGAAATCCACCTATGCTGCAGCACTTACCGTAACTTTCATGAATGCATGGAACAATTACCTTTGGCCGAAAGTTATCATGATGTCAGATACATCACAGACGATGCCGATGTTAGTGGCAAATCTTTCCGTGGGTTACAGTATTGACTACGGCGTACTGATGCTTGGTGTGCTGATCTGTTCTTTGCCGACTGGAATTTTGTTCCTTGTGCTGCAGAAGAGTTTTGCAAATGGAATCGTGGGTGCGGTGAAAGGATAATATTTCCGGATAGCGATGTATGAAAAAGGATCCTGTATATGACAGGGTTCTTTTTTTATGCATAGGATTCGGGTGTCAAAAGGTGGCTCTTAAATTTTTGATTGGCAAATTGCACAAAGCAGTGCCTATTTTGTTCCGTTGTCCGAAAATAAGAAAATAAAAGCATAAAAAGTTTGAAAATCAGGGAGGAAAATATTAGAATTATTAGGTAATAAGACCGTATGATAAGGTGAGTGCAGATCACGGTCAGAGAATGTTGCATCATAATAAAATAATAAAAAATGACAGGAGTATTTATGGATTTCAAATATAAAACAGCTACACAGGAAGATATAGATATTTTAGTTACAACAAGAATCGAAGTTTTAAGAGCTGCGAATAAGTTGGATGATCAGGCAGATATGACAGAAGTTGCGGTACAGTCAAGAGATTATTATGGAAAAGCTTTAAAAGATGGCAGTCATACTGCAATTTTAGTCTACGATAAAGATCAGATCGTTGGTGCGGGCGGTATCAGTTATTTTAAGGTTATGCCTACTTATCATAACCAGACAGGAAAGAAAGCGTATATTATGACAAATCCGGCGTACCGGAGAAAAGGGATTGCTTATCACACACTGGAAATTCTGGTGGCGGATGCAAAGAACAAAGGAATTGATGCGATTTCTTTGGAGGCGACTGAGATGGGACGACCATTGTATGAAGAGTTCGGATTTGTGGGGATGAAAGATGAGATGGAGCTGAAGTGAGAATGGCATACAATAGATGTGAATATTGTGTTTAGGATTTGTTTATAAAACGCGCCTTTTGTATTTATATTTTAACGTTATCATGATGTAATCATAACAAGAGGTGTTTTTTATGATGATAAAACAGAGGATTTTCCGGACAAATTCACTTATGGTACTGTTTTCCCTTGTCATCCTGCTTTTGATCGGTGGAAGTATGATAAGTATTTTTAAAGACCGGTTTTTGGGGTGGTATAGTGATAATTCCAAAATAGCAGAGAATTATGTGGATGCGTATCAGAAGATAGAAAATATGGATTTTTCTGCTGGGGACTGGGAGCAGTATGCGAAGGCGGTGCAGCCATATGATTTTCGTCTGATCGTGCGGAATGAAAATGGAAAAGAACTTTATTATAATGTCCGGCATGACGAGGAAGAGGAACCCTTATATGATAAAGAAAAAGAAGGGAGATAATGGTAACTGCGGTATAAGGAAATAGAAAAAAATAAAAAAGAAACGAAAATGGTAGGAATATTTTTAGCGGTAGTATTTTTAGTGGCAGAACTTTGTTTTTTGGGGGTTGGCTATAAATTTAAAGATTATGATGGCTTAGGAGCTATGACGTTTATTATGCTGGTAATTATGGGAATAGGCATACCAAAGATATATAAAGAAAGTCAAAAAGAGCATAAAACTCTTATTGAGAAAAGAACGAAGTTAGAGCAGGATGAGCAGTTTATAAAACGCAGAGTTGGAATTTATGAAGCGGCAGATGATGAACAAAAAAAGCAGTTATACAGAGCATATTTTGATGTAAATGAAGCGTATAAAGCAAATTTTATAGGGGGTATGGATTTAGTTTGTTCAACACTAACAAAGATGCAGATGAAGAAAAGAGTCAATTCTACAGCTTATGGAATAGCGGGAACAGCAGCAGGAGGCACAGCACTTGGATATGTTGCCCATCTTGAAGCTGAAAGAAGAAATGATGAAATTGATCGACACAATT
>OHLQ01000816.1_pt1 | contig 12756 bp, 16 predicted proteins | sample 1569081 | NCBI WGS metagenome assembly OHLQ01 (sample SAMEA3879585, study PRJEB24766) | human gut metagenome | biome: human-associated habitat; feature: feces | place: USA | collected 1985/1987 | reverse complement strand
CAGGCTCATCACACCACCAGCAAAGAAAAACAGAGCGTTCCCGACGGGGAACGCCCTGCTGTACATATCGCTGTTGTCTGTGGCTTTTGGCAGGGTGCGTCCGGGTGGGCGCACCCTGTTTTTCTGTATAAAAGGATTTGTTAGTTTGGCTTGAACTCAACTCTACTAAAAGAACCCGACATAGCCGGATCAAGCGTATGCTGTTCCAATCCCATCAAATCCTCAAATGTTTTTTGTTGTGCCGTAAAACAGTTTTCGTTCAGATATTTCAGCAAATTTCCTTTTTCTATAATTCCATTGTCATCCAGAATCTTTACAGACACCGAAAAAAGAGATGCCGTGGGAACTTCAACCATATCTCCCGGTTCAAATGTTCGCCATCCACGACTTCCAAGCTGCCTAAACAAATATTGATATTGACTTGGCGACAGTACCTCTAGCATATATGCTCTACGAATCATCATCGCAATTGAGACATGCCATTTTTCTTTTAGTCTTAAATATTCATTTAAAACTGTTGGATATTGAAGGTCTTTCAAAAATGCTTCTTTGGGCAGTAAAAATGCCGATGCAAATTGATTTGCATCTGATTCATTGCTTCGATACTCGGCATCTGCTTGCGATTTTACATCCGAAACAATATGACCGAGTATCCAGTGTCCTAGTTCGTGAGCCAACGTAAAGTTCAATCTTGCAGGTGTTGTTTTATCTGTATTATATGTTGTGAAATAGAACCTCTTGCTTTCTCCATTATTAGCAAGGACCGGAATATGACTGATTGCGTCCAAATGCCCTACGTTTTCCGAGAAAGAAGTTACCACAATTCCAAGATTTTGTAACAGATAGCTCATATTACGAATGGGCCTATCCGATAAGTCCAATTTTTCCCGAATTTTTTTTGCGATTAGTTCCATGTCAGAACACTCTGCTACAGATTTCATACAATCGATCAATTGTTCGGTTGATGGATATTCAATATATTCTGCAAAAAAGTCATAAATATATGATTTCAATACATCAATGTTTGTTTGCCGTAGTTTTACAGCTCTTGTCGTGGTTGTAGTTGCTCTACAATATGCAACTCCGGGACTAAAATTATCGCTGCTACCTTCAAAGAAAAATTTCGGTGGAAATTTCAATTCTTGCGAAATTGCTAATACTTTATCGGCACTTGGTTTAATTAAACCATTTTCATACTGAGAGACAGTTTGCTTTGTCACCCCTATCTTTTCTGCTAGCTTAGGACTGGAAATATTTTGGATTTCACGAGCCAATGTCAGCCGCATTCCATTAAACTCGGATGTAACAATGGCACCCATTTTTTACCCATCTTTCCGTACAAATTTTTTCCGCGGTTTGAATTCCGGAATACTGTCGATTTGAACGCCATACTCATTACCAGTTTCTTCCTTAAACTTAGTAATTTCATCTTCCGGAACAGCTTCTTTCCAATTCATCGGAATTGCAGAATCCAAATTCATTTCATCAACGATGCAACCATTTGCATTCAAAATTTCCAATGTACAGCTTCTGATCAATTGAGCTAAATCTAAGCGGTACGTTAAAATTCCAAATCTCAAGACTTCACCGTCTACTGCTTGCTCCAATTCATCGAAGGGCTTTTCGGCTTTTTGCTGCACAGCTTTATCTTGTCCAAACAGTGACATCTGCTCATACTGGGGAACCATTTCATTCAAATCTTGATTAGCCGGAAGTCCCGAAAAAACGTAATGCATCTCACCATTCTGCAATTTGACAAGTCTATTGCGGAAATTTTCTTGGCGAAGAATCATAATGGCTGTTTTACTGTGAGGATCATATGCCACAGCATACTTCCAGCTTCCAGAGACCATCAAAACCACACGATATCCTGCCTTTGTTAAATGTTCATGTTCATTTTGAAAGATATGTGCCCAGCCGTGCTGTCCTTTTCCGTTAGAATACATCAAATCGGCATAGACACCTTCATTTTCTTCCATGCCATGGTAGATGCTTTCAACAATCAGTTTTGCCATTGCCATTGCGGAATCTTCAAAAAATGCTTTTTTCATGTGAACCTCCTTCACAGATGAAATTATAAGCGGTGGAATTTTTTTATACTTCATATTTTACATGAATTTTATAAAAAGTCAAGTAATCGAATGACGTTTCATGCATTCAAATGCAAAAGCGCAGCACCTCCCAAAAAGTACTGCGCTTTTGTATAATTTGAGCTACCAGTTAGTCCTCCAACCCACAGCTCCCGGTCACATTCTTCAAATATTCCTCTGGGTCACCATTCAGGATTAAATCGGCATAGCCCAGTGGGTCATTGTAGATGAGATAATCCAGTTCTGACCTCTGCGCCATGGTCACATCCAGCGCATCCTCGACCCCGGTGCAATTGATGGAAATTTTTCTTCCATCCCGGAGCAGCAGCTCCACGCAGCCGGTGTCCATGTTGAAATGGCAAGCTCTTGCATCGTACTTCATGTTCGTATCCTCCTGAAATCATGTTGTGGCTTATGTCGGTCAATCTATGATTTCGGATTTCATTTTCCACGGACACCCATATTAAATTTTCCGAAGAAAACAAATAATCCGAACCCATCTCCTATCGGAAACAAGTTCGGATTATTTTTGTTTGGTCCGAGTGGCGAGAATCGAACTCACGGCCTCTTGAACCCCATTGTGCTTCTCTCAAAAACGCAATGGACACTCCGATACCACTTGTACGCAGTATCATCAAATTTCAAAATTATTTTATCATTCTGTTTCGTTAGATGTCAAGATGTTTCGTTTCTTTTGTGGTCAAATTGTGGTCAACCGACCCTGACAAATGACCATTCTCCCCTACTAAGTTACATGGCGCAATTCCGATTTTCAAAAATCGAGATTGCGCTTTTTTGTTTGCACGAATTATTCATAAGGAGGATTTGTCAACCATGTCAATGAAACATCGTCATTTTTTCATCCTTGACAGAATTGTATGACGCTCGACTACTTCTATGGACAGGCCGGAAAACTTTTTTCGTTCTATCGCATCCCCAAAGCACTGTTTCAGGAGCAGCGGTTTCAAAATCTGTCAACCGATGCCAAAACACTCTACGGCATCCTGCTTGACCGCATGAGCCTTTCTGTTAAAAATGAATGGTTCGACAAGCAAGGCCGGGTGTTCATCATTTTCACGATCGAGGATGTCAAGAGGGCTTTGTGTTGCGCAGACAACAAAGCGACCAAGCTACTCAGGGAACTTGAAAATTTTGGTTTAATTGAACGAAAACGCCGTGGACTGGGCAAACCGAGTTTGGTGTATGTGAAAAACTTTTCGTCAGACCTTTCAAATGAGCGTGTCCAGAATCGTGAAAATCACGAATCTGGAAGTCCTAAAAACGCTTGTCAAGACCCGCCCAAATCACGATGTAATAAGAATAAAACCCTGCGGTGGAACTCTCTTATCTTGATGAAAGCCAGCAGCGAGATTTTCTTGAAGCTATGGCTGACACGCAAAACGCCCCATCGCTTTCACAGGCGCAACGGCTCAAAAAGCTGGCGCAAGAAGGTCATTTCTCGTATGACGTTGCCTTTGCCGTGATGGGTGAACCGAAAAAGGACGAATTGGACAAAGTTGTTATCAAAAACGATACCCTGCGGAAATATTTTCCCGAAAGCTCTACTCCGAGAGAGATGGAAGAAAAAATCATTGGGCTTTTGGAAGAAAGTAAAACCGAAAAAGTTGTATTCAGGAGCGATTCTATCAAAAAATATTTTCCGAGCAACTATTCGTCAGAACAAATCGAAAATTCAATTCTCAAGATGCTCGACCAGCGCATGAAAAAGCGCAAGCATGAAGCTGAACGCTGACGATCAGATAAAACGCAAGACCCACTTTGGGTCTTTTTCTTTTGCAAACATGGAGGAAAAAGCCTATGAACAACACCGCTACTCGTATGATTCGTTCCGAGGAGATCACCATTGATATGCGCATCTGCACCATTCTGGCAGGTGGCAAGAAGCCCGGTGAAGTCTACTTTGCCGCCATTGCGCCGGATATGGAACTGACGGTTATTACTCTGGATGAAGCCCCTGACATTCTGCCCTGCTTCGATGAAAGCGATGCCAGCATCCATCTTCCCGACACTTCGCTGCTGCTCTGCTACAATCCGGCACAGGTTCTAAAGATGGCGGGCAAGCGTTACCTGACTGGCCCGGTCATTCTGGTACGCACCAACATGGACGGGAACTTCATTTCGCTTACCATTGATGACGTGTACCGTTTCCAGAAGTTTCTGGCGAGCCACAGCGTTACACTCATGGCAGACGATCAGAAGCTGCCCTGCATTTGCATCGTCTGAGGTGTGTTATGCTGAATTTTTTCATCGGTTTCGCATTTTTTGAGTTCGGCGCACTCTGCGGCTTCTTCGTGGCTGCGCTGATGCAGGCGGCAAGGGATGGTGGTGAAATTGCAGGAAGAAATCGAACAAAAGACATTCAACATTATGATCTCCACCACGAAGCTGTCTGCCCGGACTGTCCTGCGGGCAGTTAAAGCGGCGTTTCGGCTGTACCAGTCCAAGGCATCCCAAGGTAAGCAGAGCGTCCGCACTCTTCTGCGGCAAAACCGGGGTGTGTTCAGCGTGGAGATCAGCAAGACCGGCATCCGTGGGCTGGAACGCTATGCCAAAAAGTACGGCATCGACTATGCCATCCGCAAGGACACCTCCGAGGTGCCGCCCCGGTATCTGGTCTTTTTCAAAGCCCCGGACGCAGAAGCCTTCAACTCGGCGTTCAAAGAGTATTCGGCATCCCTGCTGAACAAGGACAAACGCCCCTCCGTATTGGCAAAACTGCATGAACTGGTGCAGGCTGCGGCAGAACTCCCCGGCAAAGTCCGGCACAAGGAACAGGAGCGAGGACTGTGACCACGAAAAAGCTGACAAAGCTGCTGGCGCTGTGTCTGCCCTATATCCTGCTGGGTCTGGTAGCAACGAATTTCGGAGAAGCGTGGCGGCTTTCCGAGGGCAAGGAACTGGGCGATAAGATCATGTCCATGATGGGCACAATCTCGGTGGCATTTGCAAACCCTCTGCCCAGCCTGCATCCGCTTGATTTGCTGGTGGGCTTGTGCTGCGGTGCAGGGTTACGGCTGGCGGTTTATTTGCGTGGAAAAAACGCCAAGAAGTACCGCCACGGCATGGAGTACGGCTCTGCCCGGTGGGGCACCGCCAAGGATATTGAGCCGTTCATGGCTCCCAAGTTTGCCGACAACATTATCCTGACCAAAACGGAACGGCTGATGATGTCCAACCGTCCGCCTGACCCCAAGAATGCCCGGAATAAAAACGTGCTGGTGGTGGGCGGCTCCGGCAGCGGAAAGACCCGGTTTTGGCTCAAGCCCAACCTTTTACAATGTCACAGTTCCTATGTGGTCACCGATCCGAATGGCGGATCAGCAATAAATCTGCTACTGGCTTTGGTGACATTATGGCCACCGAAACCTACGGTACCCGCAGGGCCAACGCTTACAAGATTTTGGAAGACACCTTGAATTTGCGTGACAGCCGCGTTTATGATACCATCGAGGAGGATGGGAAAGAAAAGCGTGTGCTGAATCAAAACGAAACCACCCTCGCCCAGCAGAAACAGCAGGCCATCAAGGACGCATTTGCTGGCTGGGTCTGGAAAGATCCACAGCGACGCGCCCTACTGGTAAAAAAGTACAACGAGCTTTTTAACAGCACCCGCCCCCGTGAGTATGACGGTAGTCACATTCATTTTGTGGGCATGAACCCGGAGATCGATTTGCGAGAGCATCAGCGCAATGCGGTTGCCCATGTGCTGTATGGGTACAACACCCTTTTGGCGCACGAAGTCGGTGCTGGCAAGAGTTTTGAGATGGCGGCTTCCGCTATGGAACTGAAACGTCTGGGCTTGTGTCAGAAAAGTCTTTTTGTCGTGCCAAACCATTTGACGGAACAATGGGCCAGCGAGTTTTTACGCCTGTACCCCAATGCAAAGCTGCTGGTCACCAGCAAGAAAGATTTTGAACCCGGTAATCGAAAAAAATTCTGTGCGCGAATTGCGACCGGCGACTACGATGCAGTTATCATCGGACACAGCCAGTTTGAAAAGATACCCTTGTCCGCAGAACGACAGGAGCGTCTGATTCAGGAACAGATGGATGAAATCGAGGAGGCCATCGAAGAAGCGAAAGCGCAGGTTGGCGAGCATTTCACGGTAAAGCAGCTGGAAAAGCTGCGCAAGTCTTTGAAACAGAAATTGGAAAAGCTGCAAGGCACAGACCGTAAAGATGATGTGGTTACGTTTGAACAATTGGGCGTAGACAGGTTGTTTGTAGATGAAAGTCAGGCGTTTAAGAACCTCTACTTGTACATGAAAATGCGTAATGTCGCAGGTTTGAGTACGAGCGAGGCACAAAAATCCAGCGATATGTTCGGCAAGTGTCGCTATCTGGATGAAATCACCGGTGGCCGTGGCGTGATTTTTGCAACGGGTACACCCCTGAGCAACAGTATGACCGAGATGTACACCCTCATGCGCTACCTCCAGTACAACACCTTGCAGCAGAAAGGGTTGACCCATTTTGATGCGTGGGCTTCTACTTTTGGTGAAACTACTACTGCCATCGAACTTGCGCCCGAGGGCTATACTTTAATAGGACGATAAACTTGATTGTCCTAAATTGAAAGATTCCATAAGAAAGGAGGTAGAACAAATGCCTAAAGAACCAAAAATCACCGCACTCTATGAGCGTTTGTCAAGAGATGATGATCTTGCTGGTGAATCGAATTCCATCACCAACCAAAAGAAATATCTGGAAGATTACGCCCAAAAGAACGGCTTCAAGAACATCCGCCATTTTACAGATGATGGTTTTTCAGGTGTGAATTTTGTTGAGGTAAGATAACGATACCTTTTTTGCAGAGGGTGTTATCTTACCTCTTTTTGATGTATGTTAGATAGCATAACTCTTTACGTCGGCTCCTATCTGTCTGAAATAGGAGATACTTTCAGTAGGCTTGTCGCCTGTATCAACTCTGCCGACAAAGCTATAAAAGATTTCGATTTTGCGGGTGTTCGTTTCCTTATCCAGTTCGTGAATAAGAATACGGTCAATAAATTCATGGACGTTTTCGTAGGTCAGTTCTTCAATCGCTGTGTATCTGCGTACCAGTGCGACAAACCTTTTTACGTCCGCGCTGCGCTCGGTGGCGTTGTCGATTTCCTGTGACAGCTCCGCAATCCTCCGGGTCAGCGTCTTTTTTTCTTCATCATAGCCGGAAGTCAGAAAAGCAAATTGTTCATCTGAAAGTTTCCCTAAAGCGTTGTCCTCGTAGAGCTTGCGGAATAAGATGTTCAGCTCGTTAATACGGTTCTGCGCCTTGTCAAGTTCTTTCCGCTGCTGTGTCAGCGTCTTTTGTACTGCCTTTGCGCTGCACTCGTTGGCTGTTTCGATAAACTCCTGTTCATGCTCTTTCACATAAGACGTTACTCGCTGCAAGTCTGCAAGGACAAGTTCTTTCAATACGCTTTTGCGGATATAATGCGTAGTGCAGAGCATATCATTTCTTGCCCGGTTGCGGTAGTTGCCGCAAGTGTAGGCGTGTTTCCGTTCAAGCGTCCCGGCTCCGCGTACTGCATACATTTTGTAGCCGCAGTCCCCGCAAAAGAGCAGCCCGGAAAACAGGTCAATTTCATCAACCTTTGTCGGGCGTTGCCGGGTGGCAATCCGCTTCTGTGCAAGTTCAAAGGTTTCTTCATCAATCAAAGGTTCGTGAGTGTTGGGGAAGAAATACCTTTTTTCCTCCGGGTTCTTTTTCGTCTTTTTCGACTTATAAGATACCTTGTAGGTTTTCCCGGTTATGGTATGCCCTAAATACTCTTTCCTTGTCAGAATGTCGTACAGTGTCTTATCCGGCCAGTTGTACCATGCGTTGAGCTGTGGGCGGGGGTGGCGTTTGCTCCCTGTCCTGCGGTAGCGCAGTTCCCCGACGGTCAGTATTTCATTGTCCCGCAGCCAGTTCTGGATTTCACACATACGGTCGCCCCGTACATACATTGCAAAAATCTGTTTTACGACGTGTGCCGTTTCCGGGTCGGGTATCAGATGATTGCGGTTATCCGGGTCGATAAGGTAGCCGTAAGGAGCTTCGCCGTTGACGCGCTCGCCTTTCTGTGCCTTTGCCTGTTTGACAGCCCGGATTTTCTTTGAGGTGTCGCGGGCGTAAAACTCGTTGAACCAGTTCCGCAGAGGGGTAAACTCGTTATCTTCCCTCGCTGTGTCTACACCGTCGTTAATGGCAATGTAGCGCACTTCGTATTCGGGGAAAACAATCTCTATCAGTTCGCCGGTTTTCAGATAATTACGTCCCAGACGGGAAAGGTCTTTTGTTATGACGGTCGCCACGTTCCCGGCTTCAACCTCATGCAGCATGGCTTGAAGCCCCTCACGCTCAAAGCTCACGCCGGAAAATCCGTCGTCTACAAAAAAGCGTGTGTTGAAAAAGTGGTGTTCGTCAGCATACTTTTGTAAAATCAGTTTTTGGTTCTGTATGCTTTCGCTTTCCCCGGCTTGCATATCTTCCTGGCTCAATCTGCAATATAAAGCGGTAATCTTGTCTGTCTGTAACATTTTGTCCTCCTTTCCGACGACAGACAAGCATGGTATTTGTACTGTCTATATTATACCACATACCGCTGCCTGTGTCATGTATAAAATGTGAAGAAACGCCCTATTTCCGGGCGTTTGCGGGGTTCAGCTCCATGTCCTTGCGAATGAGCTTCTTTATCTTTTTATCCAGTGTGTCCGTTGCGCGTTCACTTGCGGACGAACATACAAGGTAAGTAACTTTTCCGATTTTATGCTCCGTTGTGGTAACGGGCGTCTGGTTTTGCGTCAAAGAAAATCCCCCTTTCTTTCGCAAACATATAATACAGTCTATGAATAGCAGCAAGTCCACTATTCAAGAAAACAAAGGCTTTAATCGGACGGTTATTAGCATAACCTCATGGGAATTTCACCCCGGCATGGTTCTCATGCAGCCCTACCCATTGCCTGCGACGCTCTTAACGCTCGGACTGTGGCTGTAAGGAAGTATCATTGTATATTCTGCGTGTCGTCGCCCGCAAGCCGCTACACTTGCTTTCCGGCGCGGTGTTGGTCGCTCGGCTGTCCGGGCGGGGATAACCTCACCCGGATAGCGTCATGGCGCACCCACCGTATGGCTCGGCGCAAAAGGAACGTATCCGATTTGCCCTATGCTGCGCCGCCGTTATCTTGCGCCGCTTTCTTTGTCAAGGTTCAGAATGGCTTTGCTGCCGCGTCAGCAGCGGAACGGAAAAGGGGGAGAGAGAAAGCGTCCCGCCGCTGCGGTTTATTCCTCTGCCTTAAAGGTGAGGACAGCCATCATCAGTTTTGCTTGCAGCCGTTCCCGAATGTCGTGGTCTACGCCAAAATAGACGTTCCCGCGCTCGTCGTACAGCTTCCGCATGGAGAGGCGGGCTATGTAGCCGCTGAAATGCTGCAAGACAATCTTCATAGCGTCCGGGTCGCCCTTTGTCGCTGCCAAAATGACAGGATAGGGAACAAGGGCTTTTTCCGGGTAGCCGGGTTCGTTACCATTCGTCCCATTCATCAGCATTTTCCTCCAGATATTTTTTTAGCAGCTCAAAAGAGCTTGTCCGCCTGTACTGTATCGTGCTTCTCGACGTATCGAACAGCTCCGCAATCTCGGTGTCGTTCATTCCCTCGAAATAGTACAGGAGTACGGCTTTGCGCTTTTCTTCCGGCAAAGTACGGATTGCTTCAAGAAGCAGCTTCGGCGTGATTTTCTTCCCGGCTCTTTCAAAGGCGATTTCCCCTTTGAAATATTCATCAAAGGTATGAAGCTGCCGCGCTTCTTCCTAAGGTCAAGTCGGAAAAGGTAATCTCCCTTGCCTTATGCCTGTGCAGCTCTTTGTGAGCGTCACACGCTTCATTGTGCAGTACCGTATTACAAAACTTCTGGAAAGCGCACTGTTTTATAAACTCCCTGCGATTAGGTTCCACATTCTCACCCCCTTTCTCGTTGGAAAGTTGGTGGTGCTTCCCCCTTTTCGCGGGGCAATACTGCCTTTTGAAAAAAACGCCGAAGATTTTCGGATTTTTTTCAAAAAATTTTTTGAGCAGCAAAATACGCCTGTCCGAAAAGCCCGGACAGACGTATAGGTATTGTAAGCGGTATTCAGATGATTAGACAGTTCATATTGATAGACGTAGTTTTCCCCGGCGGTGGTCGGGCTTTTTTTGATGTGTCAATGACCGTCGGATTTTGTCGATATGGTATGTGCTTCATGGCGGCTACCTCCTTTTAGCCGCCGCTTTTAACAGTGATACCGCGTCATTTCATTAGAAGATAAAAAGAAACGGCGGCTTTGATTTTTCAAAGCTGCTGCGGAAATCAAAGAACGACAAGCAACAGTTCTGATTTTGCTCCAATATGGTTATTAGGGGCACAAATTAAAATCAAAAAAGAGCCGATAACAGCAGTATTTCAAACTGCATATTATCGGCTCTGCGTCTGTGCGTCTGGCTCTTTTAATTAAATTATTTTTGTTGTTTTTTGGCTTTATTATATGTATTAGCTAACTGTCCACAAGCTGCTTTAATCTCTCTACCATGAGAAACTCTCATGGTAACTTCAAGTCCTGTTTGCTCTAATTGATGTTTGAACGCAACCATTTCTTGTTTTTGTGGTGCTCTAATTTTTGAATTACTCGTCGGGTTGTATTGCAGCACGTTAATCATAACATTTTTGCCCTTAAACCATTTTGCAAGTTGCCTTATATCTGAGGAACGGTCATTTATACCTGGTAAAAGCAAATACGCAAATACCACTTTTCGATTATGCCTTTGAGAATAGGACAATGCTTGCTTAACAACATCTTCAATAGCGTACATGTGCATATGAGGAATGATACAGTTTCTCGCAGCCTGTGTTGCTGCATGTAAAGATATTGTCAACTGAATTTTTAGATGTTCTTCGCGCAATTTTTTTAATTGATTAACTGGACCAACTGTTGATACGGTAATGCCGTCGGTTGGAAAGTTAAGTCCATTTCTATCTCGAAGAATATGGATTGCTGCAATCAAGTTGTCGTAATTGAATAAAGGTTCTCCCATTCCCATAAAAACGATACGATTTACTTTTTGACGTATCAATATGACCTGTTGCACAATTTCAGATGGTGTTAGATTACGAACGAAACCATTGCGTCCGGACTCACAAAAAATACAGCCAACAGAACAACCAACTTGCGTACTTACGCAAACAGTCCCACCATCTCGCCGTTTAATAAAAACCGTTTCAATATACCTGTTATCTTTCAATTCATAAACATACTTTTCAGTATCGCTACTTTTATAGACTTTTTTTGTTGATATTGATAGATTTTCTTTGTGAAATGGCTGTTTATACAATTCCGTATATAAGGCTCTTGCTTTATCCTCTCCAATTACTTCCGACATTTCTTTGTAAGTAAATCCGTATGGGTCATTCAATATTTCCGTAGGTGTACTTTTAGGTAAGTGTTTCATTTAAATATCCTTCCTTTTCAAAATTAAAAAGTTTGTTTTTCAGAGTTTTTGATTATGATTTCTAATTTTTCAACATCAATGATATGTGTTAATTTACATTTAGGGCAGAAAAGAGGAAAATTTCTTAATACCGTATTATAAAATACTTGAACCCTCGTCTTTCCGTTACAAATTGGACATTTTATCCAATATTTTTCAAGCATAATATTTCTCCTTTTGTGCAAAAAAATACAGGTCAATTCTCAACATGAGCATTGACCTGCATTTATACATATAACACTACAACAAAATTAAGGCATAGTTTTTATACTATGTCTATACATCGTTAGTTTTGTTGTATAGCATACGCAAAATAAGCATGACAAAAAAGCCCATATTGAAAATGGGAAAAATCTTTTTTGATTTCAATGCTTATCGAATACGCATGCTATGTAACATAAACATTTCCCCCTTTTAATAATACTATACAAAAAAAGCGGCTAATTGTCAACATATACATATGAATTATTTTGGCTAACTGATTGAATTGTGTAGACATATCCAAGAAGAAAGGGGAACAGTAAAATGTAACAGGGTGAATAACTATGGCAAAAAGACCAGTACCGAAATACGATTTCAAGGCTTTTGGGGCAGCGATAAAGGCGGCGCGGACAGGGCGCAAGGAGAGCCGCAAGAAAGTGAGCGACGAAATGTTTATCTCGCCGCGCTACCTTGCGAACATTGAGAACAAGGGGCAGCACCCAAGTTTACAGATATTCTTTGAGCTGATACAGCGTTACCATATATCCGTAGACCAATTCCTTTTAGAAACGCCGCCGGAGAAGAACACGCAGCGGCGGCAGCTTGACGCGCTTCTTGACGGTATGAGCGATACAGGCATACGGATTGTAACCGCAACGGCAAAGGAGATTTCCGAAGTCGAAAAAGAGGGCGAATAGGAATGTCCGACTTAAAACTGAACAGGATTTAGAAAGCGTTGTAATCTTTTTTGAGGTTGCAGCGTTTTTCTTTTGCGTAAGTTTGGCAAAATCGCTTTTTCTCCGTAGTAGGTGATAAGAGCCTAAAGGATAAAAACATTCGTAGCAAGCATAGGAAGCGGGTACCCACTTCCGTATTTTCCCCTCCCGCGCTGCGGCGCGTCGGTTGAAAATTGCTTGTTGGGAAGTGTCCCAAACCCTCGG
>OHLQ01000805.1_pt1 | contig 12850 bp, 10 predicted proteins | sample 1569081 | NCBI WGS metagenome assembly OHLQ01 (sample SAMEA3879585, study PRJEB24766) | human gut metagenome | biome: human-associated habitat; feature: feces | place: USA | collected 1985/1987 | reverse complement strand
TGCGCGGAAATTGCCGGCGTGGAGGAGAAAAACCGCGCCCTTGCCGAGGAAAAGGCGGAGCTGGAAACACAGGCGCACACGCTTCGCGGGCAGAGCGGAGGATCAAAAGAAGAGATTGAGGGTTATATTGCGAAGCGTAACGAGCTGGAGGCGCGTTCTTCAAAGCTGCGGCTGATGGAGCGGGCGAAATCCGCCGAGCGGGAGAAACTCAGTGGTCGGCTCTATTCGCGCCGTTACCTCAGAGGAGCGCAAGGCCGCCATGCGCAAGGAATATGATGAAACGGTTAATAAGCTCTATGACGAATACCAGCTCACCCGCCGGGAGGCAGAGCAGCTCTGCCCGGAGCTGAAGGAGCCCGCCAAGGCGCAGAGGCGGCTTTCGGAGCTGAAGGCGCAGATTCGGGCGCTGGGGAGCGTCAATGTCAGCGCGATTGAGGAATATAAGGAGGTTAGCGAGCGCTACACCTTCTTAAAAGAGCAAATCGGTGATGTGGAGGCGTCGCGCGATGAATTGCTCCGGCTGATTGATGAGCTGACGAAGAAAATGTCCGATCAGTTCCGCGAGCAGTTTTATAAAATTAACAACCACTTTGGGGAAACTTTTACCGAGCTGTTCGGCGGCGGCAAGGCGGAGCTGCTGCTGGAAGACCCACACGACGTGCTGGAGTGCGGCATTGATATCAAGGTGCAGCCGCCGGGAAAAAACGTGCAGAATATCGATTTGCTCTCCGGCGGAGAAAAGGGCCTGTCGGCAATCGCACTCCTGTTTGCCATTCTGAAAGTGACGCCCTCGCCGTTTTGTATTTTCGACGAGGTGGAGGCCGCGCTCGATGATGTTAACGTTACGCGCTACGCGCAGTATTGCCGCCGTATGACGCGCAGCACGCAGTTCATCCTGATTACCCACCGCCGCGGCACGATGGAGGAGGCGGACGTTCTCTATGGCATTACGATGCAGGAGGAGGGCGTATCCAAAATGCTGGAGCTCAAAACGGCGGAGATGGCGAAGAAGCTTGGGATCGGGTGAAACATTGGCGTTTTTCTGGGCGGATACATGGATTTCTCAGCCGCAGTATGATATGATAAAAAAGAATCCGTTTGATTCGGCCGGCTTTTTTGATGAGCACGGCTCGAAGCATCCGGCTGTTGGATCAAGAAAGAATAGCAGGGGGCCGATTTCATGGGGCTTTTTAAAAAATTTAATTTTGGATTAAAAAAGACGCGGGAGCAGATGTCCGGCGCAATCGATTCCGTGCTGGAAGCGAGCGCCGCAATTGACGATGATCTTTTTGAGGAGCTGGAAGAAATCCTCATCATGGGCGATGTGGGCGTGACAACGGCGCAGCACATCATCGACGAGCTGCGCGACCGCGTGAAAAAACGCGATTTGAAAAAACCGGACAAGCTGCGCCGGGTGATCCGGGAGGTTGTGGCCGACATGCTCTCCGGCAAGGAGGGGATGGAGCTTGATACGATCCCATCTGTGATCCTGGTGATCGGGGTAAACGGAGTAGGCAAAACGACCACCATCGGCAAGATGGCGGCCTACTATAAGGCGCAGGGCAAAAAGGTGATTTTGGCGGCGGCGGATACCTTCCGCGCCGCTGCAATTGAGCAGCTTGAAATCTGGGCGGACCGTGCCGGTGTGGAGATCGTCAAGCACCGCGAGGGCGCAGACCCGGCGGCGGTTATTTTCGATACGATTGCGGCGGGCAAGGCGCGGGATGCGGATCTGATCATCTGCGATACGGCGGGTCGGCTGCACAATAAAAAGAACCTGATGGAAGAGCTTGCTAAAATTTATCGGGTGATTGACAGAGAGCTTCCTTACTCTGACCGTGAGGTGCTCCTTGTGCTCGACGCGACCACGGGCCAGAATGCCGTGAACCAGGCGCGTGAGTTTATGAATGCGGCGGAAATTACGGGCATCGTGCTGACAAAGCTCGACGGCACAGCCCGCGGCGGCGTGGTGCTGAGCATCATGGACGATTTGAAAATTCCGGTTAAATTTGTAGGCGTTGGCGAGCAGGTGGACGACCTACAACCCTTTGACGCCGAAGCGTTTGCGCAGGGTCTGTTTGAAGAGGTCAGCCGGGAAGAGGATGGGCTACAGGAATCATAAGCTGTTGGAAAGCGGAAGGACGGTCATCAACATGGGTAGGGGAATCAAAGCGGTTCGGGCAGCAGGCCGCTTCTTTTGGCAACTGTGGAAGAAAATATACCACCGTTGGTATGATCGCGGCGGAGAGCGCAATCATCCGTTGGAACTTCGGCACAAAAAGCATCCGGGCCTCTGGGATTACCTCGGAGACCCGAAGCGCGATCAGCGCTCCAGCAAATATGCGGTGCGCCGCCAAAAGCGTTTGGAGAGGCGCAGGCAGCGTAGGCTGCTCCGCAGGGAGCGGCGTTATTTGCGCAGGCAGCGCTGGAGAACGCGCCTGGGCAATCCGGATTAAGCTAAGCACAAAAAAGGCAGAAGCAGTTTGGAATCGCTCTTTCAAATTGACTGGCGCAGGAAAGGAATGACCATCCGTATGGATTTTTTAATAGCGACCCATAATTTAAAAAAACGCGATGAACTCGCGCGGATTTTATCGCCCCTGGGCATCCGCGTTCTCACTGCGGAGGAGGCGGGCGTTGCGCTCACCGATGTGGAGGAGACAGGCCAAACCTTTGAGGAAAACGCCTATCTCAAGGCGGAATCCGGATGCAGGGAGAGCGGTTTGCCCTGCATTGCAGATGATTCCGGGCTTGAGGTGGATGCGCTGGGCGGCGCGCCCGGCGTGTATTCTGCGCGCTATGCGGGCGAGCATGGAAATGATCAAAAAAACAACGCGCTTTTGCTGAAAAACCTCCAGGCTGTTCCGGCACAACAGCGCACGGCGCGCTTTGTCAGCAGCGTGTGCTGTGTGTTCCCGGATGGGAGGCAATTGACCGTGCGTGGCGCCTGTGAGGGGACGATTGCATTTGAACCGCGCGGCGGGGGTGGCTTTGGATATGACCCGCTGTTTCTCGTTGGGGGAAAAACCTTTGGAGAGCTGACAGCGCAGGAGAAAGACCGTGTTAGTCACCGTGGGAATGCGCTGCGTAAGCTGGCACAGGAGCTGCCGGCGTATCTTGAAACAGGAAAGGATCATCTATGACAAGTAAGGAAAGAGCGGCGCTACGCGCGCAGGCAAATTCTTTGGAGGCTGTGTTCCAGGCAGGCAAGGGCGGTGTGAACGATGCGCTGATTGCGCAGACGGACGACGCCTTGCGCGCGCGGGAGCTCATCAAGCTAAAGGTGCTTTTGGAAACAACGCCGGAGCCGCCGAAGGCGATTGCACAGAAGCTGGCCGAGGCGACTGGGGCCGATATTGTTCAGGTGATTGGCGGCAGCATTGTGCTATACCGCTATAGCCCGGCGCTTCATGAACCGGTGAGGAAGGAAAAACCAAAGTCGGGCATTGGTAATCGCCCCAACAGCCGCAAGAGTGCGGTGCGGCTGCGCCAGAAGCGGGAGGGCGGCCGCTTTTCCACACGGCAGGGCCGTGGCAAATAGGCTCGGCCAACGGAGGAAAACGCAATGGCAGGGGAAAAAATGTTGGAGCCGGGTAAGCGGCGCATTGGCATTTATGGCGGAACCTTCAACCCGCCGCACAGCGGCCATGTTCATTTGGCGCGCACGCTCGCACAGGCGCTTGGGCTTGAGCGGGTGCTCATTATCCCGGCTAACCTTCCGCCGCATAAGCAGGCGCATGAGCTCGCGAGCGGGGCAGATCGGATGGAGATGTGTCGCCTTGCGTTTCCAGACGAACCTTTTGAGATTAGCGGCCTGGAGCTTTCCCGCGGCGGGAAGAGCTACACCTGCGATACGCTGGCAGCATTGCAGAAACAATATGGCAATGCAGAATTTTATTTGTTTATGGGCACGGATATGCTGCTTTCTTTCCACCAGTGGCGCAACCCCGGTGAAATCCTGCGCATGTGCAGGCTGGCCGTGGCCGCGCGGGGGGGCATGGAGGAATATGCCTCGTTGGAGTCGTATATCCGTGGCGGCCCGCTGGGAGACCTCAGCAGCCGGGTCATCCTCTGCACAGTGCGCCCTGTGCCTGTTAGCTCTACCGAACTGCGGAAAAAGCTGCGGGAAGGCCGCGAGGTGAAAGGCCTGATCCCAGGCGAGGTGTGCCATTATATTCTGGAAAAGGGGCTTTATCGGATGTTGGATACGCAGCGAAACGAAGAATTTATCGCCGCTATACGCGGAAAGCTTCGCCCGGAGCGCTTTGCGCATTCGCTCAATGTAGCACAAGAGGCAAGGCGGCTAGCCCAAAAATATGGAGCCGATCCAGAAAAAGCATATACAGCGGGAATCCTGCATGATATAATGAAAAACAGTCCGCCGGAGGAGCAGCTTGCCGTTTTGGAGCAAGCGGGCGCTGTTCTTACGGCAGATGAGCGTGCAAACCCCAAGCTATGGCATGCGATGGCAGGCGAGGCCTATGCACGCACGGCTTTGCAGGTAAAGGATGCGGATATTTTACGGGCGATCCGCTACCATACCACAGCCCGCGCAGGCATGAGTGTGTTGGAAAAGGTGCTCTATATTGCGGATTTTATCTCCGCGGACCGCGATTATAACGGCGTGGAGGAGATGCGCGCGGCGGCTGGGGTGAGCCTCGAAGCCGCGATGCTGAAGGGAATGCGTTTCTGCATCACAGATCTTGTGCAGAGCGGGCAGGTGATTCATACCGATAGCGTGGAGGCGTATAATGAGATCATTATCGCTGGAACTGCGTAGGAAAGGGTGGTGGACCATGCATAAAACAGAGCGCCGGGTTCAGATAGGGATGTTGCTCTATTGCCTGTTTGTGTCTTTTTGTTTTCTAACAATCTGCACAAAGAGCTCTTTTTTATATCCTCTGAATAATGGAAGCGATATCCAATGCTTTTTCACCGTGGGTAAGGGTATGATGCACGGCCTTGTGCCCTATCGGGATCTGGTAGAGCAAAAGGGGCCGTTGCTCTATTTTTTATACGGCCTAGCGTCGCTTGTATCGAGCCGATCTTTTTTCGGCGTTTATCTGCTGGAGATTTTATCGTATACGTTCTTTTTGTTTTATTCCTATAAAATCGTCACGCTGTTCTTCCAGCCGGCAGTATCCAACTATTTTTATATCGCCGCGCCGTTGATGGCGCTGGTGAGCTTTGTCTCCCCTAGCTTTTTTCACGGCGGGGAGACGGAGGAATATATCCTGCCGCTGCTCGCGTTCACGCTATATATCCTATTGCGTTACTGCCGGGAAGAATACCCAAAACCGATGCCGCTGAGTTGGCTTGTGTTGACGGGCGTCTGCGCCGGATGCGTGCTGTGGATGAAGTTTTCCCTGCTGGGCTTTTGGTTTGGCTTTATGGCGGTGGTTGCGTTTGCGCTCTTGTTTACGCAGGGGCTTGGCAGGGCGGTTATCAGCTGCCTAGTCTTTTTGGGTGGGATGGCGGCAACGGCGCTCCCCTGGCTTGTTTATTTCGGGGCGCACGGAGCGCTGAAGGATCTCATCGAGGTTTATTTTTATAACAATATTTTTGGTTATTCCACTCCGATGACTATGGCCGAGCGCATGCAAAGTATCTGGCAGGTGATCGTGCGTATGAGCGAGCGTTCGCCATGGCTGTTCGGCACGGCGGTAGTAGGGATCGCCGGAATGCTGGTTTTTCGCAAGCTTCACAAAAATTGGGTTGGAGCGGTGGGGCCGCTGTTATGCGCGGTGTTCCTAACGCTCGGCCTGTATTGGGGAGGCCGGTCGTATACCTATTATTTCTTTATCTATGCCGGGTTTACCTGCCTTGCCGGGGTGGTTGCGATTCATATTGCCGCGGGGCTGTATGAGATGGTTTGGGGCAAAGGGCCAAAACGGAATTCCCAGCCGGGCAAAGGGATGCTAGCGCTGGCCGCCGTTCTGACGCTCGTGCTAACGGGCGCTTCTTATCAGTTATGTGCAAACACCTATTTGCTCGGTGTGCCAAAGGAGAATTGTGTCCAATACAAGTTTGCGGATATCATTCACGAAAAGGAGAATGCCACGCTGCTGAACTATGGCTTCCTCGATGCCGGGTTTTACTATGCAGCGGATATCCTGCCGGTGAACAAATATTTTTGCCTGCTCAATATTCCGGATGAAAACCTGCCGGAGATGCGTGCTCAGCAGCGCCAGATCGTGCAGGAGAAGAGCGTGGATTTTATCGTGATGATGCTTAACGTAAATACGGATGTATACGATCTCATCTATCCCTCCCTGTTTTTCAATTATGAGGTTGCGGCGGAGCAGATTGATACGGTCGATAATGTTAGCCAAGTGAAATTTGTGCTGTTTCGGGCCAAAGATATTGAGTAGCCCTTGTAAAGATAACGGTTTTGGTGAATGATAAAAGAGAGTTTAACACACGGAGGGATTTGATGACAGGAATTGATCTGGTAAAGGCTGCTGTCCGCGCACTGGATGAGAAAAAGGCGGAGGATATTGAAGTGATCCAGATCACGGAATTATCCGTGGTGGCCGATTACTTTGTGATTGCAAACGGAACGTCCAATACACATGTGCGCGCTCTTGCGAGCGAGGTAGAGGATGCGCTTTCTAAGCAGGGCGTAGAGGCGGGCCATATTGAAGGCCGCGCCACGGGATGGATTCTGCTGGATTATGGCAGCGTGGTGGTGCATGTATTCCACAAGGAGAGCAGGGCCTATTATAACCTTGAGCGCCTATGGGCGGACGGCAAGAAGATTGAAATCGACGATATGATCGACAGCTGAGGCATTTTTAGAAAGGGCTGGCGCCTTTTTTAAAAAGGATAGAAAGGATGGACTGTAGATGAACTACGATTTTAAACAGGTGGAAAAGAAATGGCAGGATCGGTGGGAGGAAACGGGCGTTTTCCATGCCAAAAACGAATATGACCGCCCGAAATTCTACTGCCTGGTAGAATTCCCTTATCCTTCTGGGCAGGGGCTGCACGTCGGCCACCCGCGCTCCTATACGGCGCTGGATATTGTGGCGCGTAAAAAGAGGCTTCAGGGCTATAACGTGCTCTATCCAATGGGGTGGGACGCCTTCGGCCTGCCCACGGAGAACTATGCCATTAAGAACCATATCCATCCGGAGATCGTCACGCATGATAACGTGGCGCACTTTAAGCAGCAGCTGCAATCTCTTGGCTTTTCGTTCGATTGGAGCCGCGAAGTGAACACAACGGACCCATCTTATTATAAATGGACACAATGGATATTCCTTCAGCTCTTCAAAAAGGGACTTGCCTATAAAAAGGAGATGGCTGTCAATTGGTGCCCCTCCTGCAAGTGTGTGCTGGCCAATGAGGAGGCCGCGGGCGGCGTGTGCGAGCGCTGCGGCAGCGAGGTGGTGCGCCGGGTCAAAAGCCAGTGGATGCTAAAAATTACGGCCTATGCCCAGCGACTGCTCGACGATCTGGACGAGCTTGATTTTATCGACCGTGTCACCGCCACAACGGGCGATAAGATGACTGTTTATACCACCAGGCCGGATACGCTCTTCGGCGCTACCTATATGGTGCTTTCCCCGGAGCATCCGCTGATTGAAAAATGGGCGGACAAAATTGAAAACCTGGATGAAGTGCGGGCCTATCAGGCAGAGGCGGCCCGCAAATCCGACTTCGAGCGCACAGAGGTTAACAAGGATAAAACCGGCGTTTGCATCAAGGGCGTGCGTGCGGTAAACCCGGTCAACGATACGGAAATTCCAATTTTTATCTCCGATTATGTTCTTGTCTCCTACGGCACGGGCGCGATCATGGCGGTGCCCGCGCACGATACGCGTGACTGGGAGTTTGCAAAAAAATTTGATCTGCCGGTTATCGAGGTGGTCCAGGGCGGCGACGTGGAGAAGGAAGCATTTACAGACTGCGCGAGCGGCGTTATGGTCAACTCTGGATTTTTAACAGGTATGACGGTGGATGAGGCGAAGGGAAAAATCACCGAATGGCTTTCTGAAAACGGGAAAGGTCGCTCCAAGGTGAACTTTAAACTGCGCGACTGGGTGTTCTCCCGCCAGCGCTACTGGGGCGAGCCGATCCCGATCGTCTATTGTGAAAAGTGCGGCTATGTGCCGCTGCCGGAGGATCAGCTTCCGCTGAAGCTGCCAATGGTGGATTCCTATGAGCCGACGGAAACGGGAGAATCGCCGCTTGCCAAGATGACGGATTGGGTGAATACCACCTGCCCGCACTGCGGCGGAAAGGCTGTGCGCGAAACGGACACCATGCCTCAGTGGGCGGGGTCCTCCTGGTATTTCCTGCGCTATTGCGATCCGCATAATGATGAAGCGCTTGCCTCCAAGGAAGCGCTTGAATACTGGACGCCGGTGGATTGGTATAACGGCGGCATGGAACATACCACGCTCCACTTGCTCTACAGCCGCTTCTGGCATAAATTCCTTTATGATATCGGTGTGGTGCCCACTAAGGAGCCCTACCAGAAGCGCACGAGCCACGGCATGATTTTGGGTGAAAACGGCGAGAAGATGAGCAAATCCCGCGGAAACGTTGTAAACCCTGACGATATTGTCAATGAATACGGCGCGGATACCATGCGGCTTTATGAGATGTTCATCGGCGATTTTGAGAAGGCGGCCCCCTGGAATTCCGCTTCCATCAAGGGCTGTAAGCGGTTCCTTGACCGCGTTTGGAATCTTCAGGAGATTGCGGTGGATGGCGACGGCTACCGCCCGGAGTTGGAAGCGCCTATACACCGCACGATCAAGAAGGTAACAGAGGATATCGACAACCTGAAGGCAAACACCGCGATTGCCGCGATGATGAGCCTGCTCAATGCGATCGCAGATACAGGCGCGGTGACGAAGGGCGAATTGCGCACGCTGACGCTTCTGCTTAACCCCTTTGCCCCGCATATGACAGAGGAGCTTTGGGAGCAAATGGGCTTCGGCGGCACGGTGACGGATCAGCAGTGGCCTGCTTACGACGAGGCAAAGTGCAAGGATGAAACGGTTGAGATCGTTGTGCAGCTCAACGGCAAGGTGCGCGCGAAGCTCTCTATCCCGGCAGAGATGGAGGCGGCTGATGCGATTGCGTTGGCAAAGCAGGAGGAGAAGATCAAGGCAGCGATTGAGAATATGCAAATCGTGAAGGAAATCTATGTCAAGGGTAAGCTGGTGAACCTGGTGGTAAAACCACAGAAATAAAACGGCAGACGATCACCGCATCATGAAATGATGTGCATGACTTTGATCAGTCAGCGCTCCACTGGATTTGGTCGATTGCTTACTGGATTTTGCAATGAAATGATGAAAGGCAGCCCTGTCTAAATAAGACGGGGCTGCTTTTATCGTTACAGAATAGCTGTAACTGCTTGGCTCCTAAGCAGGTGCTCTTTGATCTGTAAGCTTGCGGGGCTCCGTTTTGCTCCTCGCCCCACCTCGTAATAAAAATGATGATTCCCTTGGATGTGGAATATAGAAAAAACAGGTGGCTGATGGTGCGGCTAAGCGTCAATGAAAATTGTTAACACGGGATAATATAAAATTTATTGATCTAAAATACCCTTGGTGTACAAAACGTGTTTACACAAGGGGCAAATACGGCAGGTTACGCATCAACCGCAGGCCTATTTCCAAAGCTAAACCCGCCGCAACCTCGCGCAAGCAGTTAGCTACCGGCTATTTTTTTATTACGAAGCGCAGCGAGTAACAAAGCAAGGCCTGCCATAATCACGCGGGTCTAAGAGATACGCACAGCTTGCGATTGCAGAAAACCGCCGGCTATTTTTTATTACGAAGCAAAGCGAGTAACAAAGCAGAGTTCGCCATCACCGCATAGATCACAGAGACACGCATCTCTTACGCAAGCAGTTAACTACCGGCTATTTTTTATTATTTTTGGTTGACAATCTGCTAATTTCCCTCTATAATAACAATCACAACAATTGAACATTCTGCTTTGGTTTACCCAAAAGGCTGTGAAGGAAACAAGACATATCCCCGCGCGTCTCAGAGAGCCGGCGTTCGCTGCAAGCCCGGCACCGCGGTTTATGTGTATAACTCATTCCGGAGCCGCCCGCCTGAAATCATAGGGTGGGACGATGGACCCCGTTAAAGGTCAAGGCCTTGATTGAGGCTGATGAGGGCTGCCGTCAGGCGGCTGAAATAGGGTGGTACCGCGTGGAGATTCCTCCTCGCCCCTATGCTGTAGGGGGCGGGGTTTTTGTCGTTTTAAAAGAAAAAATTCCTCCCTCCATCAATTCAATCGCTTCCCGGTAGACCGGCGGAAAACCGAGAAAGGATGGCTATAATTATGTATGAAGGCTGCAAAAAGTATATCCCGTTTACCCCGATCAAGCTAGAGCACCGCGAATGGCCCGATCGGGTGATTGACCATGCGCCCATCTGGTGCAGCGTTGATCTGCGCGACGGCAACCAGGCGCTGGTAAACCCCATGAACCTGGAGGAAAAGCTGGAGATGTTCCAGCTCTTGGTCGACATCGGCGTGAAGGAGATTGAGGTCGGCTTCCCGTCCGCGAGCGAAACGGAATATGAGATCCTTCGCACCTTGATTGAGAAAAACTGCATTCCGGACGACGTGACCATCCAGGTGCTCGTGCAGGCGCGTGAGCACCTGATCCGCAAGACCTTTGAGGCAATTGAGGGCGCGAAAAATGTGATTGTCCATTTCTATAACTCCACCTCCACCTTACAACGCAAGGTCGTGTTCAAGAAGGATATGGACGGCATCATCGAGATCGCGGCCAATGGTGCAAAGCTCATCAAGGAGCTCACGGACGAGATGCTCAAAAAGCATCCCGAGGTTAACATCCGCTATGAGTATTCTCCGGAGAGCTTCACCGGCACGGAGATGGACAATGCCGTTGCCATTTGCGAACGGGTTATGGAGCTGCTCGACGCAACGCCGGAGAACAAGGTCATTTTGAACCTGCCCTCCACAGTGGAAGGCAGCACGCCCAACGGTTATGCCGACCAGATCGAATACTTCTGCAAGCACTTGAAAAATCGGGAGAGCGCGATCATCTCCCTGCACCCGCATAATGACCGCGGCACCGGCGTCGCCTGTGCAGAGCTGGCCGTTCTGGCAGGCGCTCAGCGGGTGGAGTGCTGCCTCTTCGGCAACGGCGAGCGCACCGGCAACGTGGACGCCGTAACGCTGGCCATGAATATGTACAGCCACGGCGTAGACCCCAAGCTGGACTTCTCGGATATGCCCGCCATCTGCGCCACCTACGAGCGGGTGACCCGGATGCACATCTACGAGCGCACCCCCTATGCCGGGCAGCTGGTGTTTGCGGCCTTCTCCGGCAGTCATCAGGACGCTATTGCCAAGGGCATGGCGTACCGCAAGCAGACCGGCGAGCACCGCTGGACCTGCCCCTACATCCCGGTGGATCCCCACGACATCGGCCGCACCTACGACGCCGACGTTATCCGCATCAACAGCCAGAGCGGCAAGGGCGGCATCGGCTTTGTGCTGGAACAGAACTACGGCTACAATCTGCCCCCCAAGATGCGGGAGGCACTGGGCTACAAGGTCAAGAGTGTGTCCGACCACAGCCACAAGGAGCTGAGCGCCGCCGAGGTGCTGCACATCTTCGAGGATACCTACCTCAACCGCGCAAAGCCGCTGAACGTGGTGGAAGCCCACTTTGCACAGGTAAACGGCATTACCGCCACGGTCACGCTGGAACTGAACGGCCAGCGCAAGGTGGTCACCTCGGTGGGCAACGGCCGTCTGGATGCTGTAGCCAACGCCATCCAGAGCGCCACCGGCATGGACTTCCACCTGGAAACTTACTCCGAGCACAGCCTGGACGAAGGCTCCACCTCCCGCGCCGCTTCCTACGTCGGCCTCGAGTGGGGCGACGGCATCGTCACCTGGGGTGCAGGCACCGATACCGATATTATCGTGGCCGGTATCCATGCACTGGTGAGTGCCATCAATAATAAGTAAAGAGAGTAAATAAAGGGCAGCTCTGCACAACCTCTCCGTCATTGCTTCGCAATGCCACCTCCCCTATCGAGGGGAGGCCTTGGCATTCCCCGCAAAGTAAACGGTTTCGCCAGAGGCTCCCCTACTAGGGGAGCTGACGCCGCAGGCGGCTGAGAGGTTGGACAGAGGAGAGACTGACCATAGAGAACAAGCTAAGATAAAAAGGAGAGTACCATCATGGGAATGACCCAGACGCAGAAAATTCTGGCCGCACACGCGGGCCTCGCCGAGGTCAAGGCAGGCCAGCTCATCAACGCCAAGCTCGACATCGTGCTGGGCAATGACATCACCACCCCCGTCGCCATCAACGAGTTCGAAAAGGCGGGCTTCAACGGCGTGTTCGACAAAGAGCACATCGCCATCGTCCTCGACCACTTCGTTCCCAACAAGGACATCAAGAGCGCGACCCAGTCCAAGCAGTGCCGCGAGTTCGCCGACAAGTACGACATCCTCAATTTCTACGATGTGGGCCAGATGGGCATCGAGCACGCTCTGCTGCCCGAAAAAGGCATCGTGACAGCCGGTGACTGCGTCATCGGCGCCGACAGCCACACCTGTACTTACGGCGCACTGGGCGCATTCTCCACCGGCGTCGGCTCCACCGATATGGCCGCCGGCATGGCCACCGGCATGGCATGGTTCAAGGTGCCTGCCGCCATCAAGTTCGTGCTGAACGGCAAGCTGCCGCCGAAAGTTTCCGGCAAAGACCTCATCCTCCACATCATCGGTATGATCGGCGTGGATGGTGCGCTGTATAAGTCGATGGAGTTCACCGGCCCGGGCGTCGCTTCCCTTTCCATGGACGACCGCCTGAGCATCTGCAACATGGCCA
>OHLQ01000804.1_pt1 | contig 12853 bp, 8 predicted proteins | sample 1569081 | NCBI WGS metagenome assembly OHLQ01 (sample SAMEA3879585, study PRJEB24766) | human gut metagenome | biome: human-associated habitat; feature: feces | place: USA | collected 1985/1987 | reverse complement strand
GCATATGCAGAATAGCAATCATCGAAAAATGAAAAAACAGGAAATGAAAGTGTTTACCATGTACGAAGGCTGGGACAAAGAGCAAAAAAAGCGAAGCAGTCTTGTAGAAAAAACAATGCTTGCCGGCATGGAATCCAGCCAGATATTTCATGAGAAAAGAGAGGCATTGATAGAGAAAAAATATAATGCGGATGAAATCCAGCAGAGGATTCTAAACGGAGATGGAGGGAGCTGGATAAGAGAAACGTATGATCCGGATGCCATCTTTCAGTTAGACCGCTATCATATCTATCAGGAGATATTGCGGAAAATAAGCGACCGTGATGCGCAAAGAGAAGCCCGAAAACTATTTGAGGAAGAAAAGATAACAGAATTTTTGGAGTTTATTTTGGTGTATGCGGACAGTGTGGAAACGACCGATGAAAAAGACAAAAGAAGTCAAAAGGCAAGAGAATTGTATCACTATCTCAATAACAACAAAGACGGACTGTTACCGTATCAAAAGCAGGGACGGAAGATACCAGAACCAAGAGAAGGAATCGTATACAAAAATATGGGTGTGCAGGAATCTCAAAACTGCACGGTCATTACCATGAGGATGAAACACCGCCGGATGAGATGGTCTGCGAAAGGAGCAAATAATCTGGCGAAAGTATTATGCTGTAAAGAGAATAAAGAACTTTGCAGTACAATAGAACGATACACAGATGGTTTAATCTTTCATGCCCGAATGAACGAGGTGATAGAAACATTAAGTGCAGCAAAAGCACCAAAAAAAGATGGAAAGGGAAATCCGTATGTAGACGTAATTAGAGGTCATGTATCGCTATTAGATGCGGCAACAAGTGCATCCAGGAAAGTATTCCGAGACGCATTTATAAGATAAGGAAAAACTGAGTTTGGCTGGCTTTGTTTGTGTCAAGTAATCCTTACAATCCTTTCAGTCTTCCAGTGTTTCATGGGAAAAAGAATCACAAAGCATGGGTTATAAGTGCGCCGGTATGAGGTGCCTGTATTATAGGCGCCCATACCGCTGCGTGCTTATGTAGTGCAAACGCCCATGCGAGTAAACTTTTTCCCATGAAACACGGAACCTGAAAAAAGTGCCAATGATTACTTGACACAAACGCCGCTGACATTTTTCTTGTGAAAAAGGCAAAAATGAGATATACTATTTATACTTATGGACATACTAAACTATAAATAGAAAGGACTGGATTGATTTGATTAAGGGAAATCAAAAACTCCTAAATCTTTTTCGTATATTAATAGACACGGCAATTATTGTATTTTCGTTCATCCGCGCATATTACCTGCGCTTTAGCAACGATAGCATTTTAATTCGGTGGGAATGGATTGAGGAACCGGTCGGTATTTACGGCTCGTTAAAGGATTACATGCAAATTTTGATTATGCTGATTCCTTGTTACCTCGTTTCCTATTATTTTTTCCACTTGTATGACCCCAAACGTACCAAGAGCAGAAAATCAGAAATTTTTAACATTTTAAAATCCAATGTTGTAGGAATTCTCTACTGCGTTGCCTTTCTGTTTTTTATTCGCAATGGTACTTACGCCCGTTTGTTTATTATTATTTTTGTTACGCTGAATTTTATACTGGAAGTTTTATTCCGTTTTTGCACGACAACACTTCTTCGCAAGATTCGCAGAAAAGGAATGAACCACAAACATATTTTATTAATCGGTTACAGCCGTGCCGCAGAAGGTTACATCGACAGATTGTTGGCACATCCGGAATGGGGTATTTCCATTCATGGTATTTTGGACAACCATAAACCGCTTGGCTATTCTTACCGCGACATTCATGTGATTGGGCGAGTAGACGAGTTAGAAAAAATGCTGTCCGAAAATGATTACGATGAAACAGCAATTACGCTGAGCATCGACCACTACGATAGTCTGGAGGGAATTGTTGCCGTAACAGAAAAATCCGGCGTTCACACAAAGTTTATTCCGGATTACAACAATATCATTCCAACCCGTCCGTATACTGAAGATTTGGATGGACTGCCGGTTATCCACGTGAGAAATATTCCGCTTTCAAACTCGTTTAACCGTTTTTGCAAGCGTGCAATTGATATTGTAGGTGCACTGCTTTTAATTATCCTGTTCTCCATTCCGATGTCAGTGGTGGCAGCGATTATTAAAATCACATCGCCGGGACCACTTATTTTCAAGCAGGAGCGTGTTGGTCTTCACAATAAGCCGTTTAAAATGTTTAAGTTCCGCTCAATGGAAGTGCAGGACGCCTCAAAAGAAAAACAGGCATGGACGGTGCAGAACGACCCCCGCGTAACACCAATTGGCAAATTCATCCGAAAAACCAGTTTGGATGAATTACCACAGTTTTTCAATGTGTTAAAAGGCGATATGAGCCTTGTCGGACCAAGACCGGAGCGTCCGTTCTTTGTGGAAAAATTTAAGGAAGAAATTCCTCGTTACATGATTAAACATCAGGTTCGTCCGGGCATCACCGGCTGGGCGCAGGTAAACGGCTACCGCGGTGATACATCCATCCGCATGCGAATCGACTGTGATTTGTATTACATTGAAAACTGGACGTTAGGACTGGATATTAAAATTTTATTCCTGACAATTTTCAAAGGTTTCGTAAATAAAAATGCATACTAAAATTATGGCGGACTCCAAAGAATATGGAATCCGTCGTTTTTATTCCTGCCAAAACTCTGCAAGCAGTTCTTTCATCTTTTCACAATTCACAACATCAAATGGGTACCATTCCCTCGGAAACAAATCCTGATACTGCTTTTGCATAAACCGCTCATCCAAAAGAAGAATTGCCCCTTTGTCGTTTATTGTACGAATCACTCGTCCACCCGCCTGAAACACTTTATTTACTGCCGGATACAAATAGGCATACGAAAACCCATCCCCTTTTTTCTCCTCGTAATAATCCTTAAATAACTCCCTTTCATGGCAAACCATTGGAATCCCGGTTCCTACTACGACCGCGCCAATCAGACATTCTTCTTTCAAATCAATTCCTTCACTGAAAATGCCTCCCATAACGCAGCATCCAATCACGCTTTTGTCTGTTTCTTCAGAAAATGCCTCCAAAAACTCTTCTCTCTCCCGCTCACGCATTTCGGGCATCTGTACAAGAATCTTCTGATTCTCTCTATTAGGAAGCCTTGTTACAATTTCATCCATAAAACGGTACGACGGGAAAAAGAGCAGATAATTTCCCTCCTTTGCTGAGATAAAACTGTCAATGTACGCCGCAATCTTTTCGTATTCTGCCGCCCCGCGCCTTGTATATTTTGTCGTCACATCGCGGGCAATCATCACTTTTCTCTGTTCCGGTAAAAATACGGATTTAGCATAAACCGCGGCATCTTCCTTCTCCCCGCCAAGCTGTTCTTTATAGTAGCGGATTGGCAAAAGAGTCGCCGAGAAAAAGATGGTGCTCTGCACCCGTTCCATCACTTCTTTCAGGCAGCCGGACGGGTCCATGCACTGGATTTTAATGCGAAACTTCCGCTCCTCATCATAATCCAGATAAATCCGGTCACTCTCATCAAATTTTTCCAGCACTGCAAGAAACCTGCGGACATCAAAATAAAGCGATAAAATCGTGTCACGCTCTGGCAGTACCGGATATTCTTTTGCCACCAATTCATAATCTCCTGCCACACGAAGAAGGGCAAACTCCAGCATTCCCGCATCCGAAATCACTTCAAATTCGTCGCACTCTTTTTTCCATGCAAGCAGCACACGGTTCACCGCCTCCAGCGATTTTTCAAATTTCCGCAGTATATAATGTACTTCCGGGCGTTTTTCGTGCCGTTCCATCGCCTTCACAATCTTCTTTACTGCAAGAAAATCTTCTTTCACAAGCCTCGCACTATACATTTCCCTGCCGCGCTCCACAAGATTGTGTGCCTCATCCACCAAAAGCACCATATTTTCTTTTTTCTCAGTCGAAAAAAATCTACGCAGATACACATTCGGGTCAAATACATAGTTGTAATCACAAATCACGGCATCTGCAAAAAGGGCGGCGTCCAACGCCATTTCAAACGGACAAACCTGATGTTTTTCGGCATATTTCTCAATCATATCCCGGCTCATTTTATGCTCATGAATTAACATGTCGTAAACCGCCTCATTCACTCGGTTATAATGCCCTTTCGCACGCTCACACTCACCCGGATTGCAGGAAACCGTGTCCATTACACACATTTTTTCCTTTGCAGTAATCGTTAGGGTTTTAAAAAGCAGTTTTTGTTTTCCAAGCAGTTCAAAACAGTCTTCCGCCACCGTTCTGGTTATCGTTTTTGCCGTCAGATAAAAAATCCGGTCGCAAACTTCTTCTCCCATTGCCTTTACCGCCGGAAAGACTGTACTAATCGTCTTCCCTACCCCCGTCGGTGCTTCAACAAACAGCCGCTTTCCTTTTTCCACCGTATGATAAACCATCGCCGCCAGTTCTTTCTGCCCCGGACGATAGGAAAACGGAAAGGTAAGTTCCGTAATGGATGCATTTCTCTGCTTTTTCCAGTCATACTGATAAACCGCCCATTTTTCATATTCATCCATCAAATTCCGAAACCACTGCACAATCTCAATTCGCGAAAATGTCTCCCGAAACCGCACCACCTGCTCGGTCTCCAAATGACAATAGGTAAGCTGCACTCCGATTTCATCCAGATTTTCATTTTCTGCCACGATATAGGCGTAGCACATTGCCTGTGCCTGATGGATAAACAACGGCTTTTCCAAATCCTGCACCGGCAGATACACGCCCTTAATCTCATCAATCACTGTCAAATCGCCATCGATAAAAATGCCGTCCGCACGCCCTTCAATTTTCAAGGAAAAATCTTCTTCATATTCGGCGCTCTTAAATTTTTGTATTGTAAATAAAGGAACCTCGGATTCATATCCAACGCCCATACTTTTTTGTATTTTTCTGTGAATACGGCTGCCAAGCTGCATCGCCTCTACATTTCTCACACCCGCGCCGCCACTTACAATATCTCCCTCGCGGAAAACAAATTCCACTAGGTTTCTTACGGATATTTTAATCGTCTTTTCTTTGCTCATACCTATAGTATAAAACGAGGATGGCACGGACGCAAGGGGTTAAAATACAATGTTTGCGCCAGAATAGTTGCATTTCCGCTAAAAACATGATACAGTTTAAGAAACAAATTAGAAATCTGAATTGGAGGAAATTATGGCAGATATTAATTATGAAGAATTAGAAGATTTGACACTTACCATGGAAGATGAAGACGGCACAACGACAGAGTGTGAACTTCAGTTTGTGTTTGAATATGATGGACAGGATTATGGTGCTTTTTGTGAGGCAGAGAATGAAACCGGTGAGTTTTATTTCTTCTCCATTGATGGCAGTACAAACTGGAAAGGAGAAACCGAGTTAGAAATTGCGCCGGTCGAAGATGATGCCCTGTTAGAACAGCTTGTCGATGTTTTGCAGCAGATTATTGATTCCGAGATGTCGGATATCGATGTCGAAGATGAGGACGATGCAGAAGAGGATGAAGACGACAGCGTCTGGGATGAATTTATTAATAAAAAATTAGAGGACTAAAAAAGTCCCTTTGTGTAGAGACGGGATATCGCTTCGCGATATAGTCTCTCACAAAGGGGCTTTTTTTATTTGTGTACACTTTTCATTGACTAAATAAAGGGAAAGTTTTTTCTTGAAACTTTTTCCCCTCCCATGACAATATACTTGTGAAAGATGTCTTTTGAGCAAAAGAAAGGAAGATTCATGTGACAAAACAGGAGTTTGATGAATATGTGCAGGCGCAGGGTGCTGACATCCTTCGATTCTGCCGCATGACAACAGCGAGCAAAATAGAGGGGGATGAACTTTATCAAGATACGATGCTGAAATTGCTGGAACAATTACAGCATTTGAATGTTGATAAAAACCTCAAAAGTTACACGCTGTCTGTAGCCATCTTCCTCTGGAAAAATCAAAGAAGAAAATATGCAAGGCGAAAGCGGCTGGCATCCTTTGAAAGTTATGAAGCGCAGGATGAGAGCGGCAATTTGAAAGTTATTTCGGCTGACACTAAAACACCGGAGCAAACGGTAGTGCAAAATGAAACCAATGCACTGGTGCAAAAAATGGTTTTTGATTTACCGGAAAAGTACCGCACGGTAATCGAACTATTCTACTCTGCCGATTTAAAAATTTCAGAAATTGCCACTTGTCTGCAAGTTTCAGAAAATACGGTAAAGAGCCGACTGCGCCGCGCAAAAATGATTCTTAAAAGGAAATTGGAGGCTGCCTTATGATGAATGATACTGAATTTGAAAACATCTTAAAACAAGCACTCAGACCGGATATTTCCGATGAGGAAATCCTCATAAAGGAAACTCCGTCTAAGTCAAAAAGGAGAAAAAGCACTATGAGAAAACATCGAATAATACAAAGCGCCGTTGCCGCAGCCGCTTGTCTGGCACTTATTTTTGGCATTGGATATAAAACTATTAAACCGGAAAAAGCACAGAACACAGCCGTCACAAATTCCTTTGTTGTGAAAGTCAACGCAGCAGAAATCAAACACACAAAGAAAAATCAGATGAGGGTCTATGCCAATCCCGGTTATACCTCGATCTGGTGTGAAGGCGATGCAGGCAAACAGTTTGTTTCCTACAATATAAAAGCCCCGTTGCAGTTTGAGGGAAACAACATTAAAACGGTCACATACCGCATCAATAAGGGGCATTTCTTTGTTACAAAAGCAGAACACTCCAAATATTTCAAGGAGGGCGAATTGTGCAAAGGAAGCTCTCAATCAAATTACCGTTTCTTCACCGTAAACGCAAAAGAAACACCGGAAAAACAGTTTACTGTAAGTATAACCGATAACGACTGTAAAATTTCTTCTGCCGATGCAACGGCACTTTTCGATGGAAAAGCAGAAAGCGATTCGGAATTACACGCAAGAAACAAGGCACTTGGCAATGTTACCATAACCTGTACTGCTACATTTAATGATGGAACACAAAAATCTGTAAACATCAAAGTAAAACACCAGAAATTAACAGGAGCGCAAGTTCAAAATTCAAAATTTAACAAAGACAAAAAATATATCTTCGTTACCTTTGAAGTAGATGCCTAGAACAAGAAGTTCCCTTGTGAGAGACTATAACGCAAAGCGTTATCTCGTCTCTGCACAAGGGAACTCTTTTTTCTATTTCTTTTTCGGCTTTTTACCACAGTTTGCACAATCGCCATGGCACCCGGAACACATCGAGGAACCACGGTCATGCGCCACATAAGTAATCACAAAGATAGCCGCAACCACAATTAATACAAGAATCAGAACACTAATTGGATTCAAACCAATCCCTCCTTATTTGGCAGCGTTCAGCACAGCAAAATAAGCTGATTTCGCTGCATAGTCTGCTCCAAAGAGCAATGGATAACTCGTTTCTCCTTTGAAATCAGACAACCAGGAATCTCCATCGGTAAGTCCCCAGAAGGTAACACCGGTAATATTGATTTTCTGATTTCTTCTGCTGTCTACCAGCATGTTAAATAATGACTGGTATTTTGTTGCTACACTTTTCTGGTCAGCTGCTGTTCGGAATGTATTGTGAATATCTAACTCCGTCAACTGAATTTCAATCTTGCCCGGATCAATCTGGTTGTACTTCTGAATTGCTACCTTTACCGCAGCAATTGTCGGACTTGTCATGGAGTAATGAGACTGCATACCAACGCCGTCACACAAGCCTTTGTCATACAAGTCTTTTACCACCTGATAAATACGGTCTCTTTTTGCCGCTGCATACTCATTGTAATCATTTAAGAAAAGTTTCACATCTTTATCTGCATATTTACGGGCAAAAGTAAACGCATCTGTCACATAGCCGGCATCACCATATACTTTATACCAGTTGGATGATGTGCGCATCGTACCATCATCATTGACCGCCTCATTTACAACATCCCATGCATAGACAACACCCGGATAATTTTCCTGGCAGTATGTGAGAACCTTCTTAATATAGCTTTCCATTCGTTGACGCATCACATCCTTAGAAACAAGTGACTTGTCAACATTATAATCTTTATGGAAGAACCATTCCGGCGTCTGACTGTGCCATACAAGCGTATGTCCACGCAGTTTTAATCCGTTATCACTGGCAAGTTTCAATACTTTCTGAAGAATTTCTTCATTAATCAAAACATTGGTGTCGGTTCCGCGTGTCTGATTTTCTTTGCTCAGAAGTGACTCCGGTTTCATCTGGTTTTCCATTGTAATCGAATTAAACTGATTGGTAATCAGTGCCTTCGCTTTTGCGTAGGCTCCGGCTCCCTCAAGCTGCCACGTATTCACCGCTGCACCAATCTTAAAATCTTTGATGTAAGCGGTCTTTAACGTATCACTAAGCACCGGTGCTTTTACCGTAACTTTTACCTTGATGCGCTTGCCGCTGTAGGTCTTTGCACGAACCGTCGTTTTTCCGACATACTGACCGGTTACAACACCTTTGCTTGTAACGGTAGCCACTTCCGGATTGTAAGACTTCCACATCACTTTGTCGTTTGATTTCTTTGGTGAAACTACACCGGTCAATTTCACAGAATCAAATTTATTTAAAACAATGGAATTGACACTCTTTTTGTCTTCGTCCACAATACGAAGTTTCTTTGCCCCCTGCAAAACCGTAACACGGCACTTTAATTTCTTCTTTTTTCCACGGTAGGAAACGGTTGCTGTTATGGTTGCTTTTCCTTTTTTCTTTGCCTTCACTTTACCACGTGAAGAAACACTCGCAATCTTTTTCTTGGATGAACTCCAGCGCACCTTTGCCTTTCCTTTATTTTTCACCTTCAGCGTAACCGATTTTCCGGTTGCCAAGGTAACCGATTTCACATTTAATTTTCCCTTTACAGACGCCTGTGCCTGTTCTGATGCTGTCAGCCCTGCCGCTTCAAACATCATTACTCCGGCAAGCACATAAGCTATTGCTTTTTTCACCTTCATCTACCTCGCTTCTTATTTATTTTATTCTTCAGAGCCGGCGAAATTTCATATAAAAATGGTGACGGCTCCGCCTCTTTATGGAAACGCTCTTTCACAAATGACAGATGCAAATATGTTTTTGCACGTGTCATTGCCACGTAAAGCATACGTCTTTCTTCTTCTAAATTTCCCTCTTGAACAGCCTTGCGGTACGGTACAATATCCTCATTTAATGTCGGCACAAACACAACCGGAAATTCCAAACCTTTGGAGGCGTGCATCGTCATCAATGAAACACCCGGTTCTTCTTTGACCTGTTGCTTCTTCTGCTCCTGCCGCATTTCCTCCAGCGTATCCCCGTAATTTTCTACAAAAGAAAGGAACTCCGGAATGCTCTTTTTGTCGCGTGCCATCTCCTGCATTTCATCCAGCACATCAAACCAGTCATCGGCATTTACATTTCTCTCATCGGCATAAGTCTTCAAAAATTCATCGTAACCAATGCCTTTTCGTATAAAATGAATTGCCGCATAGGGTGAAAGCGATGCCAGATTTTTTAAATCATACTCAAAATTCCAGATTCGCTCTTCCATCCACTCCTGATTTTTCACCGCATAATAGGCACGGAGTTTATCAAAACTTACTTCTGATTCTGTAAAAGCCGTACGGCTTAAGTATCTGACCGGGCGGTTTGCAATCTTTAAAAATTTCTCACGGCTCCGGTTTCCAAGTGCAAGCTGCAAATAGCACATAATATCTTTTGCCATCCAAGTATCAAATAAATTCGGAAGATTTTCCCGCATGGTAAATGGAACTCCATGTTCCATCAGTTTCCCGGCTAGCAAACGCATCTGCATATTCGTCCGAAATAACACCGCCATCTCCTGATACGCAATGCCTTCTTTCTGATACATCTGTATCTGTGCCACAATCTTCTCGGCTTCATCCGGTAAATTCTCGCATTTTTTCATATGCACCGGCTGTTCCTTGCCCTTGTTTGCAACAATATGTTTTTCGTACCGTTCATTATTTTTTCCAATCAGCCGTTCTGCCGCTTTCATAATCTCATCCGAACAACGGTAATTTACGCCAAGCACAATCTGTTTTGTGTCCGGGAAGCGTTTCGGGAAAGAAAGCATGATACCCGGCTTAGCACCGCGGAATCCATAGATTGACTGGTCATCATCCCCGACAATAAACAGATTATTCTCCGGTTCTGCCAACATACAAACCGTCTCGTACTGCAAACGGTTGATATCCTGAAATTCATCAATCAGTAAATACCGAAACTGTGCCTGCCAGCGTCTGCGGATATCTTCTCTCTCTTTTAGAAGCTGATATGTATATACTACCATATCATCAAAATCAAGACAACGGTGTCTTTGTAGTTTTTCCTGATATCCCCGGTACATTTTCTGAAAAATTTCAGCAGAACACGCCGAGGAAAAATAGCAGTCTATTTCGATTCCTTCCCCTTTTACACGGCTGATTTCTTTTTCAATATCGGAAAGGAATTCCTTTTTATCGTCCACCCCGTATCCGGTTTCATTGAGTGTTTCTTCTAGAAAACGGTATTTTAATGCCGGAGTTGCAATGTCTTTTACCTCATAATGATACGCCAGCCGCAAAATCTGAAAAAAAACAGAATGGAACGTTCCAAATCTGACTGGCAGACGCCGTCCACCCGTCAGCATTTCAAAACGTTCCTTCATCTCCACTGCCGCTGCTTTTGAAAATGTTACAACAAGAATTTGTTCCGGCTTAACTCCATATTCATCAATCAATGCTTTCACACGATTGGTAATAACATAGGTTTTTCCTGCACCGGGACCCGCTAATACCATAGCAGGTCCATCCCGGTGCATAATTGCCTCTTTTTGTTCTTTATTGCACTCCATTAAGCAACTCAATTCCTTTTCTAATTCGCTTTAATGACTCTTCTTTTCCAAGAATGTCCATAATCTCATAAGCACCACCCGGTGTCATCTGTTTACCGGAAACCGCTGTACGAAGCGGCCACAGTGCCAATCCATTCTTACATTCTTTTTCAGCCACATAATCTTTTACTACTTTTTCTACATTCTCAAATGAGAAATCCGGTAATGCTTCTAATCGTGGAAGCATCTCGTTCAATACTTCCAATGAATTTTCACTGTTTGTTTTCATTTTCTTATGAGTGTACATCGCCACATCATATTCCGGCAATTCTTCAAAGAAATCAATCTTCTCTGTAATATCCGGGAATACTTCAATTCGTGTTTTTACCAAATCCGCAATTTTTTTCAAATCCAAATCTTTGGTAATCACTTTTTTGATAATCGGAAGTGCATGTTCATAATACGCATCATCGGACATCGCCTTGATATATTCACCATTCATCCAGCGAAGTTTCACAATATCAAATACTGCCGGTGATTTATTAATTCTATGATAGTCAAACACTTCTTCCAATTCCTTCAAGCTGAAAATCTCACGGTCATCCGCCGGACTCCAGCCAAGTAAAGCAACATAGTTTACAATTGCTTCCGGCAGAAAACCAAGTTCTACCAAATCCTCAAAGGAAGAATCACCACGGCGTTTGGATAACTTTTTATGCTCCTCATCCGTAATAATCGGACAATGAATATAGGCTGGCACTTCCCATCCAAAAGCCTCATACAGGCGATTGTACTTCGGTGCGGAAGACAGATACTCATTTCCACGGACAACATGTGTAATCTCCATCAAATGGTCATCAATTACATTGGCAAAGTTATAGGTTGGATAACCATCTGACTTAATCAGAATCATATCATCCAATTCATCATTTGGTGCTGTAATTTTTCCATAAATTACATCATCAAAGGATGTTTCTCCTTCCGTCGGGTTGTTCTGGCGGATAACATACGGCACACCTGCTGCCAGATTTGCCTCAATTTCCTCTTTGGTCAAGTGAAGACAATGTTTGTCGTACTTTGCAGCCTTTTCCCCTCTTGCTTCTGCTTCATCATGAAGTTTCTGCAGTCTTTCCTTTGTACAAAAACAGTAATAAGCCTCTCCCTTTTCTACGAGTTTTTTCGCATACTCAAGATATATACCGGTTTTTACACGCTCGCTCTGTACATAAGGGCCATAGCCTCCATCCTTGTCCGGACCTTCATCATGGCTGAGTCCCGCCTTTGCAAGCGTATCATAAATGATATCGACTGCACCCTCTACAAAACGCTCCTGATCGGTATCCTCGATACGGAGCATAAAATCTCCACCGTCATGCTTTGCAATCAAAAACTCATACAATGCAGAACGTAAATTTCCGACATGCATTCTCCCTGTCGGACTGGGTGCAAATCTTGTTCTGATTTTCGTCATTTCCTGTTTCCTCTTCTTTCCAGCGTGATAAATACTTGTATGTCTGAAATTTGTCACGCCATCTAATCTGTTGTGTTATTTTTATAATCCTCTTAGTCTTCCTTTGAGGGCAGCTTCTCCTCGGCTGCATTCTTGAAGGAGGTCACTTCCTTAACCGCCTGCGGAATCGGAATATTGGTTCCAGCGCCGGCAACGCATCCACCGGGGCATGCCATACCTTCAATCAGGCATCCGTTCTTCTTACCCGCCTTGGCAAGCATCAGCATCTTCTTACATTCGGTAAGGCTTTCTGCATGTTCAATGTGCACTTCCACATCCGGATAGTACTCACGGATACAGCTTTCGATTGCACTTGCAACACCACCGGCAACACCATAACCACGTCCCGCTGAGGTTGCATCGTTCATATGGTCATGTGCTTCCACCGCTTCCGGAAGAAGTCCCTTTGCTTCAAACATACCTGCCAATTCCTCAAAGGTAATTACAAAATCCACATCAGAACGGACG
>OHLQ01000798.1_pt1 | contig 13005 bp, 9 predicted proteins | sample 1569081 | NCBI WGS metagenome assembly OHLQ01 (sample SAMEA3879585, study PRJEB24766) | human gut metagenome | biome: human-associated habitat; feature: feces | place: USA | collected 1985/1987 | reverse complement strand
GCGGCCCGGTGCATATCGGCATCGACTCCGGCTCCACCACCGTCAAGCTGGTGGTGGTGGACGAGAAGAGCCAGATCCTGTACACCAATTACCAGCCCAACCTTGGCAACCCGCTGCCCCTGATCCGGGAACAGCTGATCAAGATCTACCGGGAGCACCCCGGCCTGCAGGTGGCCAGCGTGACCACCACTGGCTACGGCGAGGAACTGGTCAAGAACGCCTTCCGCTGTGATTATGGCCTGGTGGAAACGGTGGCTCATTTCACCGCCGCCAAATACTTTATGCCCGATGTAGATTTCATCATCGATATCGGCGGTCAGGACATGAAGTGCTTCAAGATCGAGGATGGTGCCATCAGCAACATCTTCCTGAACGAGGCCTGCTCCTCCGGCTGCGGCAGCTTTTTGCAGACCTTTGCTCAGGCATTGGGCTATGATGTCAAGAAGTTCGCCGCTCTCGGCCTGTTCGCAGACCGCCCCGTGGATCTGGGCAGCCGCTGTACCGTGTTTATGAACAGCTCGGTCAAGCAGGCCCAGAAGGACGGCGCTTCCATCGAGAATATTTCCGCCGGTCTGTCCATCAGTGTGGTCAAGAACGCGCTGTACAAGGTCATCCGCGCATCCAGCCCCGAGGAGCTGGGCCGCAGGATCGTGGTGCAGGGCGGTACTTTCTACAATGAAGCTGTTCTCCGCGCCTTTGAAAAAGAGATGGGCGTGGAGGTCATCCGCCCCGACATCGCGGGCCTGATGGGTGCCTACGGCGCGGCCTTGTTCGGCCTGCGCCAGAGCCATAAGAACCATCAGGAAACTTCCAGGATGATGAATCTGGCCGAGTTGGAAGCCTTCGACCAGAAGGTGGTCAGTGTCAAGTGCGGCGGCTGCGGCAACCACTGCCAGCTCACCATCAACACCTTTGCCGATGGCCGCAAGTTCATCTCCGGCAACCGCTGCGATAAGCCCGTGACCGGTAAGAGCGAAGATGACAGCCTGAATCTGTACGCCTACAAGCAGCAGCTGCTGGCCGGTTACAAGCCCGTGCCCGGCAAGCGCGGCTCCATTGGCATTCCGCTCTGCCTGAATATGTACGAGTTGCTGCCCTTCTGGCACACCTTCTGGACCAGGCTTGGCTTTGCCGTGCACACCAGCCCGGTGTCCAGCCGGGGGCTGTATCTGGCCGGTCAGGCCACCATCCCCAGCGATACCGCCTGCTTCCCGGCCAAGCTGAGCCATGGCCACATCGAGGCCCTGAGCCAGATGCACCTGGATGCCATCTTCTACCCCTGCCTGACCTACAACTTTGACGAAGGTCTGGGCGACAACCACTATAACTGCCCGGTGGTGGCCTATTACCCTGAAGTTCTGGCAGGCAACTGCCCCGAACTGGAGGGCCAGAAGTTTATCTATGACTATGTGGGCATCCACCGCCCCAAGGACTTTGTCCGCAAGATGGTAAAGGAAGTCCTGCCCAAATACTTCGGCGGCATTTCCGAAAAGGAAGTGCAGGCCGCTGCCGATGCTGCCTACGCCGAGCACGAGGCCCACATGGCCCAGATCCGGGTCAAGGGCAGCGAGATCATTGATGAGGCACGCCGTCAGGGCAAGCGCATCATCGTGCTGGCTGGCCGCCCCTACCACGTTGACCCTGAGATCAACCATGGCATCGACCACCTCATCACCCGCCACGGCGCGGCTGTTGTCACCGAGGACAGCATCTCCAACCGAGTGCAGAAGTTTCCCACCAGCGTGCTGAACCAGTGGACCTACCACAGCCGCCTGTATGCCGCTGCCAAGTACTGCACCACCCAGAAGGATATGGATCTGGTGCAGCTGGTGTCCTTCGGCTGCGGTGTGGATGCCATTACCACCGATGAGACCCGCGAGATCCTGCAGGCAGGCAGCAAGCTCTACACCCAGCTCAAGATCGATGAGATCACCAATCTGGGTGCGGTCAACATCCGTCTGCGCAGCCTGTTCGCCGCTCTGGAGGAGCGCGACGAGGCGGCAGAGGAAAAGGCCGCCCCCAAGGCAGAAGCCTGATACATAGGAGGAACCTATGGAATACAATTATCCCAAATTTACCCCGGAGATGAAGCAGACCCACACCATCCTCATCCCCAACATGGCCATTACCCAGTTCCGGCTGCTGGAATACGCCCTGCGCTACGACGGCTACAAGTGCGAGATCCTGGGCAACTGCGGCAGCGCCGTGGCACAGCTTGGTCTGAAATACGTCCACAACGACACCTGCTATCCGGCCCTGCTGGTCATCGGCCAGTTTCTGGATGCCCTGAACAGCGGCAAGTATGACCTGGATCATACGGCCCTGCTTATCACCCAGACCGGCGGCGGCTGCCGTGCCTCCAACTACATCCACCTGCTCCGCAAGGCTCTGGTCAAGGCGGGCTATCCCCAGATCCCCGTTGCCAGCCTGAACTTCTCCGGTCTGGAAAAAGACAGCGGCTTCCAGATGACCCTGCCGCTGGCCCGCCGCGCGCTGGCCTGCATTTTCTACGGCGATATGCTCTGTGCCCTGCGCAATCAGGTGGCCCCCTACGAGAACGAAAAGGGAGCCGCTGACCGGATGGTCGATCTGTGGGTCGAGCGTCTGGGCCGCGTTCTGCTGGCCGGCAAGGGCTTTACTGCCCGGGAAATGAAGCACACCTTCCCGCTCATTGCAAAGGATTTTGCGGCCATCCCCGTGACCCGGGTGCCCAAGGTCAAGGTGGGCGTGGTCGGCGAGATTTACGTTAAATACAGCCCCTTGGGCAACAACGACCTGCAGAAGTTCCTGGAGAGCCAGGACTGTGAGGTGAACTTCCCGGGCCTGATGGGCTTTGTGCAGTACTGCATCTTCAATATGGGCGAGGATCATGTCCTCTACGGCGGCAAGCTGGCCGTCAAGATGGGCACCGATCAGCTGCTTAACTGGCTGGACAGCGTGGAGCGTGCCATGCTCAAGGCCACAGCCGATGCCGGGTTCTATGCCCCCGGCCCCTTCAAGGAGCTGGTGGAAAAGCCCCACGGCATCATTTCGCTGGGGGCCAAGATGGGCGAGGGCTGGCTGCTGACCGCCGAGATGATCGAGCTGGTGCAGGGCGGCTACGGCAACATCGTGTGTGCGCAGCCCTTTGGCTGCCTGCCCAACCATATCGTGGGCAAGGGCATGGTGAACAAGATCCGTGCGCTGTACCCCAGCGCCAACATCACCCCCATCGACTACGACCCCAGCGCCACCCGGGTCAATCAGGAAAACCGCATCAAGCTGATGCTGGCTGTGGCAAAGGAGCGGCTGAACGCCCCTGTGGAAGCTCAGCCGCTTACGGCAGAGCAGCTTGCCGGCGGCACCCCTCAGGTCGGCGCGACCGTGTAACAAAAGCAAATACGATAAAAACAGGGGAGCCGCTGCACGGCATTTTTACGCAGCAGCTCCCTTTTTGCAGGAAAGGAACCGCCATGGAAAAGCCCGCAGCTGCTTGTTATCATCTGCCCGGCCTGTTCGAGTTTTACGAGTTGTACCGCCGTTTTTTGCCGCTGTACCGGGAACACCGGGAATATTTTTACGACTGGTGCGCCATCGGCTCTATCTACGGCGCACCGGCCGGCTGCATCTGGGGCGGGGGACGCATCTCCTGCGGCGGGGCGGCTGCGCGCGAGGTGCTGGCGCTGCTGCGGGAATACGGCATCTCCGGGCGGCTGACCTTCAGTAACTCCCTGCTGCGGGCTGAGCACCTTGCCGACCCGCAGTGCAACGCCCTGTGTGAGCAGTTTGCAAAAAGCGGCGGTGTGCCAAACGGTGTGATCGTCCATTCCGATTTGCTGGCGGACTATCTGCGGCAGCGCTGGCCGGAGCTGTATCTGGTTTCCTCCACCACCAAGGTGCTCACCGATTTTGCGCAGCTGCGGCAGGAATTGGCAAAGCCGCAGTTCCGGTATGTGGTGCCGGATTTCCGGTTAAACCCGGCACTGGAACAGCTGCGCACCCTGCCGCCGGAGCAAAAAGCCAAGGTAGAGTTTTTGTGCAATGAGTGCTGCTGGTTCGGCTGCACCGAGCGCAAGCGCTGCTACGAGACGGTCAGCCGTCAGAATCTGGGCGAGGACTGCCCGGACCACCGCTGCGCCGCCCCGGATGCTGCCGGGGGCTATCGCTTTTCCAAGGCGATGCGCAGCCCCGGATTTATCGGGGTGGAGGATATCCAGCAGCGGTATCTGCCCGCAGGTTTTTCCCACTTTAAAATAGAGGGCAGGGGACTTGGCAGCGCACTGGTGCTGGAATTTCTGCTCTACTACATGACAAGGCCGGAATACCAGCTGCAGGTGCGGGAGACAATTTATCTGGACAATATGCTGGATCTTTTTTAAGAAAATCGCACCGGGCAGACCGTTTTCTGTCCGGTGCTGCTTTTTGCCTGCGGGATTTATACCGGAAAACTTTCTTTTCCCTCCAAAGCGTGTTACAATAAATAAGATATTATTTTTAGAAGCTGCTTACGAAAGCAGCTTCCTGTAGGAGCAGTGCATGGAAACAACGCAAAAACAGATCGTACTGGGCATTCTGGCCCATGTGGACTCCGGCAAGACCACCCTCTCCGAGGCCATGCTCTACCGCGCCGGTGCCATCCGCAAGCTGGGGCGGGTGGATCACGGAGACGCCTTTCTGGATACCGACAGCTTGGAAAAAGCACGCGGCATCACCATCTTTTCCAAGCAGGCGCTGCTTACGGCGGGCAATACTGCCATTACTCTGCTGGATACCCCCGGCCATGTGGATTTTTCCACCGAGACTGAGCGCACCTTGCAGGTGCTGGATTACGCCGTGCTGGTGGTCAGCGGAACGGACGGCGTGCAGAGCCATACCGAAACGCTGTGGCGGCTGCTGCGGCGCTACCATGTGCCCACCTTTGTATTTGTGAATAAAATGGACTTGCCCGGCATGACCCGGGAACAGCTGCTTACCCAGCTGAATCACCGCCTTGGCGAGGGCTTTGTGGATTTTGGTGCAGAGCCTGCCGCCCGCAACGAGGCACTGGCGCTGTGCGATGAGCAGCTGATGGAAAAAATGCTGGATGCAGGCACTTTGACCGATGCAGACATCATCCCCGCAGTTGCCCGGCGGCACGTTTTTCCGTGCTGGTTCGGGGCGGCGCTGCGGCTGGACGGAGTGGATGCACTTCTGGAGGGGCTTGACCGCTACACCCGCCCCGCCCCGGCACTGCACGCCTTTGGCGCAAGGGTATTCAAGGTGTCGCAGGATGAGCAGGGCACCCGCCTGACATGGCTGCGGGTCACCGGCGGGGAACTGAAGGTAAAGGCTCTGCTCTCTGGCGAAGCGGACGGTGAGCCGTGGGCAGAAAAGGCAAACCAGCTGCGGCTGTATTCCGGCGCAAAGTATACCCTGACCGAGGTCATCGGCCCGGGACAGGTGTGTGCCGTGACCGGCCTGACCCATGCAAAGCCCGGCACCGGGCTTGGGGCAGAGCGGGACAGCGATGTGCCGGTGCTGGAACCGGTGCTCAGCTATCAGGTGCTGCTGCCGGAGGGCGCGGACGTACACGCCGCACTGGGCAAGCTGCACCGGCTGGAAGAAGAGGAGCCGCAGTTACATGTATTATGGCAGGAGGAAAAGAGGGAGATCCATATGCAGGTCATGGGGCAGGTGCAGATGGAGATCCTGAAAAATATCCTGTGGGAGCGTTTCGGACTGGAAGCGGAATTCGATGCGGGAAGCATTGTCTATAAGGAGACGCTGGCGGAACCGGTGGAAGGCATCGGGCATTTTGAACCCCTGCGACATTATGCAGAAGTACACCTGCTGCTGGAACCGGGTGAGCGGGGCAGCGGCTTGCAATTTGCCTCTCTGTGCAGTGAGGATATGCTGGATCGGAACTGGCAGAGACTGATCCTGACTCATTTGGAGGAAAAAAGGCATGTGGGAGTGCTCACCGGATCGGAGATCACAGATCTTCGTATACTGTTGATCGCCGGGAAGGCACATACTAAGCATACGGAAGGCGGGGATTTCCGGCAGGCAACTTATCGCGCCATCCGCCAGGGGCTGCGCAGCGGAAAAAGTATTCTGCTTGAGCCGTGGTTTTCCTATCGACTGGAAGTGCCGACAGAAAATCTCGGCAGGGCAATGTCAGATATCACCAGAATGAACGGACGATTCGATCCGCCTGTGACCGAAGGAAACAACAGTGTACTGATGGGCAGTGTGCCGGTGGCAACCATGCGGGATTACGCCAGAGAAGTGGCTTCCTATACCAAAGGACACGGCAGACTGTCCTGCAGCCTGCAGGGGTACGAGCCCTGCCATAATCCGGAAGAGGTGATGGCACAGACGGATTACGATCCGGAGGCGGATACCGCCAACCCTACCGGTTCCGTATTCTGTGCCCACGGGGCCGGTTTCCAGGTGCCATGGGATCAGGTGTCGGAATATGCCCATGTGGAGAGCGGCTGGGTACCGGATTCGGAGGAAAATGCAGAGTCGGGGGATGACGCCTTACAGGGAATGCCGGCAGTGAACAGACGGCAGGGAACTGTACGTCAGACGGGTGGCGGCGCAGAGCGTATCATATCCCAGGAGGAGATCGAAGAGATCTTCCGCAGGACCTATGGAAAAGGGGCAGAAGATCCGCATAGATTCCGCAGATATCATACATCCTCCGGCAGTCGCAGCAACTATACGGAAAGTCCGGCAGACAGTATGCGGACACCGAAGACCAAAGCAGGCCCTCAGGAAAAACCGGAAGAATATCTGTTGGTGGACGGTTATAATATTATTTTCGCATGGCCGGAGCTGCGGGAGCTGGCACAGATCAATTTAGACAGCGCCAGGGACAAACTGATGGATATATTGTGCAACTATCAGGGATATCAGGGATGCCGGCTGATCCTGGTCTATGATGCTTATAAGGTGAAGGGGAATCCCGGATCTACCATGAAATATCATAATATAGAAGTGGTCTATACGAAGGAAGCCGAGACTGCGGATCAGTACATTGAACGGACTACGCATCAGCTGGGCGCAAAACCACAGAAATATCGTGTGACGGTAGCTACCTCCGATGCACTGGAACAGATGATCATCTGGGGCAACGGTGCAGTCAGAATGTCTGCCCTGGGGTTAAAAGCAGCGGTGGAATCCGCCGGAGCAGAATATTTTAACAGCTGAATTATGACCGCTTCGCAGTGACATTTGGATTGAGGTGGTTTTATAGTACTTGAAAAAAGGTAATCTATATCTGTCGGATGGAGCGGATGATGAAAGCTCCGGCAAAATCCGGATAAAACAACAGAGAGGTATAGATTATGAGAAGAAAAGCCATTTCCAATATTATGTTTTATGTTACCACTGTATTATTGATCCTGACCATTGTATTCTGTATCGGAAGTACAGTGAAAAGTGAAAGCGGCAATGAAACACAGCGTATTGAGAATCAGGTGAAAGAACAGCAGCTGCTTACAAAGGTGAAGCAATATCTCAACGAGAATGGCTACCGCAACAGTGGTGTGGCACTGACTTATGTGATGGATGAAAGCGGAGCATGTGATTATACCTTTACGATCCATCATAAGAGGATCAATGACATGAGTGAAGAGGAACGTGAAGCTTTCAGCGCAGAGCTTATGCAGGCATGCAATGCTTCCGGCAGCTACAGCATCTCTTATGAATATCTTCTGACAGATTTTTAAGGGAGACATGACATTTTTCAGAATAGGGGTTATACTGTTACCATATGCCGCAACAGAGGCAATGGGAAAGGAGAAGGACAGATGACATTTATTCCCAAACCACATGAGATATATAAGCATTTTAAAGGGAATCTGTACCAGATCGTTACGATAGCACAGCATTCGGAGACTGGAGAGCAGATGGTGATCTATCAGGCAATGTACGGAGATTTTAAGACCTATGCGAGACCGCTTGCGATGTTTACGAGCGAAGTGGATAAGGTCAAATACCCTGAGGTACAGCAGAGATTCCGTTTTGAGCTGCAGGGTGCGGACGCGGACAGACAGATACGTGGGACCGTTGAAGTGAACGGTGGGCAGACGACAACTCAGGCAGTGCCGACAGCAACAGCGCAGGGCGCGACAGCACAGCCGGAGACACCGGCAGTGCATATAGAAGCTGCAGAGGAGGAGCCCGCACTGGATCCTTTGGTATTAGAGTTCCTGGATGCGGATTCCTATGAACAGAAGTTAAATATTCTCGCAGGCTTACATCACCGGATCACCGATGAGATGATTACGACCATGGCAATCGCCTGTGATATCGAAGTAAATGACGGTGAGACGGAGGAGCGTTATGAAGAACTGAAAAACTGCCTGCTCACCATGGAGAAGTTCGAATGCAATCGCCTGCGGTAGACACTATGGATAAATACAATGAAAATTTAACGGATGTTAAGGAAATCTTTAGGAAAGGTGACCTTCGGGCAATTCCCAAACCACTTTTAAAATGGTATGATAATAATCGTAGGATTCTTCCCTGGAGAGAACAGCCCACACCCTATCGTGTATGGGTCTCTGAAATCATGCTACAGCAGACCAGGGTGGAAGCGGTGAAGCCTTATTTTCAGAGATTTATGGATACCCTGCCGGATATCGCGGCATTAGCGGAAGCACCGGAGGAGACTCTATTAAAGCTTTGGGAGGGACTTGGTTATTACAACCGGGTGCGTAATCTGCAGAAAGCAGCAATTCAGATCATGGAAGATTATGCCGGAATTATGCCGGATTCTTATGAAGAATTGCTGAAACTGAAAGGAATCGGAAGCTATACGGCGGGAGCGGTATCTTCCATAGCTTATGGAAAACCGAACCCGGCGGTAGATGGAAATGTACTCCGTGTGATCGCCCGTATTCGTAAGGATGATCGATGTATCTCAGAGGATAAAGTGAAAAAAGCCGTGGAGAAGGACTTGTGGGAGGTTATACCGAAGGACAGACCCGGGGATTTTAACCAGGCAATGATGGAGATCGGAGCCTGTGTGTGCATTCCGAACGGTGCCCCTCATTGTGAGGAATGTCCGCTTAGACAGATCTGTCTGGCATACGAAGATGGAACGCAGCAGCAGTACCCAAATAAGGCAAAGGCAAAGGAACGGACCATAGAGGAGAAGACGATCCTCATTATCCGGGATGCGGAGCTTGCGGTGCTGCACAAGCGACCGGCTAAGGGACTACTCGCCGGAATGTATGAATTCCCGTCAATGAAGGGATTCTGTACGGCGGAAGAGGTGAAGGAATATCTGACAGAGAACGGACTGCAGGTACTCAGGATCCAGCCGTTGGAGGATGCAAAGCATATTTTCTCCCACAGAGAATGGCATATGAAGGGATATCTCATTCGGGTCGATGAACTCGCACCGAAGAAGGTGGGACCGGATTCTGCGGACTGGATCTATATTGAACCCCGGGAGACGCAAGACAGATATCCCATTCCTTCTGCATTTGCAGCTTATGCGAAGGGCCTGAGCATGCAGCTTGGGATACCTCGAACTATGTTTTAATATGAAGAAAGGACAGCAATCATGAAATTACTTTCCATAGCAATTCCCTGTTATAATTCTGAAAAGTATATGAGAAAATGTATTGACTCCCTGTTAGTCGGAGGGGAGGATGTGGAGATTCTGATCGTTGATGACGGATCTACTAAGGATCGCACTGCAGAGATCGCAGATGAATATGAAGCGCAGTTTCCTACGATCGTCCGCGCGATCCACAAGGAGAACGGTGGACACGGTTCTGCAGTGAATACCGGAATTGCCAATGCTACCGGATTATATTTTAAGGTGGTGGACAGTGATGACTGGGTGAAGCAGGATGCCTATTTTAAGATCCTGGATACTCTGCGGGAACTGGCAGGAGGCGGTCAGGCACTGGACATGCTGATCAGCAACTATGTCTATGAGAAGGAAGGCGAGCGTCGTAAGAAAGTCATTCAGTACCGTCATATTCTGCCGGTAGAGAAGATGTTCACCTGGGCGGACTGCCATCATTTTATCAAGGGACATTACATACTGATGCATTCTGTGATCTTCCGTACGAAGCTGCTTCAGGAATGCGGACTGAAGCTTCCGGAGCATACTTTCTATGTGGACAATCTGTATGTGTTTGAACCGTTACCTTATGTGAAAAATATGTATTATCTGGATGTGAATTTCTACAGATATTATATAGGAAGACAGGATCAGTCCGTGAACGAGACGGTCATGATCTCCCGTATCGATCAGCAGATCCGCGTGACTAAGCTGATGATCGATTATCTTGTGGCAAAAAAACAGGAGTTGGTCAAGAACAGACGCCTGTATCAGTACATGCGTAACTATCTGGAAATTATTATGACAGTGTCATCCGTTCTGCTGATCCGCTCCGGTACTCAGGAACACCTGGATAAGAAGAAAGAATTGTGGGAGTATCTTAAGAGCAAGGATAAGAGACTGTACCTGTGGATGCGCAATGGCATCATGGGTGGAACGATGAACCTGCCCGGAAGAGGCGGACGCAAGATTTCCGTAGAGGGGTACAAGATCTGTCAGAAGCTGTTTGGTTTTAACTAGTCAGGGTTTTATTTTTGATAAGCCAGAAAAAGCTTCAAAAGTCTGAGTGCATAATCACGTTCTCTTTGTTCGGAATTATTTAGCATAGTTAAAATAGCGGATACTTCGGCGGTTTGCCCGGGGTATCCGTTTTCGTTGTTTTCTTTTCCGTAAATAATATAATCCAGTGACATATCTAAAGCTTCGGAAAGCGCCATCAGAGTTTCTACACTCATACCGCAGCTGCCACGTTCAATATCGGCATAATATTTTGCGGCACGGTCTATTTTTTCAGCCATTTCATCCTGCGTGAATCCCAAAAGATTTCTTTTCAGGCGAATACGTTCTCCGGCAGCCAGACGATCATATGTTTTTTTCATTTATACCTCCAATATCATTATCCCCATGAATTGCCCCATTTTTTAGTGTAATCATAAAAGCATTTTCTATGAACTTTTCCCAGTTACATTATGAAGACCGTAAACTATTGACAATACCAGTTTTAAACGTATATAATGGTTACGTTTAAAACAGAAGTCAAAATTACGTTAAAAACGTAGTGACAGAGGGAATTCTTACAATAGCCCGGAAAAAGTCTGGAAAGAGGAAATACTAATGAAGAAAAAAATCATTTCCGTAATCGTGGGCGTGGCCGGTCTGACCATGGCTTATTTTTTAGCGAGCGGAATCTCTCATATCATCTATAATCGTCCGACGGACAATGCGGCTGCCGAAACTGAGAGCAAAACGCAAAGCACTGTGCAGGGAACTGAGGAAGCAAAAAGTGCCATGACCGAGGATGAGATCAACGAAATGCTGGCAGGCATGAAGACAACGGAAACGGCAGAGACCGAGACCGCAGCAGAGGAGCAGAAGGAAGTCATCCCTGTGAAATTCGAAGAGCTTCAGGCGGTGAACCCGGATGTCTATGCTTGGATCACCGTACCCGGTACGGATATTGATTATCCGATCCTGCAGCATGCATCCGACAATTCTTATTATCTCATGCATAATATCGACGGTTCCTATGGATATCCCGGCTGCATCTACACCGAGAATATGAACAGTAAGGACTTCACAGACAACAACACTGTGATCTATGGACACAATATGAAAAACGGTTCCATGTTCGCACAGTTACATAAATTCGAAGATCCGGACTTTTTTGATGCGAATAGAGAAGTGCTGATCTATCTGCCCGGAGAAGTACTGCATTACACCATTTTTGCAGCCCATATCTACGATGACAGACACCTATTGTACAGCTTTGATTTTACGGATCCGGAGGTCTATCAGAAATACCTGGATTCCATATTCAGCACCCGCGATATGAGTGCAAATATTGACAAGGACATCACTGTGGCAACGGACGATCAGATCATTACATTAGTGACCTGTATCGGCAGCCAGCCGAATAACCGACTTCTGGTGCAGGCAGTGCTGACCGACAGAGAAGCGGGTGCGGAGACTGCCCGGGCGGCAGCTGCAACAGAATAGACCAACAAAGTATTTTATGCGTGGGAGACAGACTATGAAGAAGGAAGAAAGCAGAGACAGCCTCATAGATATTCCGCTTGAAGATGAACGTGACGAATCCCAACTGACAGGCCGGAAAGCGGCAGAATACAATAAGCAGCATGTCATCCGGCATAGAAAGCGTGTCCGGACGAAGATATTATGCGCACTGGGGATTTTGCTGGCACTGCTTGCAATCCTCGCGGTGATCGCAGTGATCCTCGTTAACGTGTGGAGATCCACCGGCCGTGCAAGCCTGCTTCATCATGCACAGGGCAACAGTACCGATGCTGCACAGGCGATGCAGGAAGCGGCAAATGAGAAAAATTCCGAAGCCTCCGAAGCACAGGAAGCGGAAGAATCCTATGAATTGCAGGAAGGTCAGATCCGTTACAACGGTAAGACTTACCAATATAAAGATAATCTTATGAATATCCTCTGTTTGGGAATCGATAGCCGTGACGGCATCGCGAAGGAGAAGACACCCGGTAAGGCAGGACAGGCAGACTGCGTGATCCTGGCAGTGCTGGATGATGAAGCGAAGACCATTCAACTCATCAACATCTCCAGAGATTCCATGGTGCCGGTACATGTATATGCTACCGATGGAAGTTATGTGGAGGATCGGACGGAACAGCTGGCTCTGCAGTATGCTTACGGCAACGGCAGGGACTGGAGCTGTCAGCTCATGGAGCAGACGGTATCCGAGCTGTTCTATGGAGTGCCGATCCATGGCTACTGTGCACTGTCCATGAACAGCATTGCAGATCTGAATGATGCGGTAGGCGGCGTGACTGTGACCGTGCCGGAGGATCTGGCAGTGATGCAGCCGAAGCTGTTCACTGCAGGCGATACTGTGACCCTGAAGGGCGAACTGGCATACCATTTTGTTCATGACCGTGACTTTAAGTCTACCGATATTGCTTCCAATAATAAGCGCATTG
>OHLQ01000792.1_pt1 | contig 13038 bp, 10 predicted proteins | sample 1569081 | NCBI WGS metagenome assembly OHLQ01 (sample SAMEA3879585, study PRJEB24766) | human gut metagenome | biome: human-associated habitat; feature: feces | place: USA | collected 1985/1987 | reverse complement strand
GATACGGAAGTATCTTGGAAGTAACGAGCTATAGATTCAGTCTATAGCTCGTTATATTTTACCCGTATTAGCGCAGAGAAAGAAGATATGATAGTCTTAGTGACGTGAAAGAGAGGTAATGAGATGATTCGGTTAGAGAACGTCAGTAAGACTTTTACAGATTCCAATAAAGAAGTTCATGCAGTGAATAACGTAAGCCTTACCATCAACGATGGAGATATCTTTGGTATTATCGGATTTTCGGGAGCAGGAAAATCGACACTGGTCCGATGCATCAATCTTCTGGAAAAGCCGACGGACGGAAAGGTTTTCGTGGACGATGCAGAGATTACGGCACTGTCCGGAAAAGAACTCCGCAAGGCACGTAAGAAGATCGGCATGATTTTCCAGCATTTCAATCTGATGCCATCCCGGACCATCTTCGGAAATGTTGCTTATCCCTTGCGCGGCAGCGGGCTTTCCAAAGAAGAGATCAAGGCCATCATCCCCCACCGGGACCCCATGCTGCTGGTGGATACCGTGGAGGAGATGGAGGCAGGCGACCACATCGTGGCGTCCAGCACCATCTACGGCGGCACCTTCAACCTCATCTCCGTCACCATGAAGAAGATGGGCATTGAGGCCACCTTTGTGGACCCGCTGTGCACCGAGGAGGAGCTGAACGCTGCCTTCCAGCCCAACACCAAGGTAGTGTTCGGCGAGACCATTGCCAACCCCGCCCTGACCGTGCTGGACATTGAAAAGTTTGCCAAGGCCGCCCACGCCCACGGCGTGCCGCTGATGGTGGACAACACCTTCCCCACGCCGGTCAACTGCCGCCCCTTTGAGTGGGGCGCGGATATCGTGACTCACTCCACCACCAAGTATATGGACGGCCACGGCGCTGTGCTGGGCGGTGCCATCGTGGACGGCGGCAAGTTCGACTGGATGGCCCACGCCGAGAAGTTCCCCGGCCTGTGTACTCCCGATGAGAGCTATCATGGCATCACCTACGCGGAGCGCTTCGGCAAAGAGGGGGCTTTCATCACCAAGGCCACCGCACAGCTCATGCGCGACCTCGGCTCCATCCCCTCCCCACACAATGCGTTCCTGCTGGGGATCGGGCTGGAAACGCTCTTCCTGCGTGTGCAGCGGCACTGTGAAAATGCGCAGAAGGTGGCGGAATTCCTGGAGGAGAACGAAAAGGTCGCATGGGTCAACTACCCGGGTCTTCCGAGCAACAAGGGTTTTGCGCTCGCGCAGAAATATATGCCGCACGGCACGAGCGGCGTGGTCTCCTTCGGCGTAAAGGGCGGCAGGGAAGCCGCAACCCGCTTCATGGATCATTTGGAGCTTGCCGCCATCGTCACCCATGTGGCGGACGCGCGCACCTGTGTGCTGCACCCCGCGAGCACGACGCACCGCCAGCTCACCGACGAGCAGCTTGATGCGGCGGGCGTGGGGCCGGATCTAATCCGGCTATCCGTGGGCATTGAGTATGTCGACGATATCATCGCGGACCTCCGGCAGGCGCTGGAGCAGGCATAACACGGTTGTGAAAGAAAGCACCGTTTCTATCAGCCGGATAGAAACGGTGCTTCTGGTATGAGAGGCTGCTGCAACATGCGTTTGCAGCAGCCTCTTCGTGTTTTTTCTATGATTCAGAGTTTTAGCCTTTTCTATCAAACAGCCCCTTGAACCAGGCGACAACGCCGGATTCCTCCTGCGCCGGTGCCTGTGCCGGCTGTTGGCTTTCTGCCTTGATGCCATCTGTTTTCAGAATGAATTTTACATCTGTATCCATTCCATCCGCGGCCTGCGTATAAAGGCCGTACTCCTTGGAGAGATTGAGCCATGCCTGCACGCGCCCGAGTAGGGAGGAGGCCGCGTCGGCCGCATCGGTGTATTTGGAGAGCAGGCCTTGCTGCTCGATTTGATCGAGCGTTTTTACAATGCCGGAAGCCGTGCTGAGCGTTTCCGGCTGCGCCGCATTTTGCAGCGCCTTCATGATCTCGCTGCCGGAGGAGAGATCCGCCTGGATGCGCATCAGAGCGGCGACTGTTTTCGGCATGTTTTCAAGAGAAGCGCGCACGGCTGGATCATTGAGGTCGCCCGAGAGGGATTCGAGGATTGGGGCTGCATCCTTCAAATCCTGCGCAAGCGTGGGCAGCATCTTTGCGAATGCCTTTAGATGTGGGTTGGAGGCCGCCTGCATCACCTGTGCCAGCAGAGTGAGCTGGCCTGCGTTTGCCTCAAAATCCTGTTTCATCTGCATGAGCTGCTTTGCGGTTTTTTGCAGGTACTGCATGGTGCTTGTATCAGAGAGCAGATCGTTGAGGGAGGCGAGCTGATCCTTGTTTTTGGCAAGCTCGCCCGCCAGCGTTTGCAAATCCGGCAGAACGCCGGTGGCAAAGGTCAACAGGCTTTCCACCCGGTCAGGGCCGATTTGCTCCACTCTAGTACTCAGCGCCTCAGCTTCTTTGAGCAGTGCGGAAAGCTGCTTGGTGACGGAATCGGCAATCTCATCTTTCTGGGCAAGCTCCTTGCGGATCGTTTTCTGCACCATGGTGACGATCAGGCGGGTGGGGGAGGCGAGCAGCACGCCGACGGAGCCTTTTTCTACCTTTGGCAGGAGCGTATCTTTCAGCTTTGCCGCGGTCTGGTCGTTTCGAGCGGCAATTTCGATGCAATCCTGAACGGTTTGCCGGTTCCCCTTTGCAATGGCGCCGTTGGCGGCGATCAGATCGTTTGCACTGGCATCGAGGATCGCCTGCACGCGTTGCGCGGAAACCCCTGTTTTTTCCGCCGCGATCTCCATGGCCTTTTTATCCACCAGCGCATCGACCATCACGCGGATATCATCCTCTGTGAGTGTGATGCCCTGCTTTTTGAGGGAATCAAGCAGGGAAGAAACCTCTTTGAGCAGCTTGACGGCATCCGTGCTGCTGCCCATCAGCTCGGTGAGGGTTTGAAGCTCCTCCTGGGAGGAGGCGAGCTTGCTCAGTAACCCGCTGGAGGAATCCAGCACACCGCTGAGGCTGTCGAGATTCCCCGCCGCGGAAAGGATCTGATCGAGCGGCTCCAAATCGATCGATTGCAGGGCAACAACATCGATGAGCAGCTTCTGAATATTTTTGATCAGGCTGCTGTCAAGCAGCTGATTTGCGCAGGAGAGGAGCTTTGTGTCCCCTAGCAGCTGCGTAAGCTCCGCGGCGTCCGCATCCTTGGCAAGCTTGCCGACCAGGGCAAGATTCTCTTTGGTAAAATACTGCGGAAGAAGATCAAGCAGTGCTTTCTCTTTCTCATAGATAGAGGTGAGCTCTTCCATGAGTGAGCGCATCTCCCGCATATTGTCGCCGTCGGTTAACAGGGAGCGCAGCACATGATCTGGGTCGAGCTGCTCCACCGCATTTTGCATATCGTTCAGGGCATACAGGCTCTTTTTGATTTCGCTGAGCTGGCCGGAGGCCTTGCTCAAATCAAGAGCGGGAATGTCGGTCGTCATGGCAAAATACATATTATCCAGCTCAAAATCCTTAACGTCTGCCGTTAGAGTAAAGGTTTCCGGGAAAGTGAGGCTTTTGAGCTCCTCTATGGGCATGGAGGCAAGATCCAGGCTGTCATGAAGGCCTGGCAGGGCGATGAATACGGCAAGCTGCTTGCTGCCGTCGCCCAGGGTAGCGCCATTTTCCATCTTGATATTTTGGAACTTCTCTTCCGGAAGGAGCATGCCGCCCAACGCGGCGACCGGTGTATAGATGACGGCCTCCCGCCCATTGATATTGACGGTATGCGGCTGGGTGTTTTTCATCTGGATTTCAATCTTCACCTTGCCGCTCTTACCCGCAAGATCCGAAGGCTCAATCTCGGCGCCGTCCAGATAGTAGCGGATCGAGATATCGACGGGCAGATCCTTTTGAGATTCGCCTTTATAATAGAGATCGGTGGAATCCATGTTCCAAGCGATCTGATTTCCTTTTTGCACAGGTTTTACATCGCTTTTGATATTTTGAATTCCGTCTAGATCGCTCTGGTCGGCCACCTGCACGCCTGCCTGCTCCGTATGGAGCCAATCTGTCACAATTTTTTTAGAAACGTTACCTTTTGCATCCATTGTAACATAGACCGTTTCAGATTTGCGGGTTTTTCCAGTATAGGGGGCATACGTTTGTAGACCTTGCCGCTCTATGGCAGGGGGCTGCGTCGTGTCGTTTGTGCTTTCCTCCGGCTGCCCCTGCGCGCTGCATGCGCTCATCAGGAGGATGGAGGGTACGAGCACGGCACAGGTTAATTTTTGTATCAGATGCTTTGTTTTCATGGGAATCGCCACTCCTTTCATGGCTTGCAGCCATATGCAAAATCACTTCGTTTTTTTTGATTCGGATTGATTGCCGCCAGAAGAATCGACTGGCGAGGGCCGGCCGTTTGCTTTTTTGCTGCGGCCATTTGGCTTTGTGCCACTCCAGCTGAGGCTGGTTTTGGAGATGATCCTTTCGCAAACAAGCAGCAAAGGCGTCAGGAAGAAGAAAATGACAATTGCACTGATCACCGAGCCGCGAGCGAGCATAGAGCAAATGCTCTTGATCATTTCGATGTTGCAGGTCAGATACACACCGAAGGTGGCGCAGAAGAAAACCAGCGCGCTCGACATAATGGAGCGGTCGGCGGCATTGGCTGCAATGCGCATGGCATTCATGCGGTCGTGCCCGCGTTGCAGTTCCTCCCGGAAGCGAGTGGTCAACAGGATGGCATAGTCCACCGTTGCACCCAGCTGCACACAGCTGATCACGGTAGGTGCAATGAAGGGGATGACGGTGCCGGTAAAAAAGGGAATCGCCTCGTTGATGAAAATAGCGAGCTCAATGCTGCCTACGACGACGATGGGGATCGTGAACGATTTAAAACAGATCGCAACGATGATAAAGATCGCCAGCGTGGAAAGGATGCTGGTAACGATAAAATCCTTATCCGCGATTGTGGTCAAATCCTTTGTCAGCGGGCCTTCGCCCGTAATCATACCGCCGCTGTCATAGGATTTAACGATTGCCGTCATCTCATCAATCTGTTCGTTTTCTTCCTCGGTGGCGGCGCTGAAGCTTGAGTTGATCATGAGCAGCTGCTTGCCGTCTTTTTTGCAAATCTCCTTGATTTCCTCCGGAACAAAGGAATCTTCGATCGCGGGGCCCAGGAATTTATTATAGGAAAGAACCGTTTCGATTCCATCCACTTGCTCCAGCTTTGCCGACATTTCGGTTAGCTTGCTGGCGGGAAGGGTATCGTCAACAATCACAAAGTGCGTCGTTGCCATATTGAACGCATCCTTCATCTTGTTGAGTGATACGATGGAGGGAAGATCCTGCGGCAGCCCGCGGTCGATGTTATAATATTTTGTTACATTATTTTGGCCGATGCAGGCAGGAATTGCAATGAGAAGCCCAACTGCGATTAGCACACGGCGGTGCTTGAGAATGAAACTGTTCATTCTATTAAAGCTTGGGATCAGGCTCCTGTGCGTGAATCGGTGAATTGGTTTATCAAATGCAAGAATCAAAGCAGGCAGGACGATGACAACCGTGATAACGCCGAGCACGACTCCCTTTGCCATGACGAGGCCGATATCACGGCCGAGGGTCAGCCGCATGAAGCACAGCGCCAGGAAGCCGAAGATCGTGGTAAGCGAGCTGCCTGACAGGGAGAGGAAGGTATTTGATACGGCGCGCGCCATGGCGTCCCGGTGGTCGCCGCCTTTTTCACGCTCCTCTTCATACCGATCCACGAGGAAAACCGAGTAGTCCATCGTAACACCCAATTGAAGAATGGCGGCGATGCACTGTGTGATATAGGAAATCTGGCCGAAGAAAATATTCGTGCCAAAGTTATAGACAACCGCCAGGCTCAGCCCCAATAACAATACCCACGGGAGAATCCAGGATTTTAGCGAGAGCGTCATGGCAACCATGGCAAGCGCGATGGCGATGGCAATGTAGATGGGCGCTTCGCTATCGGCCAATTCTTTCGTATCCAGTGATATCGTGGAAAGGCCGCTTAAAAAGCACTGCTTGTTCATCAGGCTTCGGATTTCACCGATGGCCTTCATCGTCTCCTCCGATGCACTGGAGTGGTCGTATTGGACGAGCATCATGGTGGCGTTTGTTTTTTGGCTGTAAAAAACGTTTTTAATTTCATCCGGAAGGATATCCTCCGGCACGCCGATGTCGAGAATATCATCGATCCAGGTGACCTGATGCACTCCTTCCACCTTCGACACTTTTTCCTTTAGGGCGGCAACGTCCTTGGCGGGCATATTCTCCACGATCAGGACGGTGCTTGCGGAATTGTGAAAGGTTTCGTCCAGCACCTGCTGGCCTTTTACCGAATCAAGGTCATCCGGCAGATAAGAGAGAATATCATAATTGACATATGTGTTCAAATAGCCGATTGCACTGGGGATCAGCAATAGAAAGGCAATCACAAGAATCAGCTTTGTGTGATGGGTCAGCCACCGCGAAAACCGGTCGATCATGCGGCAACACCTCGTTTTCTATACAAAATCAAGTTAACGAATCATTCTGCGTATGGCGTCATAGAGCGCCGGCTTTATTTCAGAAAGCTTGTAGGGCTTTTGGTACAAAATAGCGTCGCTGCAAACGGAGCCGGTCATTTCGATGATGATGTAAAGCGTCTGCTCTGCCTGTTCGCGTGACTTGCCCCGCTGCATCAGGCGCTCTATCACAGAGTCTACTATCGGGCCAAGCTCGCCATCCCTCAAATATTCCATAACGGAAAGGCTGGCGGATAACTTTTTGTGGATCAGCAGCACCAGATCATGGTTTTTCTCAAGAGAATCGATGAGCCGGGAGGCGAAAAAAAGAATGCCCTCTTCCAACTCAGGCTGCTCAGTTTGATATTTTTCTCCAAGCTCCCGCAGGGCCGCACGGACGAGCACGGTGCTTTTATACAGAACGATCTGGTCAAGCAGATCATATTTATCATGGAAATAGAGGTAGAAGGTGCCCTTTGCCACGCCTGCCTTTTTAACCACTTCGTCAATTGCGGTAGCGTGCACGCCTTTGCTAACAAAGAGATTATAGGCTTCCTCAATCATTCGAATACGCTTTGCGCTTTTTTTATTCTCCAATGCCGGTTTTGATGTTCCCTGGGTTTCCACATTTTTTCCTCCTTCCAAGGGCCGCCGTTCTAATAGCGCTTCATTTGAATCGTGTTCATTATTTCTAGATAAAACAGCTTTAAAACCGTATATAATAAATGATAAACAACGCAGTCCAATCCTCCTTTCACACAATAATCATCATATGTGCGGTAGCTCCAGCGCTTCCAATAGGGCTGTAGGTGGCGTTTTCGTGGTTGCCTTTGCTCAAAAAAGTGTGGTGTTGCAGCAAAGGCATTCTTTTTCCAACAATCAGGAATGACGAATCGTCATTTATCTTTTCAAGAGGCAACGATAACACTAAACTGACGAATCGTCAATCTTTTAAACGAGATATTCACAAAAATTTAATATGATATATTAGAAATAAGATGGCATTGTAAATAGAATAAAAATATGATATGATTTTTTGTATCATCTGCTTGGAAGGAAGGCTGTTCTATGACAATTGGATTCATTGGCGGCGGCAATATGGCTGGCGCAATCATCAAAGGCCTGCTCGCTGCTTCCCTTTACCGTCCGGAGGAGGTTTTCGTGACGGATATTACACCGGAGCGCTCCAAAGACTGTGCGAAACGGCTTGGCGTGGCAGCAGCGGATACTGCCGAAGCACTCATTGAGCATGCCGACACAGTGGTGCTGGCTGTGAAGCCCGGGGTGTTCCCTTCCTTGTTGCCGAGCATTGCCCCCTACTTGCAAGAAAAAAATCCGCTGGTGATTTCCATCGCGGCTGGAAAAACGCTTGGTTTTATTGAAGAAGTACTTGGCTTTTCACCCGCGCTTGTGCGGGTGATGCCCAATATTAACGCGAAGGTAGGGGCGGCAATGAGCGCATTCTGTGCGAATCAGCAGGTAACACAGGAGCAAAAAAAGCTTGTGGCGCGTTTGTTTTATGCCATTGGGCAGGTCAAAGAGCTTGATGAGGCATTTTTTCCTCTGTTTGGCGTAATTGCAGGCAGTGCGCCCGCGTTTGCCTATCTCTTCATCGATTCACTGGCCCGTGCGGCGGTAAAGAATGGGATGCAGAAACAAGTGGCTTTGGAAATTGCGGCGCAGACGGTTCTAGGCAGTGCAAAGCTGATTTTGGAGGGCGGAGAGCATCCGTGGGCGCTGATTGATCAAGTTTGTTCCCCGGGCGGCACAACGATTGAGGGGATTGCTGCATTGCAGGACGCCGGGTTTGAAGCAGGGGTACGAAAATCGGTTGACGCAGCGCTGGAGAAGGATCGGAGGCTATAAGGCCGCAGAAGAAGAAAAAACACTGCGCTGTGCTTTTTTCCATGTGATTGGTTGGTTTGCTTCCCCTCTAGTCGCGGCAAAGGCAGTAAGGGTTGGTTATTTTTTATACGCATTTGGCAGCAAGCGTGAAAAACGGGCATATGATGAGAATTGCCCCCATCTGCGTGAAGAGACGCTTCATCGGCTTGCTTTAATGTGATAAGGGAAGTATAATGACCTTCCTTTAGAACGTTTGACTACAAATCCATGGCATTTTTCTATATATTGCACAAAAAACGCAATATGCAATTTACACAAACATCAGACCTTGAAAACGGTTTCGCTTGGGATACAAGCTGAATTTTCGCAAAATGGTCTATAACTCGCCATAAGTCGTTGACGGAGACAAGTTTTGTGATATAATATGTAGCGAAGCAGACATGAAATTTGATTGTGTGGGAGATATATCATTATGTATGTGAAAGACGTAACGGTTCAGAATCAGGTCGGCCTGCACGCTCGTCCGGCAACCTTTTTTATCCAGAAGGCAAATGAGTACAAATCCTCCATTTGGGTGGAAAAAGAGGAGCGCCGCGTGAATGCAAAGAGCTTGCTTGGCGTTCTTTCCCTCGGCATTATGGGCGGAACGAATATCCGGATCATTGCCGGCGGCCCCGATGAGGAGCAGGCGGTGGAAGGGCTGATCAAGCTTGTGGAATCTGGTTTTGCGGAGTAATCTTTCGGAGAAAACCGACCGTTTTCTTTCAGCCCTGTCTAGGATGGGCGCCTGTTTTTAGGCGTGGACAGGCTCGAAAAGTGCATGAATGAAAAAACAAAGGCTCTGTTTGGCAAAAGCAGAGCCTTTGTTTTTTATTCTATTATTAAAAAACAAAATACACAGGCTATGGATGCGGCCTGCGCATTTGGTGATATGGAATTCTGGCCACCCTGACTCACACAAGGGGAAGCGACCCCTATTCTCCCTGCTCTTCCGGGTTGCTTTCCTCCTGTTTATGGGCTTTGCTCGCTTCCTCTTCCTGCTGGAGACGTTCCTCTTTTTTCTCCTTACAATAATCAAGCAGCTGGCTGCTGAGCATTGTGTTTAAAGCGGCCTCAAAGGAGAGCAGAGCAATCAGCGTTAGCGCGATGCTGCTCTCATCTGTCACACCCTGGTCCTTGCACTGGTGCTCGATTCTGGAAAGTTTCTCTTCGATATCCTTCCGGTAGGCCTTTTCATAGCCGCCAACAAGGTCATAAAATATGCCGTACATGTTGTCGAGCTGCTCGGTATTTTCAATATGGGAGGTGAAACGTTTGATTTCCGGCATCGGCAGATTCTGCTTGAGCAAAAAGATATAAATCAGCGTAATGATATGGCGGCGGTTGTAGCGTTTGTTTTCCGGGCGGGGGAGCACACCCTCCTTGCTATAGTTGTTAATCATCGTGTTAGTGAAAACGCTCTCATCCTTGCGGCGCAGGCTCGGCCCCATTTCCTGCTCCAGCAAGGAAGTCACCTGCTCCATATAGAGATCTATTTTGGGGATATCTCCGGAAGAGAGCAGCTTGAAATCCGCCAACTCCTGAGCACGGCGCAGTGTTTCATCTTTTAGATCGGACATTCTAAAAACCTCCATCTATATTGCACGTCAAACGTTATTTACAGCTTTATTATACGGCTTTTTATACTGCATAGCAAGCATAAAAATAAAACGCCTGGAAAACCTCTTCCCAGGCGTTTGGTTCCGAATCATAAAAAGACGGGTAACAATAACCTTTATCGAATAACGCTCACTGCCACATCCGGCGTGTCGGTGATAATACCATCTGATCCCCACTCGCTGCATAGACGCATGGCTTCCTCCAGATTGACTGTCCATGGGTTTACAATGATTCCAGATTTATGACAATCATCTAAATAATCCTCGTCTACATAGGCGATCAGGGGATGCAGGGCGTCGGCATGGATTTGTTTTGCATAAGCGATTGGATCGTCATAAACCTGCTCGATCACGGGGGAATCAGGGGAATATAAGAAGCCAGTGCGAGTGTTTGGGTCAATTTCCTTCGCTTCCACCAGCAGGCGCGGATCAAAGCTTGAAATGATTAAACGATCAAAAAGATGATGCGCCTTGACGCACGCAATCGTTTTGCGGACGATATCTTTTTCTCCGGATTTTGGGCTTTTAATCTCCACGTTGATGATGGAAAACGGATCCGCAATCTCCAAAAATTCATGCAAAGTGGGGATTTTCGTTCCTGCAAAATCAGGGGAAAAATAGGAGCCAAAATCAAATTTTTTGAGCTCTTCCAGCGTGTAGTCGGAGATGTTGCCCTTGCCATCGGAGGTTTCATCGATGGTGTAGTTGTGGCAGATGACCAGTTCTCCATCCTTTGTTAGATGGACGTCGTTTTCCACGCCATCCGCTCCGAGCTCGATTGCCTTGAGGAATGCGGGGATCGTATTCTGCGGCGCGTGCTTGTTTGCGCCGCGGTGCGCGAGGATCTTTGTCATAAAAAATCTCTCCTGTCCTTTGATATCGGTAAAGAAATGAATGCTCCGTGCCTATTATACCTGATACCATCTGTTTTGTTAAGCGGGAAAGTTGAATTTCCGGCGCAAATGCTTGCCTTTTTTCCCACTCCGTTTTATCATAATCGTTGTGTTTTGATAACGGGGGGCAGTGCAAAGAATCGATCTTTCAAAAGCCCCATTATGAAAGGAGGATCATATAATGGATGCTTTTTCCTGCGCTGCTTGCCCGCGCCGCTGCGGCGCCTTACGGAAACCGGCGCAGCCCTCTGGAGGATTTTGCGGGATGCCGGCCGGGTTTGTGGTTGCGCGGGCGGCTCTGCATCAGTGGGAGGAGCCTTGCATTAGTGGGCAACACGGTTCTGGAACCGTGTTTTTCTCCGGCTGCTCGCTGCGCTGTGTTTATTGCCAAAACCAGCAGATCAGCCTCGGCCGCTATGGAGCGCTGGTGACGGAGGAGAACTTGCTGCGGATGTTTGACCGGCTGATTGAGCAGGGCGCGCATAACCTGAATCTAGTTAATCCAACCCACTATGCGCCGATGCTTGCAAAGGCTCTGAAAAAATACTGTTCGCCTGTGCCGGTTATCTATAATTCAGGGGGATATGAGCGGGTAGAAATGCTCAAGGCCCTGGAGGGGCTCGTTGATATTTATTTGCCAGATCTGAAATATGTGGACAGTGCAGTTTCGCTGCGTTATTCCGGTGCGGCAGATTATTTTGACTATGCTTCGAAGGCGATCTTAGAAATGAGCAGGCAGGTAGGGAAAGCGACCTTTGATGAAAATGGAGTGATGAAAAAAGGGCTGATCGTCCGGCATTTGATCCTGCCGCGCAATACGGCGCAGTCCATCAAGGCGCTTACATGGATTCATGAAAACCTGCCGGAGGGGACGCTCGTCAGCCTGATGTGCCAGTATACGCCGTGCGGGGAGCTTGATGCTTTTCCGGAGTTGACCCGACGAATTACGCATAGGGAATATGATAAAGTGGTGGATCAAATGCTGGAGCTGGGCTTGACCGGCGGATATTTGCAGGAATTATCCTCGGCAAAAGAGGAGTATATTCCGCCTTTTGATCTCAGCGGAGTGATTATATAGTATCAAAAACCGCATCAAGATTATATATTGAAATTAATAAAAGAATTGGAAACTTTAATTTGCGGAAACTATTGACATGAGATGTGTAGAGTGCTATGATGGGTATCGCAAAAGAGAGAAGAACTGATAGGCCGATTGAAAAGAGAGGGAGGACGATTATGTCACTGGATAAAGTGCCGCTGATTCAATACGGCAAGGCGGAGGATATCATCAATTCTGTTACCCATGCAGTGGGTGCGGTGTTTGGTGTTGTCGTGCTCATTTTGTGCACGGTGCGTTCAGCAAAGCTAGGCTCGGCGATGGGCGTGGTCAGTTCCGTAATTTACGGTGTGTCGATGATTCTCCTATATTTCTGCTCGGCACTCTACCACGGCTTGCCGGCGGGGAATGCAAAACGGTTTATGCGCATCGTTGACCATGCGGTGATCTATTTGCTGATCGCGGGCACAATCACGCCCTGCGTGCTGATCGCGCTGCGCTCCGAGAGCAATGTGGCGGGATGGGTGATGTTTGGCGTCACCTGGGGCTGCGCGCTGCTGGGGATTATCCTCACGCTGATCGACTTCGAAAAATTTAAGGTCATGGAAATGGTGCTCTATATCGCCATCGGCTGGACGCTGTTGTTCGTGGTAAAGCCCCTGTTTCATGCGCTGAGCACAACGGGTGTTGTGCTGGTGATTCTGGGCGGCGCGGTGTATACGGTCGGTGCGATTATCTATGGCTTTGGCAAGAAGGTCAAGTATTTCCATGCGCTGTTCCATATCTTTGTGCTGGCGGGCAGCACGCTGCATTTCGTGGCGGTTTATTGGTATGTGCTGCCGCTGGCGAAATAAGCAAAGCGAAGATTTTTACAACAACATTTCCTTTATCTCCTTTTGATGAAGTTCACACACAAACGGCAAACGGCAGGTGCATAAAATGTGCCTGCCGTTTGCCGTTTGTGTGTGCGTAGAAAAAAGTTGCCTAAAAAGGTCAATGGATAATTGTATGTTTTTCCCCTTTTATGAAACGGAAAAAAGTTGTAATATTATACTATATGCAGAA
>OHLQ01000791.1_pt1 | contig 13057 bp, 9 predicted proteins | sample 1569081 | NCBI WGS metagenome assembly OHLQ01 (sample SAMEA3879585, study PRJEB24766) | human gut metagenome | biome: human-associated habitat; feature: feces | place: USA | collected 1985/1987 | reverse complement strand
ACAACCGCTATCACAACAACGATGACAACCAAAAGTAATAAAATTCCCATGAAAACTAAAAAACCGCCTTCTGTCATGTCTTCCTCCGTTCTGAAAGGATTGTGCAGATTCACTTCTCAACCATTTCTTTTTTTCCAAAATCTGTACCTATTATAGCACATTAGCAACTGGAAAAAAAGAGCCTATGTTTGATTATTTCAGATAATTTTTCTGATGTTTTTTAATATTGTAATCTTTTTCTGCTACATCAAAGGAGAACCGCCGTGATATGGGGAATCACGACGGTTCTCAGGGAAGGTTTTTTCATTTGTAGCTATATTCTAATTTATCCTTTTACACTGCCGAGGGCAACACCCTGTACGATGTGTTTGGATAAGATCAGATATACAATGATAACCGGGAAGATGGAAAATGCGATCATCACATATACCTGCCCCATATCAAACTTGAGCCAGTCAGCCGCACGCAGCTGTGCGATTAAGATAGGCAGTGTTTTTTTCTTGTCATCATGTAAGATCAATGCCGGTGTGAAGTAGTTGTTCCAGCTGCTTACGAATGTGAAGATCATCTGCACAGCAATTGCCGGTTTCATCAGTGGCATTACAATTGCATTGAAGGTACGGAATTCACCGGAACCATCGATACGTGCTGCCTCGATCAGTGACAACGGCAGTGTACTCTCCATATACTGTTTCATATAGAAAAATGTAACCGGAGCCGCAATCGTCGGCACGATCAGAGGTATAAAGGAATCCTCTAATTTCATGTTGGAAACAAGTTTGATAAATCCAAGTGCAGTTACCTGTGTCGGAATCATCATGATCATCAAAATAAACGGATAAATGTATTTTTTCAGTTTGAAATCATATGCATGGATCGCATAAGCTGTCATCGTTGAAAAATATACGCTGAGTACTGCACTGAGCGAAGAAACGATCAGGCTGTTGAACATACCGTTCCATACCGGAAGCGTTCCATTTCTCAAATTCTTCCAGTTTTCCCACAGATGGCTGCTCGGAACCAGCGTAAAACCTGACTGCAACTCACCGTTTGATCTGGTTGCATTGATAAACAGTACATAAAACCAGAACAGACACAATATGGAAACAATGATCAGTACGATATATGCGATCAGTCTTCTTGCATGAATTCCTACACCTTTTTTCAGATTACGATTTTCATTCATGATCTTCACCCCTTCCTCTTATCATTGCCGGTTATCTTAAATACTACCAGGCTTAAGATACCTGTAATGATAAACAGAACAACTGACAATGCACCAGCCATACCATAGTTCTTGCTGTAGAGATGTTTATTTAAGAACATGATCAGCGTCATGGTAGAACGCATCGGGTCACCGGTTCCATTGGTTAAGATCTGCGGTACATCGAATAACTGTAAACCACCGATCAGAGATGTAATAACCACATATACAAGAATCGGACGTAACAGTGGCAATGTGATCTGCCAGAATACCTGGGAAGAAGTTGCACCATCAACTTCCGCTGCCTCAAACAAAGAGGTATCAATACCCATCATACCTGCCATTAAAAGGATCGTTGTATTACCAAACCACATCAGACAGTTCATTAACGCGATCAGCCCTCTTGCACTGCCCGCATTGGATAAAAATTTGTACGGTGTATCAATAAATCCGATCTGCATCAGCATTGAGTTGATGGGTCCTCCATCAGAGAACAACGTAAAGAACAACATGGAAAATGCAGATGCCATGATCAGATTCGGCAGATATACAACTGTTTTAAAGAAACGGGTTCCCTTTAATTTAAGACGTACATCGGAGAACCAAGCGCCAAGTACCAGTGATAAAATGATCTGCGGCACGAAACACATGATCCATAATACCATAGTATTTTTTGTATAAACCCAGATATCTCCATCAGAAAAGAGTTTTTGATAGTTTGCAAGTCCGACAAACTTTGGTCCGACCTGTGTCAGTCCTGACATATAGTTTTCAAAGAAACTGTTGTAAATAGTGCTGACTAATGGGATCAGCTGAAAAATAACGTATACTACAATAAATGGAATCAAAAAGATATACCCCCATTTATTGTACCTTACTACCTTTCCACTACTTTTTTTCATGATAATCTGACCTCCTTTTTCAGAGTGTATTATTTTCATCCACAGAGCTCACAGCATCCTTCACCTTTATCCTGTGTAAACATGCTGTCAGCTCTGCGCTTGGCATTTTAACCTGAATAAACCGCACCTGCCTTCCTTATTGCATTCCGGCAGGCGCAGCTTTTCATTCATAACAACAGAATATCCGCAGAGCGTGCTTTCCATTGTTATTTTTAGATCATTCATCTTCTTAATATGTTAATTCCGGATATTTCTCTAAAACTGATTTGTAAAACAAGTCTAATGCCTCTTCTTTCGTTGCACTTCCTTCAAAATAGTTCTTCATTGCATGCTGAAATTCTTCGTTGCATCCCTGATCGTATGAAGAAAGATTACTTAAATCAAGTTTGGATACACCCTCATTATAAATACCAAGCGGATTCTGTCCGCCTAAGATTTTACTTGCGTAAGAGCTGTCTGCCATCTCAACGATTACATCCTGGTTGTTTACAAAGTCATCATCTTTCTCGATGATCTCTCTCATAACATCATCATTGGTTGTCATCTGAAGCATGATATCTTTTACAAGGCTTGGGTTATCCGTTCCTGTTGCTGCACAGATCCATGTACCACCCCAGAAGAAGCCCTGCGGTCCTTCGGTTGCGCCCCAGCCACCGTTGTAACCGATACTGCCTTCGGTATCTGCTGCCATTGAGAAGTTTACTAACCATGCAGGTCCAAAGTAGCAGAATACATTTCCTTCCGGATAGAAACCTTTCTTCCAGTCATCACTCCACAGTTCGTATGTTCCTGTCTCGCCTGCATCTACAAGTTCTTTGGAATCATCAACCCATTTCATAATGTTGTCATCAATATTGATTTTGCCATCAACAACCCATTTGGAAGTAACGTTGTTGGAATATACACGGTAAGTATCGTTTGCGGAAGATGTTATGGTGTAGCCTGCATCTTTCATCTTCTTTGCTGTATCATTGAATGTATCCCAGTCTTTTACATAGTTCTGAACTTCTGAAGGATCATCAGATCCTAATACTGCTTTTGCTGCATCTCTGTTATAGAATAATACGCCAGGACAGCCCTGCCATGAAAGACCTTTTAATACACCATCAGAATTGGTAACAACATCTTTGGTGTACTGATACTGTTTAGAAAGATCTTCATCGGTAATACCAAGGTCTGTCACTGCCATTGTGTAGTCGGTATCAACATATTTCAATGCATAATCAGCTTCTACCAGGAAGATATCAATTTTATCATCTGCTGCTGCATCAGACTGCTTTAATAAGGCTGCATCCAGGTTATTCTGATATGCCATATCATCACTCGGGGTAATGTTCCATTTTACTGTTACATCACCGATCGTACCTGTGGTTGCATCTACCTCTGTATATCCAGGATAATGATCTGTCAGACGACTCTTGAACTCCTCATTCCAGCAGTAGATATTCAATACTTTTCCCTCATCAGAAGTACCTGTCTCTGCGTCTGTACCTGCTGTCTCTGTTACCGGCGCAGTGTCTTCTTTTGCTGTGTCATTGGATGTCTCTGCTGTGCTGCTGTTTGCCGTATTTCCTCCACAGCCTGCCAGTAAAGCTGTCCCCATTGCTGCCACAAGCATCATACTTACGATTCTTCGTTTCATTTACTTTTCCTCCCTTTTTATAAGCACCTTTGGAACACTTTATCTTTTGTGTTCCTGTCTTGTTTACAAGTGATATATTACCGGATTTCAGCTCTGCATTATATTAAATCACTTGAAAAAATATCAGATTCATGACATAATAATGCGAAAATAAAAAACAGGAGTAATGCTATGGAACTTTCAAAAGAATGGTATCACACAGAATTAGCCAACAGTGAATACGATATGCTGCACCGTTCCCCGACTGTTGAATATTCTTTTTACAATGCTGTCAAAACCGGTGACATGGATTCTGTGATACGAAACTGTAAGGAAGATGCCTTCATCGACTTAAAGGGTACCGGTGTCCTTTCCCGTAATCCGCTTACAAATATTAAATATCATTTTGTTGTCACTACCGCTATGATCACGCGCTATTGTATTGATGGCGGATTAGAGCCGGAGCAGGCTTACCGCCTGAGTGATTTTTATATTTTAAGGATGGATTCGTGTACCACCGTCCGGCAGGTGGCAGATCTGCATCATGAAATGGTAAAAGATTTTACCGGAAAAATGATTTTACAGAAAAAAAGTTCTATACTCTCGAAACCGGTCATGCAATGTGTGGATTACATCTATACACACATCAAAGAACGCATTACCATAACCACTTTAGCTGAATATACCGATCTGTCTGAAAGTTATCTCTCGCGCGTTTTCAAACAGAACCTCGGCATATCCATCAGCGATTATATCCGTGAAAAAAAGATTGAAAAGGCAACTCATCTGCTGCGGTATTCTGACAAACCGATCGTCGACATCGCAAACTATCTTTCTTTCTCCTCACAGAGTCATTTCATTCAGATTTTTGAAAACTATACCGGACTGACGCCCAAAAAATACCGGGATAAATATTATAAATCCATGTGGTAATGCATGTTTTCTAAAAGAAGCAGCATACAAAATCTGTATGCTGCTTCTCTCACCCTATCAGTCATTTTTACATGTTACTCTTGAAAAAACACATCAATTCTGTGACATTTTTTTGGGTCAAGTGTTTCAATCACACTCTTCCTTAACCGTACACCATATTCCGGCTCCGGTTCCAATACGACTTTCTCATCGCACACTGCCCGTCTGATCTGCTCTATTCTTAAGTCCTTCTTTTCCGGATTATGCATTATGATCTCAAATTTCTTCCTGGCAAATTCCAGCTTCAATCCAGCACTGCCTTTTTCATCAAACTGTTCCGGCAGCAGAGATGGTGCGATCACAAGATCTCCAAGATCTCCTTTTACACCAAATACCTCTGTGATCATCGTCAGCATATACCAGCTCGCCGCACCTGTCAGATATGCATAAAGTCCTCTGCCTTCATTATCAAAATACTCCGGCAGTCCCGGGTACATTTTACTGTTTTCAAAATTCATTGCGGCTTCTAAAAGTGTCTGCAGAACTTTATGTCCCTCCCGGATAAATCCTCTCTGATACAGTGCATTCGCATACATGACTGTCATATGGGAAAACACTGCACCATTTTCTTTTTCCCCATAGGCAAATCCAAACATTCTTCCGAGATCAAATTTCTCCTCTTTAAAATCTGTATTCAGACGATATCCACCGGCTTTCTGATCAAACAGAAATTTGTCTGCACTCCTGCAGATTTCTTTTACCTGTTCCTCTCCCGCAGTTTTGCTCATGACTGCGAACACCTGTCCTGTCAGCATCATGCGGACTTCATCCTTTTTACTGTACTCAACCGCATTTCCATGATTGTCATAATATCCGTTAAACCAACCCATATCATCCCCGGCACTGATCCATTCTTTCTCTCTGATATGCTGCATCAGCCACTCTGCCTTCTCCACCAGATTCTTTCGTATCTGTTCTGTGGAAACCAGGATCATGCCTCCTTTTACATTATGTTCGCAGAGGCTGGTATATTCGTCCAGCAGTTTCTGCTTTCTGTCCGGACTTTCATATAATTCTGTTCCTTCCGCAAGCAGACATTTCATCTCTTCTGCCATTTCAATTTTACTGATCCCGGTTTTCTCTTCCATATGCTTCAGACAATCTGCAATGTCTTTTAAATTTCCAGCATATGCACACGTAAATGCCACACTCTCGCCTTTTTCCCATGCCATGTCAAGTGCATCATTCCAGTCCGCACCGTGCAGTCTCATCTCATTATGCTCTCCGACATCATAAAAAGCACATAGATTCTGCAGTAAAATATGTTCTAAAATTGTTCCAAAATAAACATTTCCACCTGCTGTGCGCTGTTTATTTCCATATGCGTCATTCCAGAGAGTATCAATTTCTGTGCCGCGCATGGTTTGTGCATCTTTAAAATAAGGAACCTGTTTCTTAAGGATCTCTATATCTCCGGTCTGATTAATATAAAGACTGGTCGTGATTAGCGGCCAGAGTGCATGATCCATCCATACACGTGCGATTCCGTTTCTGTCAGCGATAAAATTGCCGTCACCGTCTCCGATAATAGTAGCATTTGTACCATCAATACGTACGCCGCCATAATTCTTTTCAATCATGGCACCTACATTCTGAGGATTCATCAGCAGAAGAGAAAGGCAATCCTGCCACAGATCACGCCATCCGCGTCCACCGCGTCCGTAATCATGATGAGGAAGGAAAGAACAGCCAAATAAACGGCGCAGGAATGGCTGGAAACTTACCCATTTCATATAACTGTCAAAGTCAGGATCCTGTGTGTGGAAGTCAACGTTTACCTGTTTTTTCCAGTAAATTCTGGTTTCTTCCAGTGCATTTTTTACTTTATCGGAAGTATTGTATTTTTCAAAAATATTTTCAATTTCTTCTTTACTGTCGGCAATACCTGATAATAAAATAAAGTCTGTTTTTTCACCGGGAGCCAGTGTGAAAGATGAGAAACAGAAAGCACCCATTGCTTCCTTTCCTGCTGCCAGACTGTGTGCGGGAACTCCTTTATATCCTTCATATACTGTGCGTGGATGTGTATAGGTACCACCTTCTCCGATAAAATCTTCTACAGTCGGATAATAGGAAATCGGATTTTCTCCCTTTCCGGAACAGCCATTTACATAATAGATTTTATGATTTGGCTGATGTCCCCGCTCGTCAAATGACATGGTGGGGCAGACGTTGATTCCATGTTCTGTTGTCTCGATACGATGGAGCATGGAAGTGACATTTCGATGATCACGAATGTTATCCGCACTTCTTCCGTAAACAGGAATTGCACCATATGCAGTAAATTTCTGTACAGTATCTGTCTGGTTTTCAACCGTCACATACATAATCTCCACATTATCACTTTTGGGGATAAAAGAAGTAACTGTGGAGATGAGCCCAAGTTCTCTGGAAGTCCTTTTCAAAGTCTGCCACATGAATCCGGCGGTTAGTTCACTGTCTTCCTGCCTGTCAGTAAAACGGTCGGCTTCCTGCTGAGCAGAGGAACCTGTTACTGAATAAGGAATGTGTCCTTCTTTTACGATCCAGAAATTTCTGGAAGAACGATTGTTATGAAGATTTTCGGAACTGACCGGTTCCAGCAGGAAGGTATCCTGATCAATTTTGCTGTCACCTCCAAGCACTGGTGTGACGGAACTTTTCAGACCTGCTTCTGATGCAAGAGGAAAATAAAGATAACTGGTATTTTCCGGTCTGTTCACACAAAAGCTTCCATGATTATCAATAAACTTAATATGTTTCAACATTTTTCTCCTTCCATAAATATTGTATGGAAATTATATCGGAAATGAGATCTTTCGGAAATAAGAAACATGAAGTAAGTATCAGAATCATGACATAAAATAACACAATTTCAGAAAAATATATGAGCAGGTAATGAATCAGATTGCGAATATTCATCTGGCTGATTTATAGAAAAATGGTACTTTTTATACAAAAATACTAATAAAAAGAACTGATTTTTCTATATCACATATCGATGTCCATACGGGCAAAATCATTGACTTTCCAAAAGACTATGTATTATAATTTTTGAGTAACATCAGAAAATGATATGGTGCTTATAACACCGGAAAAGAGGACAAAGAGGATGAGTAGCAAAGTATTTCAGCCAATTAAAGAGGGAAAAGTACGTGAAGTATATGATAACGGCGACAGCCTGATCATTGTAGCGACAGACAGAATTTCTGCTTTCGATCATATTTTGAAGAACAAAGTCACAAAAAAGGGTGCGATTCTGACTCAGATGTCTAAATTCTGGTTTGATTTAACAAAAGATATCGTTCCAAATCATATGATTTCTGTTGATGTAAAAGATATGCCGGAGTTTTTCCAGGAGGAGAGATTTGACGGCAACAGCATGATGTGCAAAAAATTAGAGATGCTTCCGATCGAGTGCATCGTCCGCGGATACATCACAGGAAGCGGCTGGGAGAGCTATAAAGAAAACGGTACCGTATGCGGCATCAAACTGCCGGAGGGATTACAGGAGTCCGACAAACTGCCTGAGCCGATCTTTACACCGAGTACCAAGGCAGAGATCGGTCTGCATGATGAGAATATCTCCTTTGAGCGCTGCAGAGAGATTTTAGAGAAAGAGTATCCGGGAAAAGGCGCTTCTTATGCAGAACAGATCAAAGATTATACGATCGCATTATATAAAAAATGTGCAGAATACGCACTGACCAAAGGTATCATCATTGCAGATACCAAGTTTGAGTTTGGTTTGGATGAGAATGGCAATGTTGTATTAGGGGATGAGATGCTCACACCGGACAGCTCCAGATTCTGGCCGTTAGAGGGTTACAAGCCGGGACAGGGACAGCCTTCCTTTGACAAACAGTTTGTAAGAGACTGGTTAAAAGCAAATCCGGACAGTGACTATCTGTTACCGGATGATGTCATCGAAAAGACCGTGAATAAATACAAAGAGGCATATGAGCTTCTGACAGGTAAGAAATTTGCTTAATGGAGATACATTTATGGACAACAATGGATTTGTGAAAGATACACCATGGCAGACGAATGGGGACAGCGGACTGCACGAGGAATGTGGTGTATTCGGAATGTACGACTTTGATGGCGGAGACGTTGCGTCTACGATCTATTATGGTCTTTTTGCATTGCAGCACCGTGGACAGGAGAGCTGTGGTATTGCGGTCAGTGAGACGAACGGACCCAAGGGAAAGGTGACCTCATACAAAGGCATGGGACTTGTCAATGAGGTGTTCACGCAGGATAATTTAGAGCCTATGCATGGCGATATCGGTGTCGGACATGTCCGTTATTCGACGGCAGGAGCTTCCACCCGTGAGAATGCACAGCCATTGGTTCTTAATTATGTAAAGGGAACGTTAGCGCTCGCACACAACGGAAACCTGATCAATGCAATGGAACTGCGCAAGGATTTAGAGTATACCGGAGCAATTTTCCAGACGACGATCGACTCTGAGGTCATCGCCTATCACATTGCCCGTGAGCGTTTAAATTCAAACAGTGTGGAAGAGGCAGTGGGACGTGCCTGCCAGAAGATCAAGGGTGCGTTTGCACTGGTAGTGATGAGCCCGAGAAAGTTAGTCGGAGCGCGTGATCCGTACGGTTTTAAACCGCTCTGTATTGGAAAACGTGACAATGCCTACATTTTGGCATCCGAGACCTGTGCACTTGATACGATCGGCGCGGAGTATGTCCGTGATGTACTGCCGGGAGAGATCGTTACGATCACACCGGAGGGCGGCATTCAGTCTGACCTTTCTTTAGCACTGCCAAAAGAAAAAGAGGCGCGCTGTATTTTTGAATATATTTACTTTGCAAGACCGGACAGCCATATCGACGGTGTCAGTGTCTATGCATCCAGGATCAAGGCAGGACGTTTCCTCGCCATGGATTCACCGGTGGATGCAGACCTTGTCGTCGGTGTTCCGGAGTCCGGAAATGCTGCAGCACTCGGTTATTCCCTGCAGTCGGGGATTCCGTATGGCACTGCATTTGTGAAAAACGGCTATGTCGGAAGAACTTTCATCAAGCCGAAACAGAGCAGCAGAGAGTCCAGCGTGCGCGTGAAATTAAATGTTTTAAAAGAGGCGGTCGATGGAAAACGTATCATTATGATCGATGATTCCATTGTCCGCGGTACGACATCAGACCGCATCGTAAAAATGCTGCGTGATGCCGGTGCAACCGAAGTGCATGTAAGGATCAGTTCCCCACCATTTTTATGGCCGTGTTACTTTGGAACAGATATCCCGGAGAGAGAACAGCTCATTGCATACAATCGTTCCATCGAGGATATCCGTAAGATCATTGGTGCGGATTCCCTTGGATACCTTGGAGTTGAGCGTTTAGAGGAAATGGTCGGCGGATTAAGTATCTGTAAGGGATGCTTTACGGGTACCTACCCGATGGAACCGCCGAAAGAAGACATCCGGGGCGATTTTGAGAGATAGATAATAACAAATGTTAAGGAGAACAGAAATGAGTACAGACAGATATACAAGTCCGTTATCTGAGCGTTATGCCAGCAAGGAGATGCAGTATATTTTTTCACAGGACAAAAAGTTCCGTACCTGGAGAAAATTATGGATTGCATTAGCTGAGACAGAGATGGAGTTAGGACTTTCCGAGAATGGAAAGCCGGTTATTACACAGGAACAGATCGACGAGTTAAAGGCACATGCTGAGGACATCAATTATGATGTAGCAAGAGAGCGTGAAAAACTGGTTCGTCATGATGTTATGAGTCATGTATATGCATATGGACAGCAGTGCCCGAAGGCAGCAGGAATCATCCATCTTGGAGCAACATCCTGTTATGTTGGTGATAACACCGATATTATTTTAATGAGGGAGGCATTGGAGCTGGTTCATAAAAAACTGGTCAATGTTATCGCAGAACTTGCAAAATTTGCAGATACTTACAAAAATCTGCCGACACTGGCATTTACCCATTTCCAGCCTGCACAGCCGACGACTGTTGGAAAGCGTGCAACACTGTGGGCACAGGAATTTATCATGGATCTTGAGGACCTAGAGTATGTCATGGGATCTTTAAAACTGCTCGGTTCCAAGGGAACGACCGGAACACAGGCAAGTTTCTTAGAACTGTTTGATGGAGATCAGGAGACGATTGACAAGATCGACCCGATGATCGCTGCAAAAATGGGATTCAAAGAGTGCTATGCAGTATCCGGACAGACTTATTCCAGAAAAGTGGATACACGCGTTGCAAATATTCTTGCAGGTATTGCGGCAAGTGCACACAAGATGTCAAATGATATCCGTTTGTTACAGCACTTAAAAGAAGTGGAAGAGCCGTTTGAGAAGAACCAGATCGGATCTTCTGCCATGGCATACAAACGCAATCCGATGCGTTCCGAGCGTATCGCATCCTTATCGCGTTATGTCATGATCGATGCTTTAAACCCGGCGATCACTTCCGCAACACAGTGGTTTGAGCGCACCTTAGATGACTCTGCAAACAAGAGACTTTCCATTCCGGAAGGATTCCTTGCAATCGATGGTATCTTAGACCTGTGCTTAAATGTAGTGGATGGATTGGTTGTATATGATAAAGTAATCACCAAACATTTAATGGCAGAACTCCCGTTTATGGCAACGGAAAACATTATGATGGACGCTGTAAAGAATGGCGGCAACCGTCAGGAGTTACATGAAAAGATCCGTACCTTATCCATGCAGGCAGGAAAGACTGTCAAAGAGGAAGGAAAAGACAACAATCTGCTTGAACTGATCGCTGCAGATCCTGAATTTAACCTGACATTAGAGGCACTGCAGTCCACGATGGATCCGGCAAAATATGTGGGACGTGCACCGATTCAGGTGGATAAATTCATTGCAAATGTGGTAAAACCGATTCTGGATGCAAACAAGGAAGAACTTGGTGTAAAAGCGGAGATTAATGTATAATAATGGATCATAACATGGCCTGTATCAGTAATTTGCTGATACAGGTTTTTTGTTACAATTTTGCTGTTTTGTCACTTACGAAAACGATAGGATCCTGTTACAATCAAAGTATCATAAGTATTGAAAAAGGAGAAGGTTATTATGGCAAACAGAATTATGTTAAACGAAACATCTTACCACGGAGCAGGGGCGATCGAAGAGATCGCAACAGAGGCAAAGGCGCGTGCTTTCAAAAAAGCATTTGTATGTTCTGATCCGGATCTGATCAAATTTGGTGTTACAAAAAAGGTAACGGATATTCTTGACAAAAACGGACTTGCTTATGAAATTTATTCAGATATCAAAGCAAACCCTACGATCCAGAATGTACAGCACGGCGTTGAGGCATTTAAGAAAGCGGAAGCTGATTACCTGATCGCAATCGGTGGAGGATCTTCTATGGATACCTCAAAAGCGATCGGAATCATTATTGCCAATCCGGAATTTGAGGATGTCAGAAGTCTTGAGGGAGTTGCACCCACGAAAAAACCATGCGTACCGATCATTGCAGTACCTACGACCGCCGGTACGGCAGCAGAGGTTACGATCAATTATGTTATCACAGATGTGGAGAGAAAGAGAAAATTCGTCTGTGTCGATCCACATGATATGCCTGTCATTGCAATCGTGGATCCGGATATGATGTCTTCCATGCCAAAGGGACTGACAGCTTCCACCGGTATGGATGCCCTGACACATGCGATCGAGGGATATACAACCAAAGCTGCATGGGAAATGACAGATATGTTCCATCTGAAAGCGATTGAAATTATTTCAAGATCCCTGCGTGATGCAGTTGACAACAAGAAAGAGGGACGTGAGGGAATGGCACTTGGACAGTACATTGCCGGAATGGGATTTTCTAACGTAGGTCTTGGAATTGCACATTCCATGGCTCATACCTTAGGTGCTGTTTATGATACACCACATGGTGTTGCATGTGCCATGATGCTTCCAATCGTTATGGAGTACAATGCGGATTGCACCGGAGAGAAATACCGTGAGATCGCCCGTGCAATGGGAGTAAAAGGTGTGGATGATATGTCTGTGGAAGAGTACCGCAAAGCAGCAGTAGATGCCGTACAGAAATTATCCATCGATGTTGGTATTCCAACAAAACTGGAAGCTTTGAAAGAAGAAGATTTAGATTTCCTTGCTGAGTCTGCACATGCAGATGCATGCGCACCAGGTAATCCAAAAGATGCAAGTGTAGAGGACTTAAAAGCATTGTTCCGTAAATTAATGTAAACCGGAGTTTAGGTGACGTAGTGTCGCAGATTTTGTGGTGCTTTTATAGGTTGTGAAGGGCAGATATCAGCGTCCTCTCACAAGGCAAATTTATATGTAATGAAAAAGAAAAACGGTATAAACGAAATATTATGTTTCTGTTCG
>OHLQ01000784.1_pt1 | contig 13151 bp, 11 predicted proteins | sample 1569081 | NCBI WGS metagenome assembly OHLQ01 (sample SAMEA3879585, study PRJEB24766) | human gut metagenome | biome: human-associated habitat; feature: feces | place: USA | collected 1985/1987 | reverse complement strand
CACCGGGCGGCGGGTGCCGGAACCTCCGGCGCTCCCGCCCGATCATCCCTGCTATGGCTGCAACTATGGCATGGGAAGGCGCTGTATAGGGGTCTGCTATAAGCAGCTTTTGAAAGGAAGGAGGAAACACGATTGAAATTAGTGGTGGCTGAGAAACCCAGTGTGGCCCAAAGTCTGGCCGCTGTGCTGGGGGCAAAGCAGAAAAAACAGGGATATTTGGAGGGCGGCGGCTTTCTGGTAAGCTGGTGCGTCGGGCATCTGGTTGGGCTGGCCCCTGCCGATGCCTACGACCCGAAGTATTCCGAGTGGACGTATGAGGATTTACCGATTATCCCGAAGGAATGGAAGTTTATCGTTGACCCAGGGAAAAAGGAACAATTCAAGGTGCTTTCTGACCTGATGAATCGCGCTGATGTGGACAGCCTGGTATGTGCCACCGACGCGGGCCGTGAAGGAGAATTGATCTTCCGTCTGGTGTATCAGCAGGCCGGGTGCCACAAACCGATGGAGCGGCTGTGGATTTCGTCGATGGAGGAGGACGCAATCAAAGCGGGATTTTCCGCTCTGCGCCCCAGCAGTGAGTATGACCTTCTCTATGCTGCGGCCCTTTGCCGTGCAAAGGCGGATTGGCTGGTAGGGATTACCGGAACCCGGCTATTCTCCACCCTTTACCGAAGGACGCTCAACGTGGGGCGCGTCATGACCCCTACCCTGGCCCTGGTGGTGGAACGGGAAACCGCGATTGACAGCTTCAAAAAGGAGAAGTTTTACACGGTGGAACTGGATTGCGGTTTTCCTGCCGCAAGCGACCGGATGGCAGATAAAAAGGCAGCGGAGAAACTGAAAGCTGCCTGTGCAGGCCAGACTGCCACTGTCCGAAGGGTGGAGAAAAAGCAGCGCAACGCCAGCCCGCCGAAGCTATATGACCTGACTTCCCTCCAAAGGGACGGGAACCGGCTGTTTGGCTACACCGCCCAGCAGGTGTTGGATTATGCCCAGGCCCTCTATGAAAAGAAGCTGTTGACCTATCCCCGTACCGATTCCAATTATCTGGCGGAGGACACCGCCGCCACAGTGCCGGAGCTTTTGGAGCAATCTGTTTCGAGCCTGCCGTTTTCTGTGGAGGTGGGGCTGACGGACATCTCCCGTGTAATAGACGCTTCAAAGGTCAGCGATCATCATGCACTGCTGCCTACCATGCAGGTAAAGCAGGATGCGCTTGCCGCATTGCCTGCCGGGGAGCGCAACATCCTCACATTGGTCATCGTGCGGCTTTTATGCGCGGTCAGCGAAAAACAGGTTTACGAGGATACGGCTGTGGAGCTGGATTGCGGCGGTACTCTCTTTGCCGCAAAGGGGCGCGTAGTAACAAGCCCTGGCTGGAAGGCTGTGGAGCAAGCCTTCCTCTCCACGCTGAAGCAGAAGCCGGAAAAGGACGACCCGGAACCGACCGCGCTGCCCTCCATCACCGAGGGGCAGTCCCTTTCCGGCTGCAAGGCGGCGGTGCGTGAAGGAACCACCAGCCCGCCCAAACACTTCACGGAAGATCTGCTGCTTTCCGCGATGGAACACGCCAGTGCAGAGGAATTTGCAGAGATTAAGGATGCGGAGCGCACGGGCCTGGGAACCCCGGCTACCCGCGCCGGTGTGATCGAAAAGCTGGTGCGCGGCGGCTTTCTGGAACGCAAGGGCACCAAAAAGACCAAGGTGCTACTGCCTACCGACAAGGGCAAAGCCCTGATTACCGTAATGCCCGAAGAGATCCAATCCCCGGAAATGACCGCCGATTGGGAAACGAAGCTGCTGCAAATCGAACGCAGCGAAATGGAGCCGGAAACTTTTATGACTGAAATCAAAGAGATGATCTCCTCGCTGGTGAACACCACCGAGGCCGTGAAAGGAGCGAATGCGCTTATGAAAAACAAAGTGATTGGTGTCTGCCCCAACTGTGGTGCAAATGTTGTGGAACGTGAAAAGGGCTGGTTCTGCGAGAACCGGGAGTGCCGATTTGTCCTGTGGAAGGACAATGCGTTCTTTAAGCGTCTGGGCAAGCGTCTAGATTCCCATGTGGCAGACAAGCTGCTGCGGGATGGTCGTGTCCGTCTGAAGGACTGCAAGAGTGCCAAGGGCAAGACCTACAACGCCACCGTACTGCTGGGCACCGAACCCGATGGCCGCAGCAAGTTTTCTCTGGAATTTGAGGGTGGCTGCTGATGAAGGATGACGCCGTAATAAAGGACAATGAGGCGGTCTACCTCCTCAACGAGCAGACGTACCTGCATCTGCGGGAGAATTTGGAAGGGGTCGGGTATGAGGTCTTTGACAAGAACAGCCCGCTCCCGGTGGAGGAAGGGCAGATTCCACAGGAAGCTCTGGGCAACACCCAGCGGCGCATCGAGACCGCCCGTGCGTACTATCTGGCAGAGCATCAGGATGAACCTGTGGGGAAGATCCAGAATGTTGCCGTCACCACCTTGGAGAAGTTTCGTTCCGGGGTTCGCAAACGCCGGAATCTGGCTCCGCGTTCTCTGCCGGACAATGATGTGCGGTTCATCGACCCGCAGTACAGCGAACTGTTCCGGGTGCCGGACGGCGGTGTTGTACAGATGACCTACCCCGATGGGCATCAGTACTCTGAAAAAGTCGAGTATCTCGGTGCCTACCACATGAGGATCGGTTCCTCAGTGCAGCATATCTGCGAATTTGCAGAGCGCATGGCACGCAGCCATGCCATCGTGGAGCCGGAGCCGCTGACCCAGCAGGAACAGCGGGCGTGGAATCTGGAATACGACTATTACCTCACCGTGCAGGCAGAGGGCGGCGCATGGGAGTATGCTCTTTATCAGGGCGACTGCTGTCTGTTGGAGCGTGGGAAAATTGACGCGCCCGAACTGATGATCGAAGAAGTGCGGGACGAAATTATGTACACTCACAACCTACGGAACAAGGACTGCATCCCGCTCACGCAAGAGGAGTTTGCACAAAAGCTCGCAGACCGAGATGAGATACAGTCATACCGTATGAAGCAATTCCAGCAGAGCGGGCACGACTGCTATCTGGTTATGCAGCTGCATCAGGATGCAGACCCTGCGCTCCGCTTTGCTGCCATGCGCTATCTGAATAAGCAGAACATCGCTCCGTCCATTGAAAATTACGAGATCCTGTACCGGGGCAACCTCTCGGAGGGAAAGCGCAGCGTTCCGCAAGCGGAGCTGTTGGAACAACTGTACCAGAAATTCAACTGCGCCCGCCCTCTGGACTACCATGGGCACAGCCTGTCTGTCAGCGATGTAATCATGCTGAATCAGGACGGAAAAATATCGGCGCATTATGTGGACAGCATCGGCTTTAAGGAGCTGCCGGGGTTTCTGGATAAAAAGCCGGAGCGCCTTTCTGTTCTGCAAAATCTCAAAGAGAAGTGCGATGCCCCGGAGTGTAATCCAACTGGATGCCGGAAAGCGGGGAATGCCCATGAACTTTAACCATGAAGAACTGATGCTGATGATGCTCTACAACTCCGGCACCCGGCTGGGGCTTATCCACGAACTGCGACTGATGCAGTGCTACCTGATGCCCGATGAGACCGCCCTGCGGGAACTGTCCGAGCAGGTCATCGAAAAACTGAAACTGCTGACCGATGCAGAGTTTGCCGAGTTGGAATTTCCGCTCGACTGAATTTTGCCGCCTGCGGGCGGCGTACATATTCTCTTTTACAATGCTGTTCAGTGTGGTATACTGAACTCGACAACTCGGAATTGTATCAGCGTAAGGAGAACAATATCATGTTCAGAACAATTCGTAAAAAGAAAAATGAAATCAGCACCGACGCAGCAAAGACTCTTTTGCAGTCCAGCCGACGTGGCGTTCTTGCCGTAAATGGAGATGACGGATATCCCTATGCAATTCCTATCAACTATGTCTACGATGACGATGCACAGAAAATTTATTTTCATGGAGCACGTGCAGGCCATAAAGTAGATGCACTGCACGCCTGTGACAAAGTATGTTTCACGGTATATGGAAATGAAACCATCAAAGAAGAAGATTGGGCACCGTTTGTGCAGAGCGTTGTGGTATTCGGCAGATGTCACCTCGTAGAATCTGGTGCAAGAGCAACAACTCTGTTAAAACGATTTGCAATGAAATACTATCCCAGCGAACAGTTAGTTGATGAGGAAATTGCCCACGCAGGAAAGGCTGTGCAAATTTTTGAAATAGACGTGGAGTACCTCAGCGGCAAGGAAATACAGGAACGATAAATTCACGTTTGTGGAAGTTATAAAGGGGTGCATCATGGAAATCGAGTATAAACAAAAGATTTCACGGCCGATGAATTGCAGAAACTGTTTTTATCCGTTCACTGGGAACCCGGCAATTATCCCGAAAAACTTGTCCGTGCGATGCACAATTCCACACGAGTTATTTCTGCGTGGGATGGTGATAAGCTGGTCGGGCTGGTTCGCGCGCTTGATGATGGAGAAACAGTCGCATTTTTACATTATCTTTTGGTGGACCCTGCTTATCAGGGACAGTACATTGGAGATGAGCTGATGAAACGGATCATGAGTTTCTATCAAAATCTTCTGTATGTGAAAGTTATGCCGTCTGATCCTAAAACGATCCCATTTTATGAGCGATATGGCTTTCAACAATATGATAATTACTCTGCAATGGTGCGGAAGCACTTTTTGTGAGTTGGTATGATGGATCGATTTGCAGTTAGCAAGGAAACCGTAAGGAGTACAGAGCATGGATGCAAACTGTACCAGTAAAAGAAGGAAAGTCAAGAGTATGGAAACGGTATACATTGCAGGCGGGTGCCTTTGGGGCGTCCAGTATTTTTTTGACACGGTGCCCGGTGTACGGACGACCGAAGCCGGGAGAGCCAACGGAACAACAAACACGCTGGACGGCCCGTATGATGGATACGCAGAGTGCGTTAAAGTGGTCTTTGATGAGAAATGTACCAGTGTTACAGAGCTTATGGAGCATCTGTTTGAAATCATCGACCCGTACAGCCTGAACAAACAGGGCGTTGATGTTGGAAAAAAGTATCGCACGGGGCTTTACAGCACAAATCCCGGACATCTGGAAGAAGCAAGAGCCTTTATTGACAGCCGGAAGGACCGGGATAAAATCGTTGTGGAAGTGCTGCCGCTGACGAATTACGTCCGGAGTGCAGAGGAGCATCAGCACCATCTGGAGCGGTACCCGGAAGACTGCAGCTACTGTCATATCCCGGATGAAGTTTTAAACAAATACAGGAATCAGTAAGCAAAGGAAAAACGAAAATGCGGGGATTGGGAACGATCATCAATGCGCTGGCCATTGTGATGGGCGGTGTGCTGGGTATTTTGTTCAAACGCTTTCTGAAAGAGCGCTATCAGGATACAATCATCAAAGCCACGGGCTTTTCCGTGGTGTTTCTGGGAGCGGCGGGAACGCTTTCCAAGATACTGACGGTTAGGCCAGACGGAACTTTGAGCACCGGTGGCTCTATGGTCATGATTCTATCGCTGGCCTGGGTGCTCTGCCGACAGTTTGGCCCTGTGGGCGCCTGGAACGCGTTCTGGGCCACGGAAGTGCTCTCCGCCATCGTTTCCCTTATCGTCTACAAAAAGAGCGTCTGACACGTTTTCCGTATACGCAAAAAAGGCTCCGGGCCTGCACTCCCCTTTCACAGGGAGGCAAGCCCGGAGCCTTTTCCGTTTCAGCCCAAGGGCTGGTTTTTATTTGGTGTGCTGCTCGGTGCTCTGGTCGTCCGATTCAATCGGCGTGTCCAGTTCCTCCACGGGGGCAGCGTTCTTTTTGGCCTTACGGGCCTTACGCTTGTGGATCAGCTTCCGTGCGAGGAATGCTGCCACCAGCAGCGCGGCTACCGTGCCGCCGCAGAGCTCCCAGAGCGGGATGCCCTTGGGCACAAAGGCCATGACGATCTCGGTCCCGGCAGCCGTAAAGGTGATGTAGCTGCCAAAGGTATCGGTAGGCACTTTGATCCATTTGCCATCCTGCTGGACATAGACGCTGCCCTGCTTGCCCTGCGGCAGATAGCGGATGGTGTGGGTCTCCTGCCCGTCGTCCGAGAAGTCCAGCAGCCACTGCTCGGTGGCATTGGCCACGCCGGACGGCGTCTGGGAGGTAACGCTCAGGGCATTGGAGCCGCCAAACAGGCCATCCACATAGAAGATCGGACGGCCGTTGATGCGGACATCAATGCTCTTCAGTGCCGGGGTGTAAGAGGTGTACAGCGCCGTGACCACGGTGTCCAGATGGAGGTCATCCAGCACCGGGGTGTTCCACTCGGCAAGGTAACCGTCTTTCTGGGGCAGTTCGGGGTAATCCGCCTCGGTAAACGATGCACCGTAAGTAAAGGTGCGCTGGTCCACGATGTGGCCGTCGGCCATAAAGGTCAGCGTCAGCTTCTGGAAGCCCTTGGGCGCGCCCTCCAGTGCCCGCATGGTATCGTAATCAATGGGCTCTGCCTGACCGGCACGGCTGATGCGGTCAACGCCGCGCAGGGTATCGGAGACAAACAGGTTCCCCGTGAACGTACCATCCTGGCCGCCGGAAATGGCGCCCCAATACTGACCGTCGGTGTTGCTGCTGCTCGTGGAGAGGGCCACTTCGGAGTCATCCCCGTCATCGTCCGGCTCATGGATCTCCACCATGGCGCGGTTATCCTTGATGATGCAGCTGTTGCCGGTCAGGACACTGTCCGCGCCCTGGCCCACGATGCCGCCAATGTACTTGCTGCCAGTCAGCTCACACTTGGCCCAGTTGGAGATCAGCTTTGCGGAGGAATGGCCTGCAATGCCGCCCACCTTGTTGTTGCCATCCACTTTGCCGTAAGCTTCGCAGCCCGTGATGTAGCCCAGATCCATCTCGCCGCAGATGCCGCCTGCCGCCTTTTTCTTGGAGGTAACGGTGCCCTCGTTGACACAGTTCATCACCACCGCGCTGATGGTGTACTCGGTGCGCAGGAGCGAACGGTTCTCATCCTTATCGTCGTCTTCGGGGTCAAGGGTGTTTTCCACCGCCATGGTACCCGCGATGCCGCCCACATTCATGTCGGCTTCCACGGTGCCGCGGTTGGTGCAGCCCTCGATCTTGCCCTCGTTCTGAGCCGTCAGGTTCTCGGACTCATCTTCAAAGATGTTCTTGCTGCCGGGGTCGCTGATCTCTTCCACAGCATCCAGCAGCAGGTTGGAGACCACATTGATCTGGTCGTTGATGGAGCGGAGGTTGCTGGTGAGGGTGTTGCTGGCCGAGAGCATATCCCGGTTGAGGGTGCTCATCTGGTCGGTCATGTTCGTCACAGCGTCAAACAGTTCATCCTTGGTCGCGGTCATCTCGGAAGAGGGGCGCGGCACATGGATGGGATCCTGCTCCGCCAGCCAGTGGACGATATCCGCCGCCTGGCTGGTCATGCTGGTCAGGCCGCTCATGCCCTCCGCCATGATGCCGAGGCTGGCGGACATGTGGCCCAGCGTTGCGCTGGTGAGGGCGGAATCCGTCTTGAGGATATCCAGAGACTTGTCAAAATCATCCGCAGCCTTGCCCAGATCCTGTGCGGCATCGCTCAGGGAATCCAGACCCGCCTGAATGGAGGCATTGCCGGAACTGATGTTGCCGGTGTTGAAGCCCAGCTTATCCAGAATATCTTCCAGATTGCCCAGCTGGTCGCCCACATTGCCAAGCGCGCCGGACATGCTGGTAAGGGCAGAAGCCATCTGGGGATTGCCCTGCTCCGAAACGAGGTTGGCGGTGTTGCCCAGCAGCGCGCCGATCTGCGTGGCCCGGCCTGCCATATTGCCCACGGCGCGGGTGACCTGCTTGCCGGCGGAAGCCAGCTGGCCGTCATCGGCCAGCAGCGTGGCGCTCCGCAGCAGACCCAGGCCGGTGGTCAGCAGCTTCATCTGGCCGCTCATGCCGGAGCCCAACGAGAGGATGCTCATGGCGGAATTCGCCACCTGCAGCAGGGAGATGGCTGTTTTGATGTGATCGTCCACCGCGTCACCGGACACGCTGGAATAGCCGCCCAGAATGGTGCTGATGGCGCTGCTCAGGCCGCTGTCATCCTTGCCCGGCAGCGAGGCGATCAGGTCGTCCAGGCCCTTGCTGATCTGCTCCAGACCCTGCTTGCTGGAATCCAGCGCGTCGCTGGCCTTGTGCGCGCCGGAAGAAGCCTTGGCCAGTGCCGTGGAGGCGGTCAGCATCTCGGCCGCCATCTCCGCGGTGACCCACTTGAGCTGGCCCACGGCGGTGGTCATCTTATCCAGTGCGTCGACACCCGTGTCCATCACGGGCTCCAGCCGGGTAAATGTATCGGAGATGAGGTCTCCCGTGCGGTCCACCTCGTCCGCCACTTCGTCAAAGTAATCGCCTCCCTGCTCCTGCAGACGGCGGGCTGCCTGCACGGCAGTGTCCATCTGAGAGTTCAGGGTGTTGAGGTCGGTATTGAGGAGGCTGGTGCTGCCGTCCATGTCATCGGCCGCGCCGTTGACCATGGTGTGCAGCGTGTCCAGCTCGGTGCGCAGACGGTTGATGGTGCTCTGGTCCAGGTCCAGCTCCACATAGGGCTCTGCCTGGCCGGCAATGCCGCCCACGTCCTTGCGGCCCTGTACCAGGCCCTGGTTGACACAGCCGGAGATCAGGCCATCGGTCCGGCCCACGATGCCGCCCACGTTATAGCCTACATGGGCATAGCCCACGTCGCCCGCGTTGGCACTGCTGAGGATCAGGCCGGAGGAGCGGCCTGCAATGCCGCCGGTATCCGAGGAGACATTGGAGATGTTATTGCTCAGGTCATCGCCCATATCCTTCTTGACCAGCTCCAGCAGGGTGGCCGGGAGGCCCTCCATATCGAGGGCGGACTCCTGATACTCGGAGTTGACGGCGCCCACATTGGTGCAGCCGGTGATGACACCGAGGTTGTAGCCCACGATGCCGCCGGTGGCATACGCACCGCTGACCATGGCACGGGAAGTGCTGTGGTCGATGGTTCCGCTCGTCTCATTGCGGCCCACCAGACCGCCCGCCTCCTCCTCGCCGTGGACAGCACCGGAGAACGTGCAGTTGATGATGGTGCCGTAGTTGGTGCCCACCAGACCGCCTGCGGTCTTCTGGGTACCAGCGGGATTGACCACACCCTTGATGGTAAGGTCCTGAATGGAACCGCCCTCTTCCAGGATGCCGAAGAAGCCGGCTGGAGAATAAGCCCCCACGAGGCTGACATCCGAGATGGTGTGGCCGTTGCCCTTGAACGCGCCGCTGAACGACGCAACGGGGGCCCACTCCGTATCCTCCAGCGAGAGGTCTTCCTGCAGGATCACGGTCTTGCCTTTGGACCACTGATCAAAGCCGCATTTGTCGGCAAAGGCCAGCAGGTCCGAAACACTGTTGATGTAAATGGTATCCGTCGGCGCGGTGTCGGCCGCAAATACCGGCAGCGCCGCCGAAGCCGCCAGCACCAGTGCCAGCAGCGCAGCGGTCAGGCGGTGCAGCAGCCGGGTGCTGCCCGCCGCAGACTCATTCGTCCGCATGGGAGTCGTTTTCATCCTGCACCTCCTGTGAGATTTTACCAGAAAGAACGGTAAGGTGTACGTTTCCATCCACAACGGCGTTCATGGTACCGGCCACGGAGCCGTTCACCTCGCCCTGCACCATGCCATTGACACGCACCCGGCCGCTGGCCGTGTTGGTGTGCAGCACCACATGATGCATGGAGAACGAAGTTTTATCCACCAGCTTGCCACCCACCAGCAGGATCTGCGGCAGGACGAACAGCACCAGGAAGATGGAGATGATGGTACCGCGGCCCAGGCACTGGCCGATGCCCACGATGCAGGCATCGGACGTCATCTGACCGATAAGGGTACCGGCCACCGTCATGATGGTGCCGGAAGTGAGGATGGTGGGGAACGCAAAGTTCAGCGTCTCGATCATGGCTGTCTTATGGTCCATCTTATCCCGCAGCTCGTTGTAGCGGGTTGCAATAACGATGGCGTAATCGATGTTTGCACCCATCTGGATGGAGCTGACGATCAGGTAGCCCATGAAGTACAGCGGCGTGTGGATAAAAGCGGGGACGGAGAAGTTGACCCAGATCGCGCCCTCGATGACGAGGATCAGTAGGATGGGCATTGCCACCGACTGGAACGTGAACAGCAGGACGATCAGCACGATCAGCACGGAGACCACGCTGACCACGATGTTGTCGATGGCAAACGACTTCTGGAAGTCGTACTCGTTGGTGGCGTCGCCCGCCAGATAGATGTCGCCGTCCGGGTAATACTTCCGGGCGATGGTGCGCATCTGGTCCGTGAACTCATACATTTCATCCCCGCTCTGGAGGCTGGGGTTCAGGTAGACCAGAATACGGTTGTAATCCGCACCCTGCAGCTGGGCCTTTGCGCTCAGCATCTGGGTCTGGGCATCATGCAGGTCGTTGATCTGATCCTGGTCCAGGCTGACAATGCCGGAATCGACCTCGTCACAGACGTAGAGGAACATATCAATGAGCGGCACACTGTAGTTGGAGAAGTTGCCAATGACCTGGCCGTACTCATCATTTTCCAACGCGTAGCCTGTGTAGACCACTTGGGCCAGCTCGTAATCCAGGCCCGCCATCTCAGAGAACTGGCGGGAAGTGAGCCGGTCTTCCAGCATGTAGCCGTCCATGGCCTCAATGTTGGAAAGGCCGCGGGTGTGGTCCACCTCATCGTGGCTTTCCAGTTCTTTGATCATGGCTGCTTCCACCCGGTAATCGTCGTTCTTTGGTACGACGAGAGCCACCAGGTTGGACTTGGTAAAGTTTTCGTCGATCATGTTATCGGCGATCTGCGTCTCATTCAACACTGGCGTCTTGATCGGGCCGTAGCCATAGGCGTAGGGGCACTGTGTCTGGAAATGGTAGGCAAACACCAGCACCACTGCAAAGACGATGGGAACGATCTTGCGGGTTTTGTAAGCATAGCGGCCCACGAACGAGATCTTGGGCACAAAGTTGCGGTGCTTGGTCTTGCTCATGTAAGGGCCAAACAGCATCAGCAGGCCGGGCATGACCACGAAGACCGACAGCATGGAGAACAGGATGGCCTTGATGAGGCAGATGGCCATATCCGGGCCGATCTTGAACTGCATGAACAGCATGGCCACCAGACCGCCGATGGTGGTCAGGGAGCTGGAACTGATCTCCGGGATACTCTTGGCCAGCGACTCGATGACCGCCTCTTTCAAGGGCAGGGTCTCGTGTTCTTCTTTAAAATGGTTGCAGAAGATGATGGCGTAGTCCAGCGAAAGGGCCAGCTGCAGAATGTTCGTGACCGAGTTGGAAACGAACGAGATGGTGCCCAGCAGGAAGTTGGTGCCCATGTTGAGGATCATGCCCACCACGAAAGTGAGCAGCAGCACGGGAACTTCCGCATAGGTCTGGGAGGTGAAGATCAGCACCACCACAATGATGATGGCAACATACACCATGATGACATTGACTTCACGCTCAATCGTCTCCTCCTGCGTATTGCCCAGCGAGGTGGAAACGTAGATATCGTAGTCTTTCAGGTACTCCTTGACGCTTTCCAGCGTTTCCAGGCACTGGTCGTCGTCCTCGGGGTAATCGAATGTGATGGAGTACAGCGCCGATACATTATTATAATGGGCGGTGGTATCATCGTACTCGATCATCTGGATGCCCCTGAGGCCCGCCAGCTCGTCGTTCAGCTGGTCTGCCTCGTCCGGCGTGATGTTTGCCACCATGACATCGGCAGAACCGTAGGTGGTAAACTCTTTTTCCATAATGTCCAGGCCCATGCGGGTCTCGCTGGTCTTGGGCAGATAGGTGGTCAGGTCGCTTTCCACCTTGACCCAGCTGCGGGAGAAGATGGTGAAGATGGTTCCCAGAATGACGATGAGGAACACAAGGTTGCGCCGCTCAACAATTTGCAGCGCGAGCTTGTGCATAAAATCGTTTTTGGGCTGTTCCTGCTCGGTCATCGTGTTCCCTCCTCTCGGCATTGCATTACTGGAGTTTTGCAAGGATTTCCTCAGCCGTCATACCGCTGGCCAGCAGCTTCTTCAGCACATCTTCTGCTTCGCCTTTCTTTGCTTCTTCCATTGCCTTTGCTTCGGCGGCAGCTTTTTTGTTTTCGGCTTTAGTAAGTTCCTTGGTGGCGGCTTTCAATTCTGCTTTCTTGGCTTTCAGCTGCGTCTTCAGATCATCGAGATTTGCAGTCAGCGCAGCAACCTCAGATTCGATTTTTTCCTTTTCGGCGGTCTTTTCTGCAACGACGGCTGCATAATCAACGTTGGCATTTACAATACGGGTCTTATTCTTGCTTCCCTTGGGTCTTGCCATAATAATTTCCTCCCATACAGTGAAATAATTTGATACTTACAAGTATATTCCAAATAGTCAGAATTGCAATAGGTAACCTGAGCTGTTTTCAACTGCTAATGCAAATCTTATTCGGTATGCCCGAAGATCGTCGCAAATGTATTCCTTCAATGGTAACAATCATGGAGATTAGTGTTTATCCGGAGATTACCAAAGGATAAATAGAAGCAGTATTAAAGCCGTTCACCACGCAGATTTTCCAGCGTGGCGAACGGCTTTTTTGCTGCCCCTATATTTACAGGTATGAGGAATCGAAGAAGTCTTTTAATGTAATTCCTAAACCCTGACAAATTTTTTCAATCGTCTCTACGCTTAACTGCCCTCCCCGACGGGCAGTTGTTTGAATCGTGGAATACGATATTCCGCATTTCTTTGCCAACACACACAGATTCATATCACGCTCTTGCATCAAATCCTGAACACGCTTGATCGTATCCACGAAATTCCCTCCCATCTTTTTAGTTCAAAACTTTTCCGACAATCTCGAATCTTTGCTCTGGAGATATAAGGATCGGTGAATATTTGGTGTTAAGAGAGACCAAAACCGGTTGATTGTGCACCACGCCATAGCTGTCGGTAAGGAATTCTGCTTGGGTTTTATCCGGGGTATGTTCATCGTATTTTTTCAGATATCCACAGTCATCATATACGAATATCCCGATATCTCCGCATTCAAGTTCTTCGCAGCGCTTTACCCATACGATCTGTCCGCTATGATAACGTGGCTCCATACTATCACCGCTAACGTATATCCCGA
>OHLQ01000777.1_pt1 | contig 13268 bp, 7 predicted proteins | sample 1569081 | NCBI WGS metagenome assembly OHLQ01 (sample SAMEA3879585, study PRJEB24766) | human gut metagenome | biome: human-associated habitat; feature: feces | place: USA | collected 1985/1987 | reverse complement strand
TGGCAATCGTGGGGGCCAGGAACTGGATTGTCATCGCGGAATCCTCCTTTCCCGCCTACACGGGAACCGGCATCAGAACCATGGTTTCCGACAAGACGTCGGACGAAGTACTCCTGGATGTGCTGAATATGCTGGAAGAGGAAGCCCACGTGGTACCCCGCATCATGATCAGCTCGGAGCTGCGCAGCATTACGGAGGACTATGCTCCCGGCATTAAGCGCTACCGCAACAATATCAATAAAATGCTTCCTGGGCGCCAGCATTTTGAACTGATGAGCCGTACGATCAATTCCCTGATCGAAGACGCGGCCAGGCAATTCAACGTGCTGGTCATTAAAACCAAGACATCCCTGCCTTACTCCAATATTTATATTGAACTGGATTCCGGGTACTGGAATTCGGAATCGGAAACGGTACTCCGCAAGTCTCTGGAAGCCAGGGACGCCGCCAACCGCCGCGCGGCCCAGGACAGAGTGCTGGACGTGCCGCTGGTTCCGGGAGCCGCGCCTGCGCCACAGGGCAGCAAGGAAAATCCGCCAATTCCGGGAGCTCCCGCCTCCCCCGCGGACAACCTGCCGGAGCTCCCGCGGGAAAACCGCCAACCGGCTTCCCCCTCTGGAGACAAGGCTCCCGGCGTGCCTCCGCCTCCCATCAGGGATCCTCTGGGAGGGAAAACCGCCATTGCCAGATTTTCATGAACCATCATATGGACAAGGCTACAGAAGAACGCCTCCGCGCAGAGGCATGGGTAGGGGACGCCATTTTGGCGTTGTACGTCAGGGAATGGATTCTGGCGGAGGAAGGAGCGATCAACGGCAAGCTTTTCGTAGAATTCACCAGCAATGATTTTCTGCGCCGCACCGGCAACGCCACAGGCGTGGAAGCGGAGATAGGCCGCACTTTCAAAGCGGGCGGCCTGGAAGCAGCCTATGCATGGATTGAGCATCATTTGAAGCCCCGCATGGAGGAACGCTGGCACACCCTGCGCAGAAAAGCCCTCCGGTAAACTGCCGCCGCCATGCCCGCCACCGGAACACCCCTGCCTTGGGACCGCGGCAACGGCCCCTGCGTGATGGCCCCGCCCCATTTGAGGGGCTGGGCGGAAGAGGCCGCCGCCTTTCTTTCCCTCCGGGGCATGGACGGAATCACAGCCTTCGCCACCTCCGGCTCTTCCGGTTCTCCGCCCAAAGCCATTTTGTTTACCCGCCGCGCCCTGGACATATGCGCGCGCGGGGCATTGGAACATCTGCATGCGGAAAGCGGGGACTGGTGCTGCCCGCTTCCTCTCTGGCATGTGGGGGGCGCCATGATTTACCTGCGCGCGGCCCTGGCCGGAACCGCCGTCCATACGCTCCGCGGAAAGTGGTGCCCGCAGGCTTATGCCGACCTGATGAAAAGTTCCGGAGCCAGATGGTCCTCCCTGGTCCCCACGCAGGTAGTGGATCTGGTCAGCCTCGGCCTCCGCGCGCCTTCCACCGCCGGGTGCATTATCGTAGGCGGCGGCGCGCTGGACACGGAGACGGGACGGAAAGCACGCACCCTTGGCTGGCCCGTAGTGCAGAGCTACGGCATGACGGAAGCCGGCTCCCAATTAGCCACGGCCCTTCCCGGAGATTCCTTCCATACGGACCACCTTTCCCTTCTGCCCCATTGGGAAGCTCAGACGGACAAAGGCGGCCTCCTGCGCTTCCAGGGGAAAGGCAAATTGTTCGGCCGCCTGCTGACGCAGTCTCATGGAGGGTTCCTTCTGGAAAGAGTCGCTCCGCAGGAGTGGTGGAGCACCCGCGACCTGGTGCGCCTGGAAGGGCGTTTGCTGACCTTTCTGCGCCGGGCGGACAGACTTGTCAAAGTCCTGGGGGAACTGGTGGATCCGGATGCCGTTCAGGACGTTTTACGCCGCAGCGTCCCGGAGGCTGTCGTGGAGGCAGTTCCACATCCGCGCGCCGGAATGGAACTGGTCGCCTGCGGCCCTTCCGCTGCCCCCCTGAAGCAGGCATGCGTCGGCCCCAGGCCCCCAGCGCATCCGCGCCGTCATGGAAACGCCCATCCCCCTCACGGTCATGGGAAAGCTGGACAGAAACCGGCTGCGCTCCCAGTTGAGCGATCATCCGGAAAAGTTGAAGGGAATTTACTAAAAGGTAATCTTCCGGGGATATTCATCAAAAGAATCCGGACCTGATGGAATGAAGAAATACGGCGGGGTTGAAATCCCCAATCCCTTGCCCACTTCATTCATCCCGTCTCCCAGGAAGCCATTTTCCTCTGCCTTGCGGGCTTCCGCACGCGTCTTCGGAACCACCCGGTCCCACTCCATTTTTTTTCTTTAAAAAAAGAACGTGACATGACCAATAATTAAACATTCAGACACGTGAAAAACGCTTGTAGGGCAGAGGTTTTTCTTGCTAGAAAAGAGTTGACCCATGCGAGCCCGTCTTTTGCTTATTCCCTTTATTTTTTCCGTTCCGGCTTATGGCCAGGACATTTCGTCCGACGCAGCGGCAAATCCTCCCGGGCAGGTGAAATACGCTCCGGTCCGGGACCTCTCCCAACTGCCTATGGACGGCGGCTGGACGTACGGGGAAGTGCTGGACAAAGCCGCGGCTGGAGACTTCCGGGCCAATATGCTGGCCGGGGAATACTGGATGGGGCTTTATTACCTGAACCGTGGAGACCTGCCGCTGGCCTGCCTGGAACATATGCAGCATTTTTTCCGTGATGCGGCCACGGCATCCGGCCATCCGGCACCCAAGCTCATGATGACGGATCCTTACGGGATTTTCGGGATTTTCAAGGCGCAACCCATGCAACCGGAACATGCGGAATGGCTGGCTGCCTGCCGCAAGCTTGCGGAAAAGGGAGACATGGATGCCGTTACGGCCCTGTACACCGTCACGGATCTTCCGGAAGCCGAGTTGAGACGCTACCTGGCCCCCCTGGAAAAGAAGGCCGCTTCCGGCGACCAGGATGCGCTGGCCCAGCTCGCTTTCATCAAAGTGGATTGGCTGAAGGAAAATCCCGCCAACGTTATCGAGACCCTGAAGCAATACCGGAAAAACGCCAAACCGGTTCTTCTGGCGCGGATAGGGGAACTGGCCCTTGCCTTGGACGGCAAGGACGGCAGGGGATGGAGGGATACGGCCATTCAATCCCTTTCCCGGGCTGCGGAAAAGGGGCACGCGGGGGCCATGCGGCTTCTGGCGGAATTGACGAAGGGGGCCGCACCGGCACAGGCCGGAAAGCTTTTGGCGGAACTGCGCTCCAGAGGGGATCTGGAAACTCTGCTGGCGGACCTCTCCGCCGGCATGAAGGAAAAAACAGGGGGAGGGAAAAGCTCCCTCCTCCAGCCGTTGTTCGAGCAGGCCAGGAAACTGGGCAGCAATAACGCCTGTGCCTGGTACGCCCAGTTAATTTCCGAAGCGCAGCCCCCGCAGGAACAGGAGCTGCGCAAGGCGGCCCTTGATCTGCTGTCCCTTCATGACGAACGGGGCATGCCATACCTGAAGGAACCTCTTTCCTTCCCCCAGAAAAAACTCAACCAGCTTCCCCCCTACGCCAAGACACATAAGGAGCTTGAGCTGGCCTCTCAGCTTGGGGACACAGATTCCAGCGTACAGTTGGGCGAGCTGTGGAAGGAGGAACTGGCCAATACACTGGATTCCGTAGGGAAGGCCCATGAAGCGCGGGAAAATATGCGCGTATGGTACAGGCAGGCGGCGGAGGAAGGCCACCCCCTGGCCAGGCTGCGCCTGGCCCAAATGGAAAACCCGGACTTAATGGACAAACCGTCCGCAGAACCTGCCAGAACGCTGCTGAACGATTGCCTGGCAAAAGCCGCCGCAGGAGATTTCATCACGCTGAAAGGCATTTCCGAATACGTCACGCCGGAACAATGGGAACAGCTGACCGCCACCCTCCGTAAAAAAGCTCAGGGGGGGAACGCCCGCAGCCAGGCGGATCTGGCATACCTGATGTTATTCAGTTACAGGAGCGAAGAATCCGGCTACCCGGAAGCCCTGGCCTGGGCTCGGCTTTCCGCCGGACAGGGAGATCCCTGCGGCATGTACGTGCTCGGCCGCGCCCTCATTTATGAATTCGGCCTGGAAAAACGCATGGCCGAGGGGGATTCCTGGATGTTCCGGGGAGCCTTGAAAGGACATGTGGACGCGGCGGACATGTGGAGTTCCAACAATGAGAACCTGCAGCCTTACAGCGCCATGATGCACGGTCTGGCGGCACGGGGACATATCCCCTCCCTGCTTTTCCTGGCCAACCAGGCGGCCTATCCCCAGAATACGGGGGAAGCAGCGGCCCTGGACAACGGATTCACTTCCGCCTGCCAGCAGGTCAAGCTAACCCTGAACGGAGAGGACGCCAACACTCCGCCGTGGCTCCGGAAACCGGAACAGAAGGGTAAGGGGGAAGATATTCCGGCGGATGCCGGAACCGTTCCTCCCTGGATGACCCCGTCCGGCAGGGAACGCCAGGCCCCGGCCCCGAAAACCATCAATCCGGAAGCCGTGAAGTTCTGGGAACAGGCTGTGGAACTCGGCAGCCTGACGGCACTGGACGAGCTGGCCAATTATTATGAAACCGTGGCAGGGAATGTGCAGGAGCCTGCGGAACGGCAGCAGCTTCTGGCCTCTGCCATGACGGCAGCCACCGCCCTGGTGAAAAAGGAGGACGTACGCGGTTTCAAGAGGCTGGCCCGCTATTACGAGCAGGGCATCGGCGTGCAGCCGAACAGGGAACTGTACAAGGATTATGTACTGAAAGCCGCGGAAACCAGGGATCCGGAAGCTCTGGTGGAGAAGGCGCGCCTGCTCATCAAGGGAGAGGATCTGGAGCCGGACCCGAAAATGGCGCTGGATATTCTGACCGATCTGGAAGAGAACCAGACGCATGCGGTACCCGGCATGCATTTCCTGCTCGGCTACTTGCATGAAGAAGGCCTCGGCACCCCACAGGATATGGCCCTGGCCTATCAGTTTTACATCAAGGGGGCGGAACAGGACGACGCCAAGTGCATGAACAACCTGGGTTCCATGTATGAACGCGGAACTGGCGTAGCCAAGAACCTGGCCGAAGCCCAAAAGTGGTATGAACGGGCGGCGGAGCTGGGGAATGAAGACGCTCTTGCCAATGTGGAACGGGTAAGGGAAAAACTCAACACGAAGAAGAAATAGGCTCCTTTCCCGTTCCGGAAATGCCACGGAATGGCGGTGGAACACAAATTTTAGCGCAGGTTTCTGCAGACGGCAGAAAATAATGCGTGCGAAGCGGACGCGATTTTTTAAAGCGCCCCTGCCTGTTTCAAAGGAAGCAATGCTTTTGTAATTCGAGTATCTTGTACAAACAGCCGCCCGTCCGGTTGCGGTATGGGCACGCGGCGCTCCCCAGCCGGTCATGCCCCGCCGGATCGTATAGATTTCTCAAAAAACGGAAGCAGGAACGGAATTTTTTTCAGAAAGGACGTACCTAAGTTATTCCCGAGTCACTTTCAACCGCAGAAACCGGCGTTCCATCCCGCTTTCCCGTACGGGTTCCGCATCCCAAAATTCGGCAGCCGTCTTTCCGGCGGTTTCCACTTCTCCCAGGGAAATCCAGTCGACCAGGTCCGTGGAGGCTTCCACTTCATGCTTCACATCCGTTGCCTGCGGATTTACAGGCCAGCGCAGCACCAGATGCATGCATCCGTCCTCCCCCTCTTCCAGCGTTACTTTCGTAACGCTCCCGCAGGGTTTCAACGGATCCTGTCCTGTGGCGTATTTCATCAGGTTGGGGATACCGTCCCCGGCAGGAACGGCATCCGCAGCCGTCCGGTCCGCGGCAGCATCCGGAGGGAAGGAGTCCTGCACCCACTTGTCGTAGCCCGTCAATTCGGCGCCATCCTGCGTTATGATGACAGAGCATTCCTGTTTGTCGGAAGAACGGAAGATTACCGTCCCGAACCGTCCGTCAGCGGATTTGTTTTCCGCCGCCGTCAAAATGACTGTAGTCCGGCCGATTCCCGAAACGGCGGAGGCGGAAATCCAGTCCGGACAATCTGCGACCACCCAGCCCAGAGCCTTCTCTTCCGACTGCACTTCCACCGCCACGGCACCGCCCCCGGCCGGGACGGTTTCCCCCGCAGAAGAAAGGGCAAAGGGGGCCGGAGTATCCGGATAAGCGGTGGAGGAAACATAACGGTTGGCGGCCCGAAGCAGGCAGCATTCGTCAAAGTAGTTGTTCTTCCCAGAGGAATCCGCCACATCCATTCCCAAATCCCAGTACATGAACCCAGCCACTTTCTGTTCACTGATGTAGCGGGCCTTTTTCCTGACCGTATCCACACCATTGAAGTGCAGCGTCTTAACCTTGCCTCCGCCATAATTGAAGCTGGCGGAATCCAGAGAAGGATCCTCCCGAACTCCGGCGCAGGCTGAGACAATGTCCCGGTAAGCCCGAATATCGGCGCCCTGCCCCGCGCCCGGAGTCCCCTGGAACGGAGCGCTGAGCATGATCTTGGAGTCCGGATAGCCCCATGAACGGTATGTTCTGCATGCGGAAACCATGCTGCTATATCCGTTTACATCAATCTGGGGGCCATAATTCTGGAACGTGAAATAATCCACATAACGCATGCAGGCCGCCGGGAATTTGTAATAGTAGGTATGCAGGGAAATGGTAAAAAACATATCCGGGGAAGCCGCCCGGATTGCCCTGGCCAATTCTCCGTAATTATTCCAGGCGGCCGTATCGTTCTGGTCAATCCATTCGAAGTCCATATCCAGTCCGTCCAATTGATGCTTGCGTACCACTTCCGCCACATTTTCGGCAAAAGCCTCACGGGCATTTGCATCAGACAGCATGGCGGACCAGTTCCCGCCGGAGACACCCAGCCGTATCCGCATTCCGGAAACGCCTTCAGTCAGCCTGCGGAGGATACGGACATGTTCCACCCAGGAAGCTGTATCATGGCCAAATTGGTCACTTGTCCCCCAGCGGCCCACCAACAACCTGTCTCCCCAGCTGTGCTGGACAGCCGCCCCCAGGCGGGCCGCCGCACGGGCCTCATGCCACACGCGCATTTCCTCAATTCTGCCATCCAAATTCCTTCCTATGACGGCATTGGCAGTTCCCTCCATTTCCCCCGCATCCGCGGCGGCCGTGCTTACGGCCTCCCCGTCCACATAAAAGGACGCCGTATCCGCAGAAGAATTCCTGACGAAGGCCAGCCAGAAATACCTGCCGGCTTCCACAGGCGGCAAATCCGCCTCCCAGGCTTTATCCGGGCCTGCCTGGGTACGGACCCTGTAATGGTCTTCCTTCCATTCCAGCCTCATGGAAACGTTATCATTTTCAAACAGCACCGCCTCCTGTCCGTCTCCGTCCAAAGCCATGCGGACTTCCACGGTAAACGCTCCGGAACTGCCGCCGCCCAGCAAACCTCCGCCCACGTTCATGTAAGCCCCTTCCCCGGAGAAGTCCAGGACATTGGAACATTCCCCGTCAGACGGCAGCAGAACCACACCAGAGCTTTCCGTCACGTCATTGTCCGGATATTGAAAATTGAGAGAACCGTCCGCGGCCGGCGTAACGGAATTGATGTAGATCAAATCGGAATTATTGATGAGATGGGCGCGCGCCGGCCAGTCATAAATAACATGCACATTCCTCACATACGCCGTCACCGGCATGTAACGGAACGTTTCATTATCCGTGACAATGGAAAATTCAGTCCCTTCAGGGGCAACCGCCTGGTAAGGGCGCACAAAGGCGCTCCCTGTCTTTTCCGCAAATTCCGTCCACTTGGCATCACGGAAATCCCCATCCAGACGCCAGCAGCCCACCAGCCTCCCATACCTGGGATGGGACAGGGGCAACGGTCCGTTCAAGAAAAAGTCGTCTTCCTCCCCGCCCAGAGCCGCATTCCAGAAACGCAGTTCATCCAGAGCACCCTTGAACCCCGCCTCCAGCACAATCCCTTTCCAGCCTGATTTCATGGCCTGCAGGTAAGGCGACCGCGGCGAGGAAACGGCCAGGCCTCCGTCCACATACAGACTGATAACCTCCTCCCCGACGGAGACGGCTACATGGTGCCATTCCCCCGCAGCCAATTCCTTCCCGGCAGCTTTCACGGAAGCGACGGAATCCCCATCCGGAACAGACAGAGCCAGACAACCGTGTTCCAGGGAAACAGACGCATTTCCCAAAGAAATGATTTTTCCCGTGACGGCATCATCATTGGGCCTGACCCAGAATTCACAGGTTAACTGGCCTTCAGCCGCCCATGTGGAAGAAGGAACGGGGAGCGCAAGAGAAGAAGGAAGAAAAATGAGCGCCTTATTGTGCAAGACGCTGACAGGCCGGGGATCCGGAACTTCCGGAGCCGGGGAATCGTCCGTACTGACGGTAACGGCATTCAGTTCCATGCGGCCGGAAGCGCTGCTGTCCGCCTCCTTGGTCACATCAAACACCAGCCTGCCCTGTTCATCCGCACAGGCCCTCCACTCCACAGCCAGATAAGCGTCCTGTTCCGATGAATTGGAAAGACCGGAAAATTGATTCCCGGAAAGGCTCCCCATGGAACTTTGAAGCCCCCGCACATCCACCAGAGTTCCGCTGACCAGCGTCATGGATTCATAAGCAGGCGCATTGTGCCCGCAAAAGAAAGATACCGTATATTCCTTGCCCGCCTGGAATCCGGAGAAGGAAAGCCTGGCCGCGGCGGAGGCGGACGGCATCCCGTTGGCGCTCAGACGCATGCTGGTATTGAAAGCTTCGCAGCCATTGGGGAATTCAAAAGAAGAAGGCGCGTCAGCGTTCGTACCGTTGTGCCTGTGCTTCCCCCCTTCATACCAGGTATACCGGGTATTGGGTTCCGCCAGCGTATAAGAACCTCCAGAACTGCATCTGGCGGAGACGGTCAGGGAAACCAGCCTTCCGAACAGGCTTCCCACTGCCACGGACGACGAAGAAGAAGCCGTACCATTCCTGATTAACGGAACGGCAACAAATGTATTGGCGCCTCCCGATGCCGTTGCTGGCATGGTTACATTGGTCCATCCCTCCTGCGCCGTTCCGGAACCATTACCCAGGTCTATGCCGAAGCCGGACGTCTCCGTCGCCTGCAGGACACAGACGCCTCCCGCAAAAAACGCTGTCAGCAAATGGGCTGCCCTCTTGAAAAACACCTTAACCATAAATACCGTCCGCCATTTTATCCGTCCCTGTCCATCAAACCAGAAAAAACTGCGTGGAAAACGGATAAAAAAGAGGGGATGAACCATCCCCTCTTCGCACAAAACCGGCTTGGACACAGCCTGTCCGGTCAATCACCTGTATGACCGTCATCAGTTTCTGCGGCGGCGCAGAAGAAGGGCGCCCAGGCCAAGAAGTCCCAGAGAGGCCGTAGCCGGTTCCGGTACTGCTTCCCCGGAAATAAGAATGTTGCTGATCTCACACCCCATGCCGCCGGCATTGGCCACACGGGTATTATTGAATATCAAGCCAAAAGAAGAATAATCCGTATCAGGGTCCAACTGCAGGTCGAAAGAGACATCAACAGGCTCATTCTGGGTAAGAGAAGCTTTGGCATTTTGCAAAGACCATGTTCCTATGACCGTGGATGTTCCCTCGGCCGTGAATCCATACACATTGCAGGTATAATCGCAGTTGAAATTGGCGGCTCCCCAAGCAGAGGTGTAAGTAATCGTAAAAGACATCTTGGCAGACTCCACTCCTGAAGGCATGTCAAATTTGAGACCGGCAAAATTTCCCTTGCCGACATCGGCTACTCCGCCGAGTTGAAGACCAAGGGAACCATCGTTTAACGACACCTGGCCCGACAAAGCGCTTTTCGTTATAGTTCCATGCCAGACATCGGTTTCATAACCAAAGATATCCTGGGGTGTTATTCCGTCAAGGGATACGGTGTTCTGAGCCCCGCCCCCGGTTGGAGAAAGCTCCAAAGAAAATGAGGCAGCATTTGATAGAGAAGACAATGCCAAGGCGGCTAAAAGACAAAGTGTTTTTCTCATGACAAAAAAATCCGTACCGGATTTAGAATCCGCATTGCGAATGCAAAGGATGAAAAATTTTCGGTACAAAAAATAATCCGGTCATTGGCATTTCAGTTCATCATGTATGTAATGCGTTAATAATTAATCTAAAAATTATTTTTATGGAGAGAAGAGCCGTTTTTCTTCCATTCTGTGTTTCCATAATGGGCGAAGGGGACAATTCGTTTTCTTTCCCGTTCGGAACTGGAGGAAAAAACATGGTAACAGATTCATTTATCTGCATTTTTGATTCTTTTATGTTGACACCGGATTCTAAATCCGCCTAAAAAAAGGATAGTATTTTATATACAAAAAGGCGCAGGCATTTTGGACGCCTGCGCCTTTTCCTTTCCCTCAAGGAGGAAAACCGCATCAATAATTCAGGATGCCTTCCGCGACCTTGCGTTCGAAGTCAGCAACATCCACCACCTGCCCGCTCAGCCGGGCGTGTTCCGTGGCAAAGGCCATCACATGGGAATGGGCGGATTCCTCAATGGAAGTGGTCATATCCTCCGGAGAGGGCACCGTCAGCATGTCATCATACAGAGCCTCAATCAATCCCCAGTCGCCGCCGCCGTGCCCCTGGTAGCCTCCGGCCAGTTCCTCCAGCTCCACCACACGGGTTTTTCCGCCAAAGTGGGGCGTCACGGTTATTTCACCGGGGCCGTTTTCCTTGTAGAAGACTCCGGCGCGGATTTTGCCTTTGGTGCCATACACTTCAATGTGGCGCCCCTGTTCGAAAGCCGTCATCGTGAACGTGCCCGTCAAGCCTCCCTCAAAGCGCATGATGGAAACCTGATGGTCCGGCTGGTCATTGTCGCACTGGAGGTAGTCCCTGCCCCACGGGGAGGTTTTCAGCCATTCGCAGATTTCCTCCGCGGTAGCTTCCTGCGCCCGGTCATACACCATGCCCAGCCAGCGTTTGCATTCGTCGTCCGTGGCGTATTTGCGGGCGTCCCAGGGGTCTTCCCCCACCGGGGTGGTCCACTCCGTGCAGCGTTCCGGCCGGGGTGAGGAGAGCGTCTTTTTCGTAAAGAAGGTAAGCTCCCCGAAACTGGCGACGGAGAGGCATTTACGCCGGCCCATGAGCCAGTAAAGGATGTCCATGTCATGGCAGCATTTGGCTACGATCATGGGAGTGGAGGTCTTGCTGTTGCCCCAGTGTCCGCGCACGAAGGAGTGGGCGAAGTGCCACGCCCCCACGCCTTCATTGGCGTTGAAGGTGATGACGTCCCCGATTTCCCCACTGTCGATGATTTTTTTCAGGGTCCGGTAAAACTGGGTGTAGCGCAGCACGTGGCACACGGCCACGCGGCGCTTCAGCGCACGGGCCATATCCCTAAGTTCCAGCGCTTCTTTCAGCGTCTTGGCAATGGGTTTTTCCAGCAGGACATGATAGCCCAGCTCCATGGCCTTCCTGCATGGAGCGTAATGGTAGTCGTCCTGTGTGCCGATGATGGCCACGTCCGCCAGGCGCGGCTCCGCCAGCAGGGAGGCGGCATCCTTGAACAGGCGGACGGAATCCCGTTCCTCCTCCGGGGCAAAGTCGCGAACGGCTTCCGTGCGCTGTTTGACGGGATCCGCCGCGGCGGCAATGCGGTAGCGGTTTTTTTGTTCCATGGCCAGCTTCATGTAAGTGCGCGTACGGGAACCGCAACCGACGCCGGCGAGAGAGAGTCTCTTTTGTTCAGACATAAGGATTGTTCAGATAATGTGGGTAAAGAGGTTAAAGAACGCCGGATTTGACCAGCAGCGCTTCCGCGTCCGGATCACGGCCCATGAAGTCGCGGTAGAGTTCCGCGGCGGGCTTGCTGTTGCCCTTGCTGAGGATGCAGCGGCGGAAATCGCGCCCGGTTTGCGGGTTCAGCACTCCTTCCTTCAGGAAGCGGCTGAAAGCGTCCGCTTCCAGCACCTCCGCCCATTTGTAGGAGTAGTAGCCGGAGGCATAGCCCGTGGGATCCGCGAAGATGTGCGTCAGGCGGCGCGCCACGGAAGGGCCGCGGTCCGTCATCGGCACCCGGTAGTCCGCCAGGATGCGTTCATCCGTTTCTTCCAGCGGAACGCCCTTGTACTGCGGCCAGTTGACGTGAAGCTCCAAATCCAGCTTGCCGAAGCAGAGCTGGCGCATGAAATCCGTGCCGCTCATATAATTGCGGGCGGAGCGCATTTTGGAGAACAGTTCGTCCGGTATTTTTTCACCCGTTTCATAGTGGGCGGCGAAGAGGTCCACGGATTCCCTCTCCCAACACCAGTTTTCATTAATCTGGGAGGGAAGTTCCACAAAATCCCAGGCCACGTTGGTTCCCGCCAGGGACTTCACTTCCACGTCGGAAAGGAGCTGGTGCAGCAGATGGCCGAATTCATGGAAAATGGTCTCCACCTCCCGGTGGGACAGCAGCGCGGGCTTGTCCCCCACGGGCTTGGTCATGTTTCCGACCATGAGACCCAGATGGGGCGCGCGGGGTTTGCCGCCGTGCGGCGGTTCCCCTACGCTCAGGCAGTTCATCCATGCCCCGGCGCGCTTGGAGTCCCGCGGATGCCAGTCCGCGTAAAAGGAACCCAGGTGCTCCCCGCTTTCCGCATCATGCAATTCATAGAACAGGACGTCCGGATGCCATACCTCCACCGCGCCTTCCGGCGCTTCCCCGGATTCACCGGGTTTGAACGCCACCGTAGGGCGCGGCGTCACCGTAATGCCGTACAGGCCGGAGTAGATGGAAAAGAGTCCTTCCATGACTTTTTCCACGGAGTAATACGGGCGCAGGTCTTCCTCGTCAAAAGCGTACAGTTCGCGGCGGCGTTTTTCAGACCAGTAGCCGGTTTCCCACGGGGAAAGTTTTTCCACGGGTTTTCCGGTTTTTTCCTCCTTGTATCTGCGGACGGCTTCCATGTCCTTCAGGAAAGAGGGCTTTACCTTGTCATGCAGGTCATTGATGAATTTCAGGGCGTTGGCCCCGCTCCCGGCCATGCGGCGGGAGGTGGCGTAATCCGCAAAGCAGCCGTACCCCAGCAAATGGGCTTTCCTGTCCCTCAGTTCCAGGATTTCAGCGATGAGGGCTTCATTATCGTATTCCCCCCCTTTTCCGATGGAACAGGAGCCCTCCCACATGCGGCGGCGCAGACTGTCCGAGTCCGCAAACTGCATGACAGGCTGGAGGGAGGTGAATTTCTGGGTGAAGCGCCAGCGGGGCTCTTCTTCCGTGCCGTAGCCGTTGGCCAGGGCGTCCA
>OHLQ01000770.1_pt1 | contig 13331 bp, 8 predicted proteins | sample 1569081 | NCBI WGS metagenome assembly OHLQ01 (sample SAMEA3879585, study PRJEB24766) | human gut metagenome | biome: human-associated habitat; feature: feces | place: USA | collected 1985/1987 | reverse complement strand
TGAAAGGATGCAGTCCGAGAGAATATCGGAAGAATTTAATAAAGTGATAAAAAACATGGCCTCACTGGTTTTAAATTCCATGGCAGATTTTGTCGAATTTTGTCAAACGATTTTCATTTTCGTATATTGTAAGTCATTTTTACATATGCTATAATAAATGTATACTATTTTTTGAGGTCATCTATTATGGATATAAAAAATCTGATACAAACATTACGGCACAAACAACAGCTGCCGCCAGCACAAATGCAGCTATTACTGACTGCTGCTTTCAGCGATGACGCCGCCCGTACGGAGCTCGCTCGCCAGGCGCAGCAGACCGCACAGGCTGTTTTCGGCAATAAAATCTATATTCGCGGACTGATCGAGTTCACCAACTATTGCAGAAATGACTGCTATTACTGCGGTATACGCCGCAGTAACGCCGCAGCCAGCCGTTACCGCCTGAGCAAAAAGCAGATACTTTCCTGCTGTGAGCAGGGGTACGCTTTAGGCTTTCGGACCTTTGTACTCCAGGGCGGCGAAGATCTTATCTACAGCGACGCCGACATGGCGGCTATTATCACCGCTATCAGGCAAGCCTATCCAGACTGCGCCATAACGCTTTCAGTAGGCGAACGCAGCCGCACGACTTATCAGCTGTGGAAGGAAGCAGGCGCTGACCGCTATCTGCTGCGTCATGAAACAGCAACTGACGAACATTATGCCCGCCTGCATCCGGCAGAGCTTAAGCTGAGCAACCGCAAACGCTGCCTTTACGATCTGAAGGAACTGGGCTATCAGGTCGGCACCGGCTTCATGGTCGGCTCGCCCTGGCAAACACTGGACAACCTGCTGAGCGATCTGGCCTTTATCAGCGAACTGCAGCCGCAGATGATCGGTATCGGCCCCTTTATTCCCCACCATGCAACGCCTTTTAAAAATTATCCTGCCGGGACGCTGGCGCAGACCTTAACAATGCTGTCCGTCCTGCGCCTGATGTTTCCCAAAGTATTACTCCCAGCTACAACGGCCCTCGGCACCATCGCTTTCAACGGCCGCGAACTGGGTATTTTGGCAGGCGCCAACGTCGTCATGCCCAACCTTTCTCCGGCAGACGTCCGCCAGAATTATCTTCTTTATGATAACAAACTCTGCAGCGGCGCTGAAGCTGCCGAAGCCAAGAATGACCTCGCCGCACGGCTGCACGCTATCGGCTACGAAATAGCCGAAGGCCGCGGTGATTATAAGGAGTCCTGACAATGCTAGCAAAAGATCAAGTCATCAATACCTACCGCGCACTCAATAACTGGCGCAGCTTTCGCCTGAAGCTGTTTATCGAAGGTATCATCATCGGTATACTTTCAGGGCTGATCATCAGCTTTTTCCGCTGGTCCCTGCATTTGGTAGAAACTAACCGTGAACATATTTACACCTTTCTTAAAACCACCAACTGGTATTGGACCGCATTTTGGTTCATCGCTTTAGCCGTGATCGCCTTCATTTTAGACAGACTTACCAAATATGAACCACTGGCCGCCGGCAGCGGTATCCCCCAGGTCAAAGGCGCTATCTTAGGCTTCATTAAAATGCGCTGGCTGCGCATCCTCTGGGTCAAACTTATCGCAGGTATCATCGGCATCGGCGCCGGCCTTTCCCTAGGCCGGGAAGGACCCTCGATCCAGCTTGGCGCCGTCACAGCGCAGGGGCTCAGCCGCCTGCTGAAACGTACCCGGCTTGAAGAACGTTATCTGCTTACAAGCGGCGCCAGTGCCGGCTTGGCAGCAGCCTTCAACGCTCCGTTAGCGGGCGTTATTTTTGCTTTAGAAGAGCTGCACCGCAATTTCTCCGTCGTCGTACTGCTGCCAGCTATGGCTGCCGCAATGACGGCAACAGTTATTTCCCGCTTTTTCTTTGGCAACGATACTATTTTTGATTTCTTTGGACTGCCTTTTCTGCCGTTGGAATATTACGGTTATGTAGCGCTTTTAAGCCTTGTCGTAGGTTTGGCAGGCGTAGTCTTTAATGCCGGGCTTTTGAATATCCCCCGCTTTTATAATCGCTTTCCTACTCCTTTCAGCAAAATCGCTTTTGCCTTGTTCTGCGCCGGTATTTTAGGTTTCGTTTATCCGCAGGTTCTGGGCGGCGGCAACGAATTGATCAACAATATTGCTAAAACGCCTTACCCGCTGCAGGCTTTATTACTGCTGCTGGCAGGTAAATTCATCTTTACGATGCTCAGCTACGGCAGCGGCGTCCCCGGCGGCTTCTTTCTGCCCATGCTTGTCATCGGGGCGCTCACAGGCAGCGTCATCAGCAATATCATGATCACTTTAGGGCTTCTTAACCCCTTCTTTTATTCCAATATCATCGTCATTTCCATGGCCGCTTTCTTTTCCGCCTCAGTACGGGCACCTATCACAGGTATCATCCTGATCATGGAAATGACCGGTTCCTTCCAGCATATGCTGGTCCTGTCCATCGCTTCTATCGTAGCCTTCATCGCCGCCGAACTTTGCCGCAGCAAACCGATCTACGAAGAGCTGCTGGCGCGCAGCCTGAAAAACTCCGGCAAAAATGACGGCAGCCGCTGCGAAAAACAGCGTAACGTCATTGAACTGGCAGTCTGCAGCGGTAGTCCTATCGACGGACATCTGATCAAGGAAATAAAATGGCCTGAGCATACACTGCTCGTGGACGTCAAACGCGGCGAAAGCGATCTGATCCCTATAGGCGACACAAGATTGCGGGCCGGCGATTTCCTCTATGTCCTCACAGACGATACATTAGCCAAAGATCTTCGTAAAATGGCGGAAGGCGAGTAATCTTATTCTTTTGTGTTGCGAATTTTTACTGACAACTTATCAGTTTTCCCTTGTCAAATAGTTATTTTTTCGATATAATGTAAAGCACATTCTGTTTCTTATCAGAATGATAAACTTGTATTTATCTATAATTTGAGGAGGGGTTCCCACATGGACAAAGTTAAGGAAACCTTAAATAAGGTTCCGATGTCCGGATATATTGTTCTGGTAATCGCCATTGCAATTTTCTCCGGTCTGTTTGCAAATGCCGGTCATGGTCTGAACATTTTCGACTTTGACACTTTAAACGGTAAATTCGGTACAATGAAAAGCGCTAAAGCCACTTTCGCCGGTCAAGGCGGCAGCGGTGCCCGCGACGGCTTCCTGTTTGCTTTCAGCCTGGCTCCTGGCGTTATGCTGGCAATGGGCCTCATTGAAGTAGTTGAACATTACGGCGGTCTGAAAGCAGCGCAAAAGCTGATGACTCCGATTCTGCGCCCGATCCTCGGCATTCCCGGTATCTGCGGTATCGCGCTCGTTTCTTCCCTGCAAAGTACCGACGCCGGCGCCGGTATGACCAGACAACTGCATCTGGAAAAAGAGATCACTGACAACGAACTTCTTGTTTTCAGTGCGTTCCAGTTTACAGCAGGCGGCCTGATCACCAACTATCTGTCTTCCGGTTCCGCTCTGTTCGGATTTTTAACAGTACCTATTTCCGTACCGCTGGCAGTACTGTTCGTTATGAAAATTTTCGGCGCGAACATGATGCGCGTTTATGTAAAAATGTTCTGCAAGGAGGGTATCTGATCAATGAGTGAAGAAAAAATCAACCACGCACCCGAAGATGCTGCTGCAGCGGCAGAAGCAGAACTTAACGCAAAATTAGCCCAACCTTCCGTTATGGATATTTTTGTCCGCGGCGCCCGCAAAGGCTGGGATATCGCCATTGGCAACATCATTCCTAACGTTTTGATGGCTTATGTCTGCATCAAAATTTTAAATGTTACCGGTCTTCTGACTTTAGCCGGTAAATTCTTTGCTCCGGTCATGGCACTCTGGGGCCTGCCCGGCGAAGCGATCATGGTCATTTTCAGTGCGCTCATGTCCATGGGCGGCGCTGTCGGCGTCTGCATGGCGCTTTATAACGACGGCGGTATCGACGAACGTTCTATTACGATCGTTATCCCCGCTATCTATCTTTTAGGTTCCAAAATCCAATATCTGGGTCGTTTGCTGGGTACTGCCGGTGTACCGTCCAGACATTATCCGATACTGATCGCTATTTCTTTTGTTAATGCCGGTATCGCCATGTTCATTATGAAAATTTTGACCATGTAAACAACGCAATTCCTTTAATTTCACAGTCAAAAAAGACACGATTAAAATCGTGTCTTTTTTTTATTTAGCTGCGTCAGTTTTTAAATCTTTATACCGCGGCCTTTGATCTTTATTTTCTTATGTTCTTCATCCTTTTGCATAACATCTGTTCTTGCAGATTTTAAGCTCTCTTTCATATCGCCACTGGCAGTAATATTCACTAAGGCAGCATGATATTGACTATTGCCAGCTATCTTATCAATATCTGCCGGTGGTACATCTGGCCCGACAGAAGGATCAGGCGACACAACAGCTTTAACTTTTATAGTCAGCTTACCACCATCGCCCACAGTAATCATATACCCGTCCTGCGTGGAATACAATAAATCGCTTAAATTATACTCTCCTGCCTGATCTATCCCGGCCGCCAGAATTTTATCTGCATCTATCTCCAGCCCCTGCGCCGCCAGTTTAGCCGCTATCGTCTGCGCCAGTTCCGTGTAACTGCTGCCCTGCTCTATCTCCACCTCAATATCACCGACCTTGATCTCCAGCGGCTGCAGCGGTGCGGCAAACTGTGGCGTTGTCTGACCGCCGCTGTAGACCAGCCAGGAATCTTTATCACTGCTGCTCGCGATCCCATCCATAAAAGCCTGATTAAATTCTTTAGTTGTAGCATATTCTGTACCGTTACCATAATTATAATAAGAATTAGTCTCCGGCTTCAAGAAAAAAGTATTTTTGATACTAATGCCCTCACCAACTCCTGCCAATATATAACTACCTGTAGTACCGGCAGTTATTCTTATAGAACCTGTATTATAGGCATTCTCAATTAAATCATAAGCAGCACCGCAAATGCCGCCTGCATAACCTTTGGAAGCAGTACCTTTATCACCGTAAATACTGCCTGTATTATACGCATTAGTCAAATAACCGTAATATTGGTAACCAGTAATACCGCCTACATATACACTAGACGCAGACGAACCAACTCCGCTTATAGAACCTGTATTATAGGCATTTGTTATTGCAGGAGTAGAATAAACCAACTTATCATTAATATATACCATACCTCTTGTATTCTGCCCAACAATTCCGCCTACATATAGTCCTCCGGTATTGTCCTTTCCGCTGATCGTACCCGTATTACCGAGATTACTGAATTTCCCTCCCATATTCTGTCCAACAATACCACCTACATATTGCGTTCCGCTGACAGCCCCTTCGTTTAAAAAGCCAGTTTGTATAAATACATTATTTTGTCCGCCATCATTAGATCCAATGATACCACCTGTATACCACTTTCCCTGTACAGTACCTATATTACTGGCCTGCTGCAGTTCACCAAGATTAGTACCGATGATACCACCTGCATAAGACTGCTTGATGTCGACGTTGATAGAACCTTCATTGCGTACATTTTCAATAAAGCCGATTTCATTGACAGTGCTATCGTCACTTTTGGTATAATAATTATTTTTGCCGGCAATACCGCCTACATTAGCCTGAGTACTGCTGCCAGTCACAGTAATATCAACCTTACTAAAAGCATTCTTTACGGAAGACCTGGTCTCTCCTGCCCCCGCAGTGCCGCCGCCAATCGTATTAAAACCATTAGAACCAACGATCCCACCCACATAAGGACTTTTGGACGCATTATTCACAGTGATCTTCCCGCTGACCTGCACGTTGCTGATACTGCCACCAAACACGTTCTCGCCTAATACACCGCCTATATATCGTCCTTCTCCTGTATTGCTGTAGTCAATATTTTCCAAATTTACATTTGTTATCTGACCGGCAGATTTGCCGAATAAGCCTACCCATAAATATGTGCTGTTATTGATATACAGATTTTTAACCGTGTAACCGTTGCCCTCAAAAGCGCCGGTAAACCAGTTATAATTAGTGGCCTGACTGCTGTTATTACTGCTGAACAAAGGCGTAAAGCCGGCGCCGCTGTGCCAGCTGTCCGTTTTAGTCACGCCGGCCTCAATATTATCCGCCAGCATGTATTTACCGGCTCTGTTTGTTTCTATATTCTGCAGCTCGTACGCATCGTGCACCAGCATATAGTCGTTGATCGTATTATCTGTCGTACCATCTGCTTTTTTGCCGCTGAAAACAACGCTGCCCTTGCTGCTCCCTGCTGCCACTGTACCGCTGCTATAATTGCTGAGAGCATTGTGAGTCTGACTGTCACCAACGTCCAGCGCCGCTGTCTTTTCTACCTCATAACCAACATTAATCGCACCGTCGCTTTGCAGCAAATAATTGGCCTTTTCACTGCCAGTCACAGCAGTGCCATTGTACTTAGTGATCTTGTCAGCGCTGCCCAGAGTGATATTAGCGCCCTCCACCGTCAGCTTATCCGCCCTGATCGTTCCCAGATTGATGACATCTGCAGTTATCGCGTTCTTATCCAGTACCGGCGTACCATTGAACCCTGCAATATCGCTATCGTTCATAGCAGCTGTTGAAACAAGCAGACTTTGAGCCTTGACTTCAGCACCTTTGCCAAACAGTACGCCGTTAGGATTGATCAGAAAAACATTGACGTTTTGGGCCTCCAAAGCGCCAAAAATCTCGCTGCGGGCATTTCCTGTAACGTAGTTCAGAACATTCGTCATATTGCTGAAAGTTACTTTTTCTCCCGATTTGATCCCAAACTGCTCCCATTTGATAGCCATATTACCGCTGCCATTAATCTCCATCTGGTTGCCATTGATCTTGATCTCACCGCCGTTGGTCACTATATCATAGCCGCTGGGCATGGCATAAACAGGGCTTCCGATCAGGATACTACCAAGCACCAGCGTTGTAGCGATGTGCCTTGATAACCTTCTTTTCTGCATGATCTGCAACTCCCTTTTCTTTTATGTATTATCTCTTTCCAGCTATACTTTTAAAACATCTTTACCGCCTGAAACCACAGGCGGCCATTTTTGTTTTCCGCTTCGCTCTGATAAGCCTCACCGTTGATCTTTCTTGCATAATCCAAACGCAGGTAATAATTACCAGACTGGGAATATTGCAATCCTAAGCCCCAGCCGGCCAGGTCTCTATGCTGATCTGCCGCATTTCCCCGCTGCATTATTTCACCCCAATCTACAAAAGCTGCCAGAGTCAGCTGCGGCAGAGGAGTTATAAAACGCAGCTCGGCAGTAGCCTGATAGCCGCTGTCACCGCCGGCTTCACCCTGAGGATACGCACGCACTCCATTAGCGCCGCCTAAATAGAATTGCTCACTGCTGTCCAGTTCTTTACTTGCCAGTTGACTGTGAAAATTCAGATGCAGATTGAACTGTTGCCCTAACCGCTGGATATGGTTGACGTCAGTTTTCAGTTTCTGGAAACCACCCTCGTTAGTGCCTGCATAGTCATCATTAATAAGCACACCCCAATAATAAAGCGCGCTGTAACCGGTATAGCTGTTGTTGCCGCCGCTCCTGCCCACAATGCCCACATGCATGGCATTGCTGGTTTTAGCATTGCTGTAGCCAAAAAGTCTGTATTCATCCTTCAGCTGACGATGGTCATAGCCATAGGATGCTGCCATATAGCTGCCGCTCCTGTTCACTAATGGTGTACTGCCATAAAAGCTGAAGGTCCTGGCCGTCCCGACTGCCTCTAACAAGTTGAAGTAGTCTCCAAGAGTATAATCCATCTGGCTGTAACTGATACCTAAACGGCTGCCTCTGCTGCCCAAAGGTATTTCATAACCTAAATTATAGTTATGCGTATGATCATTAGTAAGCAGACCGCCAATAAAAGCCCTATCTCCAAGATGCCCCAGGTTGTTAAATGTAGTTTGAAAACCATAGCGGTAACGGCCACTGTATCTGCCGCCATAGTTATCAGCATACAGCAGTGTTTCCAGAGCGTCCTCGTTCTGCAATGTAACAGTAAGATCAGTTTCACCGGTTTCCTGACCAGCGCTCAGCACTCCCGCTGCTTCCACGCCCGGCAAATCGTTCAGATTATTGAGCACAGTTTCAGCCTTGTTTATTGTCAGGTAAGTACCTCTGCGTAAAGCAGACGTGAATGCTTCAGCTCTCCCTTCACTCAGACGTGACTTATTATCCAGCTTGATTTGCCCCAACTGACCCAAAAAAACACGTATCTCAACATTACCGTCTTTGACATCCTGCGGCGGTAAAAAAGCTACAGCCACAGCATAGCCCTGTTGGCGGCAGTACGCCGTTATTTTATCCGCAGCATTTTGCAGGTCGCTGAGTGTTACTGTTTGTCCGATATAAGTTTGTATCAAGTCTGCAAAAATAGCTGTATCAATAGCCTCCTGCCCGGTAAAAGTAAAGCCCTGCAAAGTAAATTGGTCTTTACCCTGTACTTTGGCAACAGTACCCGTATCTTCAATAACTGTCTGCCGCGCAGTCTGTTCCCGGTTTTGTTCCAGCGCCCGCAGTTCTGAATCGCTCCCTGGCAGCGCCGGCGCCGCATAAGCAGTTGTATAACAGACACAGGCCAGCACCAGCCCTAAACTTTTTCTTTTCATCCTTTCCCACCCCTTTTATGAATTGGCTTGACTATATTACGCAGTAACAACTGCGGTCATACTGCTTAACGCTGCTGCCAGAACAATTGGTATCTGCAGCAGTTTTATTCAACATCAAAAAGATGTTCGTTTAAGTTATTTTCTCTTAAATTCTCAGTTATTTTTTTGCTTGAAATAAAAAATATTTAAATTTTATATACCCATTTACATTATAGCACTGTTGTACCCCCCCACAAGACACGTTTAATTTCTTGTGAGATTTACTTTTTCTGCCGCGTTAACCAGTACGCAGTCGGCCAGCAAGCTGTCCAACTGCTATTTGCTGACCTCAGTACATACAAGTAAACAGTGCTAAAAAAAATTACCACCGTTGGCTAAGCCAGCGGTGGTAATTTTCTAATACTTTCTATAATAACAAGCAGCAGCCTATTTTTTTAGAAACAACTATTTTGGTACTAAAGAAATCTATTTTCGTTGTAAATACAACTTACTTTAAATGGCAATTATAATATCATAAACATGAAAGAAGCAATCGTCTGCTCTGCCGTTATATCAACGGCCCAAATAACGGAGAAGAAAATCTCCAGCATTATAAGGAGTGATATTATGGAACCGAAAATGTTTTGTTTTCAATGTCAGGAAACAGCCGGCAATAAAGGTTGTATGTTTGGCGGGGTCTGCGGTAAAAAACCTCAAACTGCCAATCTGCAGGATCTGCTGATCTATGTAACTAAAGGACTTTCTGAAATAACTACCCTCCTGCGGGCAGAAGGCAAAGCAATACCGGCAGCTGTTGACCGTCTAATTACTACCAACCTGTTTATGACAATCACTAATGCCAATTTTGATGATGACCGTTTCATCGATAGAATCAACGAGACTCTGGCCAGCCGTGACGAACTGCTTGAGCAGCTCCATGATACTACAGAACTGAGCGCTGCCGCAGTCTGGCAATATCGTACGGCAGAAGAAAGAACTTTAAAAGCCGCTGCCGTCGGCGTTCTGACTACCGAAGACGAAGACCTGCGCAGTCTGCGTGAGCTGACGCTCTACGGCTTAAAGGGTATGGCTGCTTATAACAAGCACGCTAACGTTCTGGGCTACGCCGATGCAGCTATTGATGCTTTCTTGCAGCAGGCCTTAGCAAAAACCTTAGACGACAGTTTGACTGCCGATGACCTGACGAACCTGGTCTTGGAAACTGGCAGCTTTGGCGTCAAAGTCATAGCTCTGCTTGATACTGCCAACACTTCAACTTATGGCAATCCTGAGATCACAAAAGTTGAGCTTGGCGTCAGAAGCAATCCCGCGATCCTTATTTCCGGACACGACCTGCGTGATTTGGAAATGCTGCTGGAACAAACTGCAAACACTGGCGTTGATGTTTATACCCATTCTGAAATGCTGCCTGCGCACTATTATCCGGCCTTCAAAAAATATCCTCATTTTGCAGGCAACTACGGCAACGCCTGGTGGAAACAAAAAGAAGAATTCGAAACCTTCAACGGTCCGATCCTTCTAACTACCAATTGTCTCGTGCCGCCTAAGGACAGCTATAAAGACCGTGTCTATACTACCGGCTCGGCAGGTTTTTCCGGCTGCAAACATATTGCCGGTGAAATTGGGGAAGAAAAAGACTTCTCCGCAATTATTGAGCAGGCAAAACACTGTGCAGCACCAGAAGAAATCGAACGTGGAGAAATTATAGGCGGATTTGCCCATAATCAGGTACTTGCCCTCGCCGATGATATTGTTACCGCTGTAAAATCCGGTGCAATTAGGAAGTTTGTCGTTATGGCAGGCTGTGACGGACGCAGCCCCTCCCGTAATTACTATACTGATTTCGCCAAAGCCATGCCGCAGGATACTGTTATCCTGACCGCCGGCTGCGCCAAATACAAATATAATAAGCTGCCGCTCGGAGACATCGGCGGAATCCCCGTGTTTTAGACGCAGGCCAATGCAACGACTCCTATTCGCTGGCACTGATCGCGCTCAAGCTGCAAGAAGTTTTTGGCCTGGCTGATATCAACCAGCTGCCTATTGTTTATAATATCGCCTGGTACGAACAAAAAGCCGTTATCGTTCTTCTGGCACTGCTTGCCCTCGGCGTCAAAAATATTCATCTCGGTCCTACTCTGCCAGCCTTTCTCTCGCCTAACATTGCCAAAGTCTTAGTTGAAACCTTTGGTATTGCCGGAATCTCTGATGTAGATAGCGATTTGGAAATATTTTTTGGAAAAAACTAAACCATACTTAAAATAAAAGACGAGTCTTATCGACTCGTCTTTTTGCTTATAATTTATCCAGTTCCATAATACAGCTTGCCAAAAGCAGGGCCCTTTCCGTTAAGCTCGCTACCTCGATATACTCGCTGTCACTATGAGCGCCAATACCGCAGGGACCTACGCCGCACAAGGTCGGTGCGCCTGTCAGTGCCGGCCAGCAGGCATCAGAAGCTCCGCCCACATACTGCTGACCCGGCTTGGGCAGCCCCAGTGCCGCTGCCTGACTGGCATAGTGTTCATATAACCGCTGCACTCCGGGTGTAGTTTCAAAGGGCATAAACTTGATCACATTGCCCGTTACCGTAGTTTTGGTATTAGGCACATAATTAGTTTCAACGATCCGCTGTACATCGGCAATAGATTTTTCCGCTTCGGCTATCGTCTTAAAACGTACATCTACCTCGCCGATCGCTTTATCAGCAATGATATTGGCCATAGTGCCGCCGTTAAACACACCCACATTATAGGTCGTGCCCAGTTCAAAATTGTTGAGCGCATGGATAGCTACAGTTTTCCGGGCCAGCTCTAAAATGGCGCTGGCCCCTTTTTCCGGCTCGTTACCGGAGTGCGCGGCAATGCCTTCCACTACCAGCGTCGGCCTGGTAGTCCCCTTGCGTCCTGTAACGACGCTGCCGTCAACACGTCCAAACTCCAGATTAAAAACAGCATCCTTGCCGGCGCCGGCTTTTTTGAACTGCTCCACAGCGTCGGTCAGCGGATGTGACATTTCTTCATCGCCACACAGTAAAACAGTCAGATCCGTATCCTGCCAGCCATTCTCCAACAGTGTCTTGATCACATACAAAGCCATGACCAGGCCACCCTTCATATCCAGTACGCCCGGTCCGTAGGCTCTGCCGTTTTCCAGCCTGAACGGACGGGCTGCCGCTGTCCCTTTGTTGAACACCGTATCCATGTGTCCTGAAAACAGCACCTGCTTTTTATCAGGCTGTGGTTTCTTCGCCAGCAGCTGCACAGGCGCGCCCTCAGTTTCCAGATATTTTACCGTAAACCCCAGTTCTGCCAAAAAAGCTCCTATTTTCTGTGCTACTGCGTTTATCCCCTCCAAAGCGTCGGCACCTGAATCGATATTCACCAATTCTTCCAGTAATTGCAGCATCACCTGCTCTGAACCCCTGATTTGTTTCAAAATCTTCTCTTTCATTAAAATTCTCCTCTGCATAAATACAAGTATAATTTTTATATTATTCGCTTTCCATCTGTTTTTTCCTGCTTTTCACTTATAAAAAATCATAATTTCAGAAAATTTATAAATAGAACCTGAAATAAAAAACAGTATGGGATCAAATCCCATACTGTTTTTTAACAGCTTATTACTGCATTTCTTCCAGATGCATGATACACATTGCCAGAAGCTGGGCCCTTTCCGTCATCGACGACACGAATAAGTACTCATTATTACTGTGAGCCCCTACAGCCTGCGGCCCCATACCGCACAAAGTCGGCGCACCGACCATAGCCGTCCAGGCAGAATCAGCACTGCCGCCTACATACAAGGCTCCCGGCACAGGCAAACCCAGCTTTTCAGCCTGCTTTGCCAAATGACCATACAGCTTTTGCACGCCCGCAGTGGTTTCCAGAGGCATAAACTCGATTCGGTTCTCTGTTACAGTAGTCGTTGTCTTGTCAACATAAGTTTTGGCTGCGACCGCTTCTACATTTTTTATTGCTTTTTCAGCTTCTTCAGCTGTCTTGAATCTGATATCAACACGTGCCTCTGCATGGTCGGCAACAATATTTGCCAGACTGCCGCCATTAAAAACGCCTACGTTATAAGTCGTACCAACTTCTAAATCAGTCAGCGCGTGTAAAGCAATAGTTTTATGGCACAGCTCTAAAACAGCACTGGCGCCTTTTTCAGGTTCGTTGCCGGCATGGGCGGCAATCCCCCGGACAGTCAATACCGGACGGATAACGCCTTTGCGCCCAATAACGACGCTGCCATCTTCACGACCGGGTTCCATATTGAAAACGGCATCTTTGCCCAAGCCTTCTTTTTTGAACCATTCTACAGCATCAGTCAGCGGATGCGCCAGTTCCTCGTCGCCGCAGAAAAACAAAGTAAGGTCAGTATCATCCCAGCCGTTATCCAGCAAGGCTTTAACTGTATAGAGCGAGAGCACGATACCTGCCTTCATATCCATAACGCCGGGGCCATAGGCTTTGCCGTCTGCCACTTTGAAAGGACGCGCTGCTGCTGTACCTTTAGCGAAGACAGTATCCATATGTCCCATCAGCATAACCTTCTTCTTGCCGGGACGCGGACGTTTAGCCAGCACATGCGTAGGCGCATTCGGTGTTTCGAGATACTGTACTTCAAAGCCATACGGCGTCAAGAAATCGCCTACGATATGGGCAATTTCAGCAGTCCCCTCTATGGCATCGTACCCGGAATCAATA
>OHLQ01000757.1_pt1 | contig 13425 bp, 9 predicted proteins | sample 1569081 | NCBI WGS metagenome assembly OHLQ01 (sample SAMEA3879585, study PRJEB24766) | human gut metagenome | biome: human-associated habitat; feature: feces | place: USA | collected 1985/1987 | reverse complement strand
CCTCCGGCATCGGTTTGTAAAAATAATACCCCTGGATATAATCACAACCGTTATCTCTTAAGAACTCGACCTGCTCTTTAGTTTCAGCACCTTCCGCTATAATCTTTATCTCCATAGTATGTGCCATTTCAATGATGAAGCGGATAATACTGCGTGTTTTGGTATTGGTTTCTATCTGCCGCACAAAACTCATATCAATTTTCATAATATCAAAGTTGTAATTCTGAAGCATTCCAAAGGAAGAATATCCGCTTCCAAAATCATCCAGAAGCAGCAGAATCCCTGCTTCTCTTAATGCCTCCAGAGTTGCACTTCTGTCTGCTTCAATGGCAGCATAGGAAGTTTCTGTAATCTCCATTCTGCTCAGACCGGACGGTATGGAAGTATCCGCACATTTTCTCTCCAGCCAGTTCATAATCGTCTCATCATAGAAATCCATCCATGACAGATTAGTTGATACCGGAACTGTAATCTTATCGGACTGATAACGTTTCTTCTGAAATTCATTAACCGAATCCAGCACATACAGATCCAATTCGGAAATATGTCCGCTATCCTCCAGCGCAGGAATGAATACACCCGGTGAAATAAATCCCTTTTGCGGATGGAACCATCGGATCAGAGATTCTGCTGATGCAATCTTTCCGGTCATTGCATCCACAACAGGCTGAAAATATACTTTGAACTGTCCCTGCTCAATCCCTTCCTCCAGTTCACCTGCTAATGTTGCTTTATCTATATATGTATTCTTCATGGAAGAATCATAAATCTTATATGACTGGACAAACTCATCTGTAATATATCTCTGGGCAATCTTTGCCCTGTCAATCATTCCATTCACAGACATTTTTTTCTTTTCAAGCATAAAAATCCCACATTTGACAGACAAATGAAGTGTTTTTCCTCCCCGGGTAAGTTTCTTCTGACACATTCCGGTAAGCATATCCAGATTGAGATTCTTACGTTCTACCAGACAGATAAAATGATCTGCGTCCTCACGTGCCGATACCAGAGGCTTCAGCTCTGATTTCCGGACATCTTCGTACACTTTGCGCAGCATCATATCTCCGATTTCTGTTCCAAAAAGTTCATTGACTGCCTTGAAATTCTTAATATCGAAAAATACAACCGCATATCCGGTTCTGTCTTCACTTTCTTTCAGGATCCGTTCCACATGACGGATAAAACCCTGTCTGTTATATCCGCCCGTCAGAATATCCTGTTCAAATTTCTCCGTAATATCCTCAACTGTAGCTACAATAATGTCAAAAAATTTATTGAGGTAAAAAAATGTATAGTTCTTTAAACATTTCTCCCCTTTTTTATTAAACTGATGAACAGAGAAAGAATATCTATCTTTCTCCTGCAGTTCTTTCCGAATGGTATCAAGACGCACACATTTTTCATATACAGATTTCTCATCATCCGGAACAAATTTCTTCATAACTTCAGTAACATAACCGGAATAACTGATCTCTTCTGCCAGAACCATCTCCATGGCACAGATACCCGGATGATCCAGTCTCACACAGTCTCTCTGCCCGTCAATAATCTCTATTCTGTCAAAATTCTTTCTGTACAGCATATGCGGAATCTGCTCTGAAAAATAGTTCTCTGTAATATCAGAAAAATAGATCAGTGCTTCCAGCCTGTCATAAGAAACGTTCCGGACCATCTCAACTGTGGTTCTGATCATCCTCAGACTGATTCCTTTTGCGGCATACACAGGACATTCCCATTGGATCATATCTTTTCCCTGTGTCAGACACTCCCTCAGATTATCTACACAAAATACCTTTCTGTACTGAGTTCTCACTTCTCTCTGCGGAATAGACTGACTGATCCGCTCAATATAAGAATCCAGTGGTTCATTTACATCTTTCAGCTCCAGTGAAGCAATCCTGCTGTTTGCCATAATACAGCTTCCATCCGAAATATTTACTGTAACTGAGGCAAACGCATCTTTTGCATGACGTATGATCTTATCCAGCTGTTTCAGATATTCATCATTGATATCCCGGATATACATCATGGCAATCTGGTCATCCGGTTTATATTCTGCACTTCTGATGACTTCCATACATACCCAGCGGTACTCCTGTTTTATCAGAGTTCTGTAGTTCAGGTAAATGCGTTCTCTGCCTTTCGCAAGTTCTCTTCTCAGATTATCTATACTGCAGAATTTCAAATATTCTTCCTGATCCTCTTCATAAATATACTTATAATCAGCCATCATTTTAAGGCTTTCAGAAAGACTTGGAAGCATGGAAACAGTACTGTCTTTTCCTCTTATAACTGTATAAGTATCTGTCGAGAGATTAATCTTGAGTATCCGGTGAAAAATAGATGATAACATTTTCATCGCATCCTGCAGGTCTCCCGTCATCTTATCATGCAGCTCAATCGTACTCTCAACACGATGAAAGACCGTCATTGTATCAAAGGGACGTGTGAAGTAATCACTTGCTCCCAGCCCATAAACCCGACGGATGCTATCTTCGGAAGTCTCTGATGAAATACAGATAACAGGCAGCATATCCAGCCATTGCTTTTCCTTCATAACAGCAAGTACCTGATAACCATCCATTACCGGCATGATCAGGTCAAGGAGCACCAGCTTAAAATCCTTATGGCATCTTTCAAGGATTTCAACTGCCTGCTTTCCATTTTCAGCTTCACAGATATTATATTTATCTTCCAGCATACAGGAAAGGATTTCTCTGTTTAATTGTGAATCATCAACGATTAATATCTTTGGCTTACTCATATAATGTATGCCCTTTCTTCTGTTATTATGGCTGTGTGAAAATTTAACCGGACAGATGTCAAAAACAGCTGCTCGGTTATGCATAATTCAAGTATATCATTCAAAGGATAAAAGTCAATAATTGGAAATATCGTTTTATCGCTGTTCACCGGTAATAATCGGATATACTACCAGTATATGATTCCCTGTTTTCTCTTTACAAAAATTCACATTGATATATAATACATAAACAGATCAAGGAGGAGCACAGGCTCCTCCTTGTCAGTCAGTTACAGATTTTTCTTCTTATAAATAAACCATGATGCTGCTACAGTAAACACCAGCAGATAAAGAAGCAGAATCCCAATACCAGTGTAATTCACCGCCTCACCTGATGAAATGCTTCTCATCAGATGGCTGGTCTGGGATAATGGCAAGGCTGATACAAACTTGCCTACAAATCCCGGAAGTTTCTCTGTTGAGAAAAAGGTGTTACACAAATATGCCATAGGCATAATGATATAATTGGAAAACCTCGGCACGTCTGCGTGGTTTTTTGCCAGAAAGGAGACCACCACGCCGATGGCTGAGAATACTGCTCCGTTCAGGAACATCACCAGAAAGGACCATCCGTTGAAGATCAGTCCTGTCTCAATAGGTGCTGTAAGAAGCAGTATGATTCCTCCTGCATACAGACCGCGCAGACTTCCCCCGATGATCTGTCCGGCAATAAACTGCCATAATGGTGTGGGGGAGATCATCACCTGATCAAAAGCCTTCTCATACAGTCTCTGTACGTTTAGGTTCTGCGCAATGGCGTTGAAGCTTCCGTTCATAGTTGTCAGTGATACCACACCCGGAATCAGAAAGTTCAGGTATGGCTGTCCATGAGAAGTGGTCTGGATTCCCATTCCGAATACGATCAGATACATTAGCGGTGCAATCATTGCCGCCAGTGTGATTTTATAGAAATCCCGGCGGAATTCTACCCACTTCTCCCATAATATTGTTATAATTCCCATACATTTTTCTCCAGATTATTCTAACTTTTTTCGCAACCTCCGCAGGGGACTTCCCTGATTCAGTTAATATCTGCTATTTTGAAATCAAATGCTTCCCGGCTCTTTCTACAAAGACATCTTCCAGTGTTGTCTCGCGAAGAGACGCCTGCCCTGTAAGCTCTTCCAGATACCGGATTGCTTCCTGTCGTGTATGGAAATAGTGATTCTGTGTTCCATCTGCTGTCATCTCGTCCACTGCATAAGCACCAAGACTCTCAATCCGTGCTGACGGAGTACTTACCTCCTCCAGCTTACCATGATCCATCAGTGCCACACGATTACAGAGACTCTGTGCTTCTTCCATATAGTGAGTGGTCAGAAGGATCGTCAGGTTTTTCTCATTAAGCTTACGCAGAAGATTCCACATCTGTCTTCTGGAAAGAGCATCCATACCTGCTGTGGGTTCATCCAGAAGCAATATCTCCGGATCTGTCAGTAATGCCCGACAGACCATCAGCTTACGCTTCATTCCACCGGAAAGCTTACGGACTGTACGTTTGCGAAACTTCAGCAGGTCACAGAACTCCAGAAGTTCTTCTGTTCTTTCTTTTATCTGCTTTCGCGGCATAAAATAGAGCCGTCCCTGGTATTCCATAATCTCATCCATATTCATATCCTGACGCATAGAATATTCCTGGGTGATCACACTGATTTTTCTTTTCAGATCAGGACGTTGTCTCGTAAGCTGCTGACCGTCTATGAGGATTTCTCCCTTTGTCGGAAGAAGAAGGGTTGAGAGCAGGCTGATGGTCGTTGTCTTGCCTGCTCCGTTCGGTCCAAGAAGGCCAAAAAATTCCCCTTTTTCAATTTTCAGGTTCAGGGAATCCACAGCTGTAAAATTGTCAAAGGTTTTTGTCAGATCTCTGGTTTCGATCATAATCCTCCATCCTGTTCCTTTGCAATGATCAGAGAATAATAGCCTGCATCATCCGGAATTTCTTCTACACTGTTGTAAATATGCTCATCCGGCATTCCACAGTTCTCCACCATACGGATATTGCGTCCGCTTTTTGCCAGAATTTCCTTTACCTGATTCATCTTTTTGCCGGATTTCATCAGCACATAGGTACCCGGCTGATCCAGTTCACTGTCAAGGCGGTGAACTGCAGGCTGTACATGAAGAGGCTGGTTCCACTCTGTAAGCGGGATATTCAGGCGTGCTGCTGTTGCGCAGAAGGAAGTGATGCCGCTTACCAGTCTTGTCTCATATCCATCCTCTTCTACTCTCTTCTGCACATATGAAAATGTTGAATAGATAGTCGGATCTCCAAGTGTCAGAAATACTACATTCTTACCTGTATCAAGTGCTGCTTCCAGCGCCTTGGCTCCTTTTTCATGGTTCAGTTCCAGTTCTGCCTTATCGTGTGTCATTGGCATATAGATTGGCAGGAGTTCTTTGTCTGCAAGCTCAGGTACTGCCTGTACTGCGATCTTATATGCAACTGTTTCACGCACCTCTGCGCCCGGTACTGCAATAATATCATTCTCTTTGATCAGGCGCACTGCCTTTAATGTCATAAGTTCCGGATCTCCGGGGCCAACTCCTACTCCGTATAAAATTCCTCTCATTACCATATCCTCCTGTGATTTGCATATACATTTTTATGATATCAGAATTGCAGGAGCTGCTTCGCAGCAAAGCAATTCACAGATATTCATTTATTGTGCTCACTGTTCACTACGTTCTCAATGATGTTGCGTGCGGACAGCACCTTTTATTATACTAAAACAGGATAACTTTTTCAACAAAGTATTGACAATTAATTTCAATTGTGGGATGATGAAAATTATCGAATTTAAGTGAGGAAAGAAATATGAGAAAGATTTTTGCAGTTCTGGCAACTTTGATCTGCTGTCTGTCAGTATGGACTTCTGTTCCTGCTGCACAGGCTTTCACTCTTGATAAAGAAGATGGGGAGTATTCCATCCAGGTAGAGCTGGAGGGCGGGAGCGGCAAAGCCAGTGTCACTTCACCGACTTTGATCACCGTAAAAAACGGCGAAGTAACTGCCGATATCCAGTGGAGCAGTTCTAATTATGACTACATGATCGTTGACGGTAAAAAATATCTCCCTGTCAATGAGGAAGGAACGAATTCTGAATTCCTGATCCCGGTTACCATTATGGATGAGAGCATGCCGGTAATCGCAGACACTACTGCCATGGGTACCCCTCATGAGATCAATTATACCTTGACTTTCTATTCCGATTCCATCGGTTCCAAAAGCCAGATGCCGCAGGAAGCAGCGAAACGTGTTGTTGCTGTTGCACTTGTTATTATCGTAGGCGGTGGGATTCTGAATTATTTCGTAAACAAGAGAAACCGATGCTGAACCAGGCAGACACCTGCATCTCAGTTCGGTTAAGAAATACAAAAAAGCTGCCATACGGCAGCTTTTTGTATTCTATATCTTTATTCAGCCATCTCCACTTCCAGCACATAGTCTACAGGATCCGGCAGTACAGGATCCGGACCAAGGTCAACAAATGCGATATCCGGATAATCGCTGTGTACCCATAAAGTAGAGATCGGCACTTCATGTCCGTCATCCAGGGCACGTACTTTCACAATCTTATTCTTATCAAATCCGATCAGCGGCAGTGGTCCTAATGTATTCTCATAAATATGGACATAATACTTGTTTCCATTTCTGGTGATACGTCCGTAATCCGGTTTCGGGATATCTGCTGCCGGAGCGCATCCATAGATACTGTCATGGTTCTTATCCATCCAGCGTCCGATTTCCGACAGAATCGCAGAGGACTCTTTCGGGAATTTACCTTTCGCATCAGGTCCTACGTTCAAAATCATATTTCCACCTTTGGAAACGCACTCTACCAGCTTCTTGATCAGCATGGAAGCAGGTTTGTAATAGTGGTCATTTGCGCAGTAGCCCCAGTTATTGTTCATGGTGAAGCATGCTTCCCATACCATCGGATTCCCTTCTTTGTCGCAGATTCCTTCCGGCGGGATGATCTGTTCCGGGCTTATAAAATCGCCATGATACGGTGTCGGATCGCATTCATACAGAGATCCTCTTCCCTCACCACTGACTTCCAGACGGTTATCAATGATGATTCCCGGCTGTAATCTGCGGACCATATCTATCAGTCTGGTTGCTCCCCATTTCTCGCCTCGCATATCGTCATAGGAAAAGTCAAACCACATAATATCGATTTTTCCATAATTTGTGCAGACCTCTTCCACCTGATTGTACATATACTCTATATAACGAGAAAAATCTCTGTTTTCATTACTGCATTCCGGATGGTTTCTCATAGGATGGATGCGGTCTCCGTAATGAGGATAGTCCGGATGATGCCAGTCAAGTAAGGTGAAATACAGACCGACTTTCAGACCTTCTTCGCGAAGAGCTTCCACATATTCTTTGATCAGATCTCTTCCTGCAGGTGTATTGGTAACTTTATAATCTGTGTATTTACTGTCAAATAAACAGAAACCATCATGGTGTTTTGCAGTCAGAACCACATATTTCATACCTGCTGCCTTTGCCTCTTTTGCCCACTGTTTCGGGTTATAGTCTCTGGCATCAAATTCTTTCATAAACGGAAGGTATTCTTCCTCAGGCATCTCCTCTGTACTGCGTACCCATTCTCCTCTTGCAGGAATAGAATATAATCCCCAGTGGATAAACATTCCGAAACGGGCATCCTGATACCATTTCATACGTTCTTCATATTCTTTTCTGTTAAACTGATACATGATTTTTATCTCCTTTATGTAAATGCAAATTCAATATCCAATCCTTTACATCTATACAATAATGTAATCCGGCAATACCAGAAGATGCTCACAGGTGTCATCTCCGGGCATCTTATTTATCGCTCTGTTACATTAATCTAAGCAGCATATCCCCGGTTCCTACATTGTAACCGCTGGTCGCATAAATCCCATTCAGGGTTCCATTCGTCACAATAATCAGCGGAAGTTTGTCCGGATCTACGTACATACGCCTTCCCAGAGTATTGATAATCTCTGAGAAATCATCATAATAAATCTGAATATTTTTTAACTTTGCAAGTGCTTTGGACAGTGTCGGTGTCTCCAGTGCTTCTTTGCTTCTCACTACAAAAATAATCTGCTCTGCATATCCTGCGAAAGCCTCTTCCTGCTCCATCATTTCATTTAAGATATGCTCAGTAGGCTCTTTTTCTTCTTCCAGAAACATAAGGATATGTTTTCCGTCTGCTGTAAGATCAGATGCTTTCACTTCTGTACCATCCTCAGTTTTCAGCATGAATTCCGGCATGGAAATATTCTCCAGCATATCCTCCAGATCTGCTTCCCTGAGTACCAGCTCGATCTCCTTTGTCTCTCCGGGCTGAATTTCAAAATGATATTCATTTGCAAACATATTTCCATTTGGAAGTCTGTTTGAAGTAAGAATCCTGTAGTTTCCGAATTCCAACGGCAGATTCAGGATCTGATCTTCGAAATTCTCTGCTCCCAGTTTCAGTGATGTATATCTTCCATTCTCCAGTTTTGCAATACTCCAGTTCTGGAAATATTTCCACTGTACAGTCTCTCCTGCTTTCAGGATCAGAGTACAGTTCTTCTCTGTTCTTGCAAGCACAGGAACAAATCTTCCGTTTTTCATATATTCCATAGAACGATCATGTGGATTCAGTCTTGCCGCTACTCCAAGGGTTCTCGCTATTGCAACAAACAGGATTTTCTTTGACAGGAAGCTTCCTGTACAGGTCCTTATGCATCCTGCCGGTGTTGTGATCACACTGGAACGCTCTTTCTCCGGTCTGGAAACAATTGCCTTCTCGATCAGATTCCAGATTCTGGAAGGATCATCTCTCAGCTCCTGTTTCTCAGTTCTGGAAAAATGCTTCTTAATCTCTCTTCTGTATTTCTGAAGAACTTCATCATCTACTCTTGGATTTAACACATAAGATACAAAGGTATCCTTTTTCATCATACCATGATATGGGATTGCCAGCTCCAGGTGTTCCTCCAGAACGTCACTGATACAGTCAGTTCTGTCTTTCTCTGTGAGAACCCTCAGGAGATCTTCTCTGTATGAGGCAGCAATGGCTTCTTCTATCCTGTTTACCTTTTTTTCCAGGAAACGTTCACATTCCGGATTTGACCAGTTTCTTACTTTCTGCTCTCTGTGTGCATTGGCTGCTGTCAGACGCTTATTTCCCTTCGCCTTCTGTTCTAAAGTCGGCATGTCTGTGTTTACAGGTGCATCATGAGGAGCAAATATATCTGCTGCTGTCCACTTTTCTGATTCGCCGTCATTTCTTTTATCCTGCGATACCAGACAAAGTTCACAGTTATCTTCTTTCTCAGTGTTCATAACTGTTTCCGCATAGAACCACTCGCCGTCAGAACACATTCTTGCGGAAATATGCAGACTCCCAAGTCCTGTTGTCAGTCTGGCGGTTCCCTTACTGTCTGTTTTCTTCTCTGCGATCGGTGCATACTCTGAATAGTTCAGCACCTCAAAGGAAACCTCAGCTCCCTCTGAGGGTAACCCCTGCGCATCCTTTACTGTTACTGTAATTTCTTTGGTTACTGCATACCTCTTCAATTCATTCAGCATGGTCACCATACCATCTGTGCCGATCACCTCACCTTCCGGGATTTTGGTGTCAAACACACGTGAATGGATCATCATTGCTCTGGAAGAAGCGTTTGTAAACCATCCTTTATTCAGGATTTCTTCGGGCTCACAGGCTCCGAGGAAATACCATTTACCGTTTACCCAAGCTTCCACCCAAGCATGGTTGTCGTCGGTATGCGCCCAACGCGGAGTATAGACCTGACGGGCTGGTATGCCGACCGAACGAAGGGCGGCTACGGTAAACGTCGACTCTTCGCCACAACGCCCGTAAGCGGTCTTCACGGATGCCAAAGGCGAACTCGTCCGGGCGTCCGACGGCGTATAGATCACTTTCTCGTGGCACCAATGGTTCACTTCCAGCACGGCGTCATACAAGGACAAGCCCTTCACCCGGTCTTTCAATTCTTCATAAAAGACCATGCGGCTCTCGTCCAGATTCTCGTTGTTGACCCGCACGGGAAGTACGAAATGGCGGAAGATGTCTTCCGGTATGCTGTCTCCCCAAGGCATTTCCACCCGTGCACGAAACGAACTGCGGATATTGTCGAGATACAGTTGCCCGTCATAATCCGTGATATCTCCGATCGGCATATAGGCATACAAGAAAGTAAGCGCCTCTTTTTCGTCGGACGCCATCTTTTGGTTAAAGACTGAAAAAAGGTTTCCGTCCGGCAGAGCGGCCTGCTTTGCCCGGAAGTCATTCTCCACTTCGGCGCGGAACGTATCGTCCGAAATGAAATGTTGCTGTCTATTGCACGAAGTTCCCGCGAGGAGAACGAACAATAGTAGGAATAGATTTGTTTTAATCATAGCGTTAATTTTATCAGCACAAATATAGTGAATATATTTATTAGTCAGTAGATAACCTTGTCTTTTAAGTGTTAAGCTGTTGTGCATATCGTTATTTTTTCTTTACTTTGAAGTGACAAAGTATAGAGTAAACCGTTATTATCAGCCTATGTTCCACGAATTACAAATCTTCGAGAATCCGGAAGCAATCCTGTTGGTTGCTTCGATTATCTTTTTCTTCAGTATTATTGCCGGTAAAGCCGGTTTCCGTTTCGGCCTTCCCGCCTTGCTTCTCTTTTTAGGTGTCGGAATGCTGTTCGGCAGCGACGGCTTAGGCATTCAGTTCAGCAATCCCAGTGCAGCACAGTTCATAGGCATGTTGGCGTTGAGTATCATCCTGTTTTCCGGTGGTATGGATACTGTCCGAGATCAAGCCGATAGCCACAGAAGGAGTTGTCCTTGCAACAGTGGGAGTATTGCTAACGACGCTTATAACGGGAGGTTTTATCTATTATGTGTTTTTGTGGTCTACAGGTTATGAAACGCTTACGGTAGCCGAATCTATGCTGATGGCGGCAGTGATGTCGTCTACAGACTCTGCTTCCGTCTTTTCCATCCTTAGGAGCAAAGGGGTTTATTTGAAACAACGCCTGCGTCCGACCCTCGAATTGGAGAGCGGTAGCAACGACCCGATGGCATATATGCTTACCTTGCTTATTATCGCTTATATACAGGTCGGGGGTATGAACTTGCAGGAAGCTGTCCTGCAATTGCTCGTCCAGCTATCCGTCGGTGCGATAGCCGGTTTCCTGTTAGGTAAGCTGGCCGTTCTGATGATCAACAAGATCAATATGGACAACGAGTCTTTATATCCGATCTTATTGTTGACAACTGCTTTCTTCACTTTCTCGGCGACTACTTTATGTAAAGGGAACGGCTATCTGGCCGTGTACATTGCCGGCCTGGTCGTGGGGAACGCTAAGATTGTGCATAAAAAGAGTATGGGAACTTTCTTCGACGGTTTTGCCTGGCTGTGGCAGATCGTCATGTTCCTCACGTTAGGTCTGTTGGTGAACCCGCACGAGTTGCTGCCAGTCGCTCCAGTAGGCCTTTTAGTGGGAGTATTTATGATACTGATAGCTCGTCCAGCAACGATTTTCCTGTGTTTGCTTCCATTTAAAAACTTTACAACAAAAGGAAAGCTATATATCTCGTGGGTGGGACTTCGTGGAGCAGTTCCGATAATCTTCGCAACTTATCCTTGGATTGCCGGAGTCGATCATGGAGGCATGATCTTTAATATCGTGTTTTTCATCACGATCCTTTCCCTATTGATACAAGGAACAACCGTAACACAGGCTGCCAAATGGCTCGGACTTGTCGACAAGCCGGAGCGAAAAGATGTGTTCGGTATCGAATTGCCGGAAGATATTAAGAGTGCCATGAGTGAAATAGACATCACTCCTGCTGTCCTTTCTCATGGAAACAAATTGATGCAACTCACCTTGCCCGACCACACCCTTGCCGTTATGGTGAAAAGAGACGGACATTATTTCATCCCGAAAGGCAACACGGAGCTGAAAGAAAATGACAAACTTTTGATGATTTCCGATAACGACGAGGCCTTGTTACAGGCATACGATTCGTTAGGGGTGAAAAACTATACGATGAAAAAGAACTGAAGGATTCTCAATCAGGGCTGCTTCGATGCTACAATGGAATCACGTAACACCAACAGCCCTTCCGGTCCCATGTTGAACAGTAAATCCACAATACTCATATTCGGAAGAAATCCGTGCTTGCCCTGAAAAACCTGATAATAGGGTTTCGGGGAGAAGGACGGATCTTCTCCTTCATGTTTCGGCCGGATGATCTCACGGAAATCGTTCGGCACTTCGGACTGGTATTCTTCCGTATAAATAACATTCGGATGCAGGTCAAGCAGGCGACAGATCAACTGACGCAATTCCTCATTGTAATCGAATAGGAACTCATATTTTTTCTCGTAAAAAGGAGCGAAGTCCTCTTCGTAATATTCGAAAAACGGACTCATATTATAAGCCGAAACCAAAGCATTCCAATGCAGGTGACGCCAGTTCCCATGATCGGAGATACGGATGTCTTTTAGTGGACATTTCAAGGTGTCGGGCTTGACGGTAGGGATGGAAAGCACCAATTCACCGTCCGGTGCTGCAATGGTACAGCGGTTGCGGTAGGTCTGTTTCACATAATGGTCGTGCTGCTCGATAAAGACCTTGTCATAAGCCAGTAACTTGGCATAATATTCTATGGGTGCCAGATAGGCGGAAGAAAGATATACGGTTTTCATTTTGAATTCATTCTTTGGTTAGTTCTCTTACGATTTCTCCTTTTTCTATTGTACAGGACTGAAAAAACGTTTCCAGCGATATCCCCCGAACAGCCCGGTGTCGCTCTCCTTGGAAAACCAGATGAGCGAGGCTTTGCCGATAATGTGATCTTTAGGGACAAAGCCAAACAGGCGGGAATCAGAGAGATTGATGGAGTTATTAGCACTTACCCAGTAATAATCCTTGGTAAAGTAGCAATGTTGCACAGGTTTACCTTCTATATATAAGGTATCGTTTTTAATCTCGGCTTGTTTATTCTCATGCAACACCAAGGTATTGCGTAGCAGAGTCCGGTTCCACGGATATACACGTACGGCTTTTCCCTTACCGGGAACAATCAGCGGACGTAAGGCCTCTATGGAGTCTTTTTTATCCAGTAGTTTTATCCAGCAGTTTCCGTTCATGGCTTGTTCCAGCAGATAATATTCGTAACGGCTGAAACTACGCACATGAGTACTGTCATTACTTCCCATCAATCCGTCGTTGGTAATGGAAAGAGTATGCATGAGTGAGGTAATCAGATTTTCTTTTGAAGCGGGATACGAATAAAGTCTTTTCTTATCCGGGTTGAATCGTGCCTCCGGAGAAATAACAGAGAAAAGGGAATCAACCAATAGCGTATCTCCCGGAACTCCGAGACAACGGCTGATATAGATTTCCCGACGGTCGATGACAGGTTGCCGGATTCCGGCAGGATTATTGAACACTACGATGTCTTGCCGGCGTACAGGATTCTCGCACCAGCGATGATAAGAAAAGAGCGACATGAAAGGAACCCGTAGCCCGTAACTCCATTTATTGACCAGGATACGTTCACCCTGAAAAATAGAATTTTCCATGCCGGTGGAAGGGATAAGGCA
>OHLQ01000730.1_pt1 | contig 13701 bp, 12 predicted proteins | sample 1569081 | NCBI WGS metagenome assembly OHLQ01 (sample SAMEA3879585, study PRJEB24766) | human gut metagenome | biome: human-associated habitat; feature: feces | place: USA | collected 1985/1987 | reverse complement strand
AAGCACTTGCGAAATCGACTCATTTTCAATAATATAAGGACAGTGATTAGCACTCGAAGTAAATGAGTGCTAGCAAAAATCGGCAGAATTAGACAGAGTGCCGAAACAGTTGCCGGATATTAAGAATAGCAGAGACGGTAACAGAGATTCCAGGTTGGAGAATAAAGGAGGATATAGATCATGACATTAGTACCTTTAGGTGACAGAGTTGTATTAAAACAGGTTGAAGCAGAAGAAACAACAAAATCCGGAATCGTTCTTCCGGGACAGGCACAGGAGAAACCACAGCAGGCAGAAGTTGTAGCTGTAGGACCTGGCGGAGTTGTTGACGGCAAAGAAGTAAAAATGGAAGTAAAAGTTGGCGATAAAGTGATTTACTCCAAATATGCCGGAACAGATGTAAAATTGGATGGCGAGGAGTATGTAATTGTTCGTCAGAGTGATATTTTGGCAATTGTAGAGTAAAGATTGATTTGATAGGAGGAATTTAATTATGGCTAAGGAAATTAAATTTGGCGTAGAAGCAAGATCTGCATTGGAAGCAGGTGTAAATAAACTGGCAGATACCGTTCGTGTAACACTTGGACCAAAAGGAAGAAATGTTGTTTTGGATAAATCTTTTGGTGCTCCGTTGATTACCAATGACGGTGTAACAATCGCAAAAGAAGTTGAATTAGAGGATGCCTTTGAAAACATGGGTGCCCAGTTAGTAAAAGAAGTAGCAACAAAAACAAATGATGTTGCCGGTGATGGTACAACAACAGCTACCGTTTTGGCGCAGGCTATGATTAATGAAGGAATGAAGAACTTAGCAGCCGGAGCAAATCCGATTATTCTCCGCAAGGGAATGAAAAAGGCAACAGAGACAGCCGTTGATTCCATTCGCAGCATGAGTTCTAAACTTTCCGGTAAAGAGCAGATTGCAAAAGTTGCAGCAATTTCCGCCGGTGATGAGCAGGTTGGTGAAATGGTTGCCGATGCAATGGAAAAAGTAACCGGTGACGGTGTTATTACAATTGAAGAATCCAAGACAATGAAGACAGAACTGGATATGGTAGAAGGTATGCAGTTTGACCGTGGTTATTTGTCTGCTTACATGGCTACAAACATGGATAAGATGGAAGCAGAACTGGATAATCCGTATATCTTGATTACTGATAAAAAGATTTCTAATATTCAGGAAATCCTTCCACTGCTTGAGCAGGTTGTTCAGGCAAGTGCAAGACTTTTGATTATTGCCGAGGATGTAGAGGGAGAAGCTCTCAGCACATTGGTAATCAATAAACTTCGCGGAACCTTTAATGTAGTTGCTGTAAAAGCTCCTGGTTATGGTGACAGAAGAAAAGAAATGCTCAAAGATATTGCAATCCTTACCGGCGGTCAGGTAATTTCCGAGGAACTTGGTTTGGATTTGAAAGAAACAACGATGGATCAGCTTGGTCGTGCAAAATCTGTAAAAGTTCAGAAAGAAAATACTATCATTGTTGATGGTGAAGGTGATAAAGCAGAAATCGAGGCAAGAATTGCACAGATTAAGAATCAGATTGAAGAGACAACATCTGACTTTGACCGTGAAAAACTTCAGGAAAGACTTGCTAAATTAGCAGGCGGTGTTGCCGTTGTACGTGTTGGTGCAGCAACTGAGACAGAAATGCAGGAAGCAAAACTTCGTATGGAAGATGCTTTGGCAGCAACAAGAGCAGCAGTAGAAGAAGGAATTATCGCAGGTGGCGGTTCTGCTTACATTCATGCCAGCAAAGAAGTTGCTAAAATGGCTGCTTCTCTTGAGGGAGACGAAAAGACCGGTGCCAACATTATTTTGAAAGCACTGGAAGCACCACTTCGCCGTATTGCAGAAAATGCAGGTCTGGAAGGTTCTGTTATCATTGATAAAGTTCGTTCGGAGGAGCCTGGATTTGGATTTAACGCATTGACAGAAGAATATGTAAATATGGTAGATAATGGTATTCTTGACCCAGCTAAGGTAACAAGAAGTGCATTGCAGAATGCAACAAGTGTAGCATCTACCTTGTTGACAACCGAGTCTGTTGTTGCTAATATTAAAGAAGATGCACCAGCAATGCCAGCAGGCGGTGCCGGTGGCATGGGCATGATGTAAATAGACGAAAGAACTAGGAGGATTGGATGGAACAATCATACGCAGAAGCGAACGCAAAAAAGAAAACGACGGGGTCAGTCATTGCTTTAAAAATTATATTGATTATTTTAGTAGTTCTTGTTTTTTTAGCATCGATACTGATTTCGATATCGACAAAAATTAATCTGTTAGTATTAATCGGAGTAGCAGCAATCTTTGGCTTGATTTGGTATTGGCCGAGATTCCGTGTGGAATGGGAATATGTATTCTGCGATGGACAGCTTGACTTTGATATGATACAAGGCGGAGAGCGTCGAAAGAATATTCTTCGAATTGAAATTGAGGATGCGGATGCGATTGCTCCAATTCAGTCCACAAAACTGGATGGGTACAGACACTTGGAAGTTCGTGATTATTCGTCAATGAATGAGAAAGCGAATGTTTACGGAATTGCAACAAGACTTCCGGAAAAAGAAGAGAAAGTAATGATTCTTTTTGAGCCAACGAGCCGTATGGTTGAGTTGATGCAGAAGAAATGTCCGGAAATTGTGTCGCTGTCCTAATAAAAGATGAATAAAATATGAACCAGTGGAAACTTATATGGATATAACCAATAAAGTATACTACTGGTTTGTATTTTTTTGTGTGTGTTTTTATGTGATATATCAATAATACGGCGTTATAAATCAATACATACAAAAAGGAATGTGATAGAATGAAAAAATCGGAAAAGAAAGGACGATTAAAAATGAAAAACAAAAAGTTAAGTACCACAATTACAATTACCATTTCCCTTGTTGCTGCTGTTTGTATACTGGGATTGTTTTTGTTTGCAAATGGAAGTATGACCTCTGTAATGAAGAAAAACAGTATGGATAATATGAAAACTTCTTTAGAGTCTAGGCAGAAGGTAATTGAGGATTATGTGAATAATGCAGAAAATCAGCTGATTTCTTATAGTAAAGGAATCTAAATTGTGAATTTATTAGAACATCCGGACGAACCGGATGTTGTAGAAAAAGCGCAAAAGTATACAGAAAATTATTATAAAGAGTTGTCCGGATGGGAAGGAATTTATGCCGGAGAACCAAATACGCATGTGATTGCTCATAACAATCCGAAAGTAGTTGGTATGACTACAAGAAAAGGGGAGGCGCTGAAACAACTGCAGAATGCGATGAAAGAATCAAACCGGTTGTATAATGCCGGAATTATTGTTTCACCTGCTTCACAGAAATTAACACTTTCTATGTATTGTCCAATTTATAAAGGGGACAAAATGATTGGCTATGTCGGTGGTGGTCCATTTGGCGAACAGCTTCAGAAAAGTTTGGATTCGTTAAAGGTTGAAGGTCTTGCACATGCGTCATTTACGATGATAAACACTAAGACAAAAACATACATATTCAGTCAGGATTCTAAAAAGATTGCAAAAGAAATTAAGGATCCTATGCTTTTGCAGGTGGTTGAAAATGCAGAAAAGAATGGAAACCAGATTCAGGAAATTGAGTACAAAGATGCAGACGGAAATGATTCCGTCGGAGTGTATCGTGCGATTTCTAACCGTGACTGGGCTGTGGTTATGACAGATACGGAAGATGAGATTTTTGGTATAGCAAATACGAACCGTAAAACGCTTGGCTTAATTTGCATTGGATCATTCCTTTTGATTGTAATCCTTACTTTTGTGGTAATCCGATTCTGTCTAAGTCCATTAAAAGTGGCAGAAAGAGCTATTTTGAAATTGAAAGATTTGGATTTAAGTAAAGACAAGAAAATTCAGAAATATGTAAATGGTAAGAGTGAAATTGGTCATATTGCGACGGCAATTGATTCGTTATATGATACGTTTTCTTCCATTATTGATACGCTTAATGGTTGCTCAAGCTCTCTTTTGGGATCAGCTGAGAGGATTACGGAAACTTCGCACGAATTGTATGAGTGTGTCGGAGATAATGCTGCAACGGCAGAACAAGTTGTGGCAGGTGCGACCATGACTAAGGAAGCGGTCGAACAGGTTGGTAAAGAAATCAGCAATATTTCAAAATTAGTTGATGAGGTTGGCGAACAGGTAAAAGCCGGAAGTGAGCGAAGTGAAGAACTGATTCAGGATGTTATGAAGATGAAAGAAGTTGCGAATGAATCTTTGGATGTAAATAGCGAAAAGATGAAATCAAACGAGGAAAGAATCGAGAAGGCAATGAAAGATCTGAAGTCGCTGTCACGAATTAACGAGATGGTAGATCAAATTCTGGAAATAACAAGCCAGACGAATCTTTTGTCTTTGAATGCTTCAATTGAAGCGGCTCGCGCCGGAGAGGCAGGCCGTGGGTTTGCTGTTGTTGCAAGCGAAATTGGTAACCTTGCCCTGAGTTCATCGAAAACGGCTACGGAAATACAGACAATCTGTAAAGACACGAATAAAAATATTGAATATGTACGACAGTGTTTTATGTCAATTTTAGAGTATTGGAAAACAGATGTTACGAACCAGTTTAAGGACTTTATTGAAATGTCAAATAACTATAATACGTCCATTGAGTCCATTGAAAATGTAATTAGCGGAATTCAAAATTCAACGGATTCCTTTGTGAATGGTATGTCAGCAATCTGTCAGCAAATGGATCGTGTGGAACTGGCTACGGATGAAAATGCACAGGGAATGGAACGTATTATCGATAAAATCGGCAAAACATCAAAGAGTGCAGAAACGATTTCCGGTGTCACGAAGGATAATCAGAAAAATGCAGAGGAAATTCGTGATATCGTGAAAAAATTTACAAAATAAAAAATCACGATTAAGGAATGACCAAAATAGTTGACAACCCTGTCAATATTCGATAAAATAATAAAAATACAAATAGAATACAAAAAAGAGAGGAAGAGAAAAGATGGGAACTATTATTGGTGAAGGCATTACATTTGATGATGTGTTATTAGTTCCACAGTATTCAGAAGTTACACCAAACATGATTGATCTGACAACGCATCTTACAAAAAAGGTCGTTTTAAATATTCCTATGATGAGCGCTGCCATGGATACCGTTACAGAACACAGAATGGCCATTGCAATGGCAAGACAGGGCGGTATCGGTATTATCCACAAAAACATGTCGATCCAGGCACAGGCCGATGAGGTAGATAAGGTAAAGCGTTCTGAAAATGGCGTTATCACGGATCCATTTTACCTTTCCCCGGATCATACATTACAGGATGCCGAAGATCTGATGCGCAAATTCCGCATCTCCGGTGTGCCGATCTGCGAAGGTGGCAAATTAGTCGGTATCATCACAAACCGTGATTTAAAATTTGAGACAGATTTTACCAAAAAGATCAGTGAAAGCATGACTTCCGAGAATCTGATCACAGCTCCGGAGGGCATCACTTTAGAGGAAGCAAAAAAGATCCTCGCAAAAGCAAGAAAAGAAAAACTTCCGATCGTAGATAAGGATTTCCACTTAAAAGGACTGATCACGATCAAAGATATTGAAAAACAGATCAAATATCCGCTCTCTGCCAAAGACGAGTTAGGCCGTCTGCTCTGCGGTGCCGGTGTCGGTATCACAGGAAACATGATGGAACGTGTAGAAGCTTTAGTAAAAGCGCACGTTGATGTGATCGTTGTTGACTCTGCACATGGACATTCCAAAAATATCTTAGAGGCAGTCAACAAGATCAAAACTGCCTACCCGGATCTGCAGGTCATCGCAGGAAACGTTGCTACCGGTGATGCAACACGCGATCTGATCAAAGCAGGTGCTGACGCAGTCAAAGTCGGTATCGGACCTGGTTCTATCTGTACCACCCGTATCGTTGCAGGTATCGGTGTTCCTCAGGTTTCCGCTATCATGGACTGCTACAACGCTGCCAAAGAGTTCGGTGTTCCGATCATTGCAGATGGTGGTATCAAATATTCCGGAGACATGACAAAAGCTCTCGCTGCCGGTGCTAATGTATGTATGATGGGCAGCATGTTTGCAGGATGTGACGAAGCTCCGGGTACTTTTGAACTGTATCAGGGAAGAAAATACAAAGTATACCGCGGTATGGGATCTCTTGCAGCCATGGAAAACGGCAGTAAAGACCGTTACTTCCAGGAAGGTGCGAAGAAACTGGTTCCGGAAGGCGTTGAAGGACGTGTTGCATACAAAGGTTCCGTGGAAGACACTGTATTCCAGTTAGTCGGCGGTATCCGTTCCGGTATGGGTTACTGTGGCTGCCCGACCATCGAGGACTTGAAAGAGAAGAGCAAATTCGTTAAGATCTCCGCAGCAGCTCTCCGTGAGAGTCATCCACATGACATTCACATCACCAAAGAGGCTCCGAATTACAGTATTGACGAATAATCCTCTTTCCGATATAATATATGATAAATTTTAAACATTCCGGCGCTATTTTTGCTATAGTGCCGGAAAATTTTATATTTTAATGAGGTGAATTTTCGTGGACGCAAGTGCCATATCACAGATTATTTTTCTAATTATTTTATTGATTCTCTCTGCTTTTTTTTCATCCGCAGAGACAGCTCTTACGACCGTAAATAAAATCCGGATGCGTACACTCGCAGATGACGGAAACAAACGCGCCGAACGGGTACTTCGTATTACCGACGACTCCCACAAGATGCTCAGCGCGATCTTAATCGGCAACAATATCGTCAATCTCTCCGCCTCCTCACTGGCAACCACGCTTGCAATCAAGCTTTGGGGCAGCGTCGGCGCAGGTATTGCAACCGGTATCCTTACGTTTCTGATCCTCGTCTTTGGTGAGATTTCTCCAAAAACTTTTGCGACACTTTATGCGGATCAGATTTCGATCGCCTATTCCGGTATCATCGGTTTTCTTATGAAAATACTGACTCCTGTGATTTTTCTGGTAAATCAGTTTTCCATGGGCTTTTTATTTTTACTGCATATGGATCCAAAGGCAAACAACAATCAGATGACAGAGGAAGAACTCCGTACCATCGTGGATGTCAGCAAAGAAAACGGTGTCATCGAATCAGAAGAACATGAGATGATCAACAATCTGTTTGATTTTGGTGATGCGCAGGCAAAGGAAGTTATGATTCCAAGACCTGATATGACTTTTGCAAATGTAAATAATACTTATGACGAACTGATTGATATTTTTCAGGAAGACAAATTTACCAGACTTCCTGTCTATGAGGATACGACCGATAACGTCATCGGTATCCTGAACATGAAAGATCTTCTCCTCTGCAAGGACAAGGAGCATTTTTCCGTGCGGGATATCATGCGTGAACCTTATTTTACTTTTGAGCACAAAAATACCGCAGAACTTTTTATTGAGATGCGTAAGTCATCTATCTCCCTTGCAATCGTACTCGACGAGTACGGTGCAACTGCCGGTCTTATCACGCTTGAGGATCTCTTAGAGGAGATCGTGGGTGAGATCCGTGATGAATACGACACGGATGAAGAAGATCCGATCCTGCCGCTTAATGACCGCGAATTTATCGTTTCCGGTTCCACCAATCTGCAGGATCTCTGCGATGAGTTAGATCTTAATTTCAGTTCCGAAGATTATGATACGATCGGCGGATATCTGCTCGGTCTCTTAGATCATCTGCCGGAAAAAAATGAGATCATCATCACAGATGACAATGTGCTTCTCCGCGTCGAACAGATGGATAAAAACCGGATTGAGAAAGTCTACATAAAAAAACCCGATTTTCCACCGGATGAATCAGACAAACAATAAATCTTATAAACGGTTATAAAAATACCGGATTTCAGCCTCAGATTTTATCTGATTTTGAAATCCGGTATTTTTATATTCTTTCTTATTCAATATTGCACAGATCACTTCCTGCTTCGGAACGGAACCGGAATGCATCCTCTACTCCATGATAAGAAATTGAAAAACTTCCCTCCATATCCAGATAGGAATGCGCTGCTGCGATCGCGTCTAAAAATTCTGCAATATTTTCCAGAAAACCTTCTGCACATTCCGGTGAACTGCACGCTTCTTCCTCTACCTTTTCGTCAATATACAGACGAAGCGTAAAATCATCCATGTCGCTCTCATTGTCCACTTCCGCTTTCTGTAAATAGGAATTGGTGCAATTCTTAAACAGATTGCTTACATAAGATGCCGTAGAAGAAATCCGTGACTGCGAAATATCCTCCGCCTCTAAATATATCTTGTAACTGATTTTTAAACTGTTGTCTGCCATTTTCTCTTTCTCCCGTTTTTTATTTATACTTATATCACATTTTGTAAAATGGATCGGTATATCTTTGTTATTTCTTTGTAGTGACTGCTTTTACCTTAGACCAGCCCGAATAGATCTTTTTGGATTTTCCGTTCATTTTTACAGTCTTATAGGTGCGAACGCGTATGTAATATTTCTTTTTTGCTTTTAATTTTGTGACATCCAGTTTTACCTTTTTGGTATTATTGACATTCTTTGTCACAACCGACTTTTTGAATTTCGCATCCACTGTATATTGGATCTGGTAACCGCTTGTCTGTTTTGCCTGCTTCTTCCAGGACACCGAAAATGCTTTTTTCTTTGCCTTTACACCGGAAATAGCGGTTCCTTTCGGTATGATCTGAAATGTTTTCTGGTATTTTCCAGTGTAATCACCTTTCATTTCAATCGTGACCGTATAGATACCGGCATTTTTCCGCCCGGACGGCTTCTTTATTTTATAATCCGTTCCCTCTTTTAACTTCTTTCCAGCAGTATTTGTCACTTTTATAGTCGGCATATGTGCCTTTCCATCATAAGCATATGTGGTTTTTGAAAGCTGGATTTTCTTTACGTCCAAATAAGTGCCCACCGTTTCCGTCTTTCCACAGACACTGCACTTACGTTTTATTTTTCCACTTTCTTTGTACTCGTTCCATTGATGCCCGGTTGCGGGGATCACATTCTGTGCCGTCAGCACTTTTCCACAAACACTACAGTGATTTCCCTCTGTCAGTCCGGTTGTCTCACAAGCTGTCTCCACTGCAGCATCCGTAACCGGTACATGTCCTGCAGCCGGGATGACAGTCTGTTCTGTCAGTACTTTTCCACAGACACTGCAATGACTTCCTTCTGTCAGTCCGGTTGTCTCACAAGCTGCCGCTACCGCGTCATCTGTAACCGGTGTATGTCCTGTGGCTGGGATTTCTTCCATATAACTATTTCCGCAGATCGTACAGGTATACTCTCTTGTTCCGGCTTTTTCACAGGCTGCATCTGCAAGTATACTTGCATTGTAATTATGCAGACATTTTGTGACCACAGCACTGTTGTGTTTTCCATCTTCCATGGCAGCTGCTTTTATCACCGGATATTCGGAGCTGTTCCATAAAAAATCCGATTGATATAACATCCGCGTACCGGATGTCACCGGATTACTTTTATCCGTGGTATAATAGATTTCTGCCTCCTTATTATAACAGGACATTCCTATCTTTGATCCACTTGCATTTTCGTTCATAGATATCCATGGACTGCCAACACTATCCATTTCTGTTGCAGGCAGATATCCTTCCCAATAGCTTTCCTCCGCATGATGTTTTTTAGAATAACTGCTGGATGTGTCATAATAATCATCATTCCGCAGAAAATAGGTATATCCAACGTTATCGCTTCCGTTATCATCCCAGGTACAGTCGACATTATACCAGCTATTTTCCAACTTTATCTTATTCCACTCATGTTCAAAACTAGTCACTGCCACGGTATCAATACCGGTTCCATTGCACATCATCTCAAATGTCTGGGCATATCCTGCACATACCGTCTTATTCGTACATAAAACACTGTATACGGACTGTGAATATTCTGTATTTTCTGTTGCAAAATCGCTATTTACAAGATCATGATTATATTCAACCTTTTGAATGATCAGATCATGTATGGTTTGTACTTTTTCGTCCTCTGTGCTGCATTCATCAATCTGTTTCTGCCAGGTGTCAACCTGCGCTTTTACTTTTTCAGTTTCCTCCATCCGGTCTGCACCCTTGCCAAACGCAGGATAAATACCAAATATCATAGAAACTTTTTTGTCTGAGTATGTAATTGTATAAATCGTCGCATTTAAAAAATAATATTGTGGTTTTGAATACCGAAACATCCGCAATACCTTTTTTTGCTTTTCTTTTTCAAGAGTGCTTCCCGATATCGCCTTCATCCGGTACGTTCCCGTATTCGTTGTCACTGCATCCGTTTCTGTTGTCAGATATTTTGCACATATGGCATCCAGATCATCCCAGTATTTTTTTTCCTCATCCGATAACTGTTCATAAAAATAATCACTTCCATACTTTTCCCAGTCATCGGCAGATATACCTGTCATCCGAAGCAATGACTGTTCCGCAACGTCATCTTCCTCTACAGACTCATAATCCTCATCATCTGCTTCTTCTGTTTTTTCTTCAAACGAAAAACGACCGACCGGTAATTCTGTATCTGTCAGAATTTCATCCGCATAAATGCTGTTACCATCCCCGGAAAACAAAAATGTCAGACTGCAAAAAACCACCGCCAATATTCCTGTTTTAAATTTTGTTCTTTTCATATGCATCCCTATTCTTACTCGTATCAAATATTGTTTTCATACCGTCCCAGTTTATCATGCAGCATTTTACCCAGACTAAAAACCGCTTCTTTCTCACTGGCACTCCACGTTCATTATACCTTCCTCTCCGTCATCAAACAAGTCTTATCCCTTGTATCTTTTGTATTTTTCCACAATCTTTTCTGTCAGGATTCTTCGATCAACTCCGAAAGCGGCGCAAATGTGTATCCCATTTCTTCCCATTTTGTCAGCAGCTCATCTAAAATCTCTCCATTCGTCTTTGAAGTGCTGTGCAATAAAACGATCGCTCCCGGATGGATTCTCGTCAGCAATTTATCAAATGCCTCTTCCTTCGTCGGCTGATCATCCACATTCCAGTCCACATAGGCAAGGCTCCAGAAAAATGTATGGTATCCAAGTTCTTTTGCCATCTCAAGGTTTTTTGTACTGTATTTTCCCTGTGGCGGGCGGTAATATTTTATCATTTCTTTGCCTGTGACTGTCTGGTACAATGACGCGACATCATCCATCTCTTTCTGAAACGAGGTCATGTCTGATATTGATGACATATCTGGATGATGATAAGTATGATTGCCGACAGCATGCCCTTCTGCCTCCATACGTTTTACAATATCCGGTGCACTCTCAAGAAAATGTCCCACAACAAAAAATGTCGCTTTTGCATTATGCTTTTTTAAAGCATCCAAAATCGGCTCTGTATTTCCATTTTCATAGCCGCAGTCAAATGTCAGATAAATAACATTTTTACTTTTATCTCCCACATACCATGCGTTGTATTTTTTTAATTCATCTGCCGTCACATTGCCGGTCGGCTGGGTTCCCTCCGCTCCAAAGCCCAGTCCCCAGTTATCTGCCTGATTCTGGACAGACACTGTCTCCACTGTTTTTTTCATCTGCTGTTTCTGCAGCGAACCTGCGCCCCAGCCTAAAAAGAACATAAAAACAAACAGTGCCGTCACTTTTAAAATTTTCTTTTTGTTATGGTTCATGTTTTTCCCTTCCATCCCGATTATTGATATTGCATAACATCTACGCATCGCTATCATGCATGAATGCTATACTTTACAATATTTCTTTTTGTATTCTATGTGGGAAGGCGCATGTACCATGCCCGGAAATATTGATCCCTGTATAAAAAACAAAGAGCCTGACATTTCTGTCAGGCCCTCCGGGTAAATCCATCTTAAAAATAAATGGTTGGATAACGCTTTTTCTCCGGTTTCCATTATTGTAGCCTGATATTTTTTTCCTGTTCAGGCTGATTAATCCATATATCGAATTGTTCCTGATATTCCTGCAAATTTTCTGCTACATAATCAGGACATAAATATCCACCGTTTTTACACCTTTTTTAACATTGTATACAACGATAAATAAGAATTTCCTTTGTAATAAGCTAATCCATTATTCCAAACTATAATCCTGTTACTTTTATACATATTATCAATTGCCTTATTCAATTCACCTTTTGCATATCCACAACCTATTACATTCTGATACATAGCCGGATAATCAATAGAATTTTTTAAATTTGAATAACTTGCATATATTTGCCCATTATATCCGCAATCTCTTAAAAATTCAATTAAGAAATCTCCATGTTTTATTTTCTTACCATGTACCACAGCATTTTTTTCAATTATATTATCATATTTTTCACTTATATATGTATCTATTATGCCAACGCTATCATCACAAAATTTTATATTTCTTATTATGACAAAATTATTTATGGTTTTGACCCCAACATCATGAAATATAAAACAATTACTTTTTAGTAATATTTTTATTAGACATCATCACATAAACAAAAAAGTATTGTATACTGACATTTTTATTTTTGTCACATACAATACTTTTCTTATCTGTATTCTTTTAAAAATTCTCTGCTCAGACTGCAATGCAAATCTTTTCTTTGCCCTTACTCATAGCGCAATGCATCGATGACTTCCATCTTTGAAGCCTTGTTCGCCGGGTAATATCCGAAAAATACACCGGTCAGCATAGAGAAGAACAGTGAAAGCATGATCGCCGTTACAGAAGGATGCACCGTCATAATAATATAATTTGCATACTGAGAGTACATATTCTGAATGACAAATCCTGCCACTTTTCCAAGCAGTGCCCCGATTCCTATACCAATCAGTATACCGATGATACCTCCGATCAGACAGAGCATGATCGCCTCTATGACAAACTGCATACGGATGGTACTCCTCTTCGCTCCAAGTGCCATCCGGACACCGATCTCCCTTGTACGCTCGGTAATAGACACAAGCATGATGTTCATGACACCGACACCGCCTACGATCAATGAGATCAATGCAATGCCGGACACTGCGATCGTGATCACATTAATGACGGTATTGATCATTCCCATATCAGACGCCATATTATAGGTAGTAACATGGAAATTTTCATTGTTTGCATATTTCTCTTCAAAAAAGTTTGTAACATCTGTCGTTGCCTGATCGATATCAGCCAGGGAATTGACCATCAGGTTAAAGTTTGTGTAACCGGACTGATCCTTTCCCATCAGCTTAAAACAGGTCTGGATTGGAATAAACATTGTAGTATAACGGTCTTTTTCCGGGACGCTGGTGTCCACCTTGCCAAAAAGTGCTGCATTATATTCGTATATGCCTACAATTGTAAAATTATATAGATTTCCATCGCTGTCTGCATAAGTGATCTGTTCTCCTATTGGATTCTCATCTCCAAAATACTGCTTTGCCATGGTATCAGCCACAATGCAGACGTTCTTCTTTGTTTTGTTATCCTGTTTTGTAAGGTTTCTTCCGGCATACATCTTTAATTTCATATAATCAATATACTCGGAAGTAGTCCCCTGAACGGATACATTGGCATAAGTATTTTTATCCTGCCGGATCTGTCCGTTTCCAAGAAATTCAGAAGCTGCTATTCCATCAAATTCATCCGGATATTTTTCCACCAGTTCATCGATCATCTCCTGTGTCACAAAGTCCGATGTTTTCATTTCCGGGTATTCCCAGGTATCCCAGTCCGCATCATCTTCCGGAT